>JAAUYM010177634.1_pt1 | contig 12399 bp, 12 predicted proteins | sample 7278001 | NCBI WGS metagenome assembly JAAUYM01 (sample SAMN14350224, study PRJNA611818) | marine sediment metagenome | isolation source: surface marine sediment (1.8m) | place: French Polynesia: Moorea | collected 2018-08
GCACGCAACGCCACGGGAACCGAGGAGGATGTCACCCTCTCTGTGGTGGTACAGCAGACAGACTTCACATTCACCGCCGCGCCATCGAGTCCCACGGCGTTCGTGAACGAGGCAGTACCGATAAACTTCAACATTACCAATCAGGGCAGCGAGACCCTAACATATAGCATGAACTACACCTCGGACATCTCAGGAACCTTCAGCCTTGAGGGTATGGACTACGCCCCCGGGGAGGTGATCACTGTCACAGAGGGTGCCTTCTCTGGGAGCTATACGGGAAACTCCGCAGGTGCCGCCAACCTGAACTTCGTGGTCACGGCCAACAACGGTGTTAGCAAGGACGTGGACGTGGACATAGAGTTTAATGTTGTCAACTTTAACTTTAGTGTGTCTCCATCTACAACTACAACCACAACAGAATCTAACGTAGATCTAGGAGTTAATATCTCTGAATCGGGAGAATCTTCTACTTATGAGATGAGATACACTATTACTACAGGATTAGGAATTACAATATCTGAAAGTGGCTCTAATAGAAATCCTGGCACATGGTATTCTGTTAATACGGGCACTTTTAATTGGAGTTTTAATTGTTCTGTTGCTAATACTGTGACCCTATTTTTTGAAGCAAGAAACGCCACGGGCGTTACAAAGAATTCAACAGTAACCATAACCATTAACGAAGCAAGCAACTTTACGTTATCTGAATCATTCTTCTCTGGATTTAATCCCGAATTCCATATAAATGAAAGTGGCGAAATAATTGGAGTGGATATCATAACCACTACTTCGATAACTTCAAATTATGAATTTAAATATGAAGTAATATCCGGAAATTTAGCCAGCGCTACTTATAATGGATCTAATGTTATTGAAAATACGTACTATAACGCAGTAAGCGACAATACTGATATTCAGATAACTGCAAGCACTTTTGATGTGGTAACTATAAGATTCACTATAAAGAATGAAGATGATTTAGAAAAATCTATTGATATCACAAAGGATGTTGTGTTTAGGCTAAACTCTTTTCAACTATATTACCATATTTCTAATCTTGTTACAACAGGCTCACAATGTAACACAGGTAGTGCTGCTGTTGAATTTTTGAAAAACTATAGGTTTAATTTAATCGCTGGGAACCTACAAGAAAGTAGTCCAAATAATATAACTCAAATTGAGGTAACCTATTCAGGGATAACCTATACTTATGCTTGGAACCCCCAATCAATCTCATGGACTAACAGAAACGCCTCCGAACCATTTGAATCTTCCTCAATTCCTAACAGTGGGACTGCAACTGGAGTAGTGCCGTTACATAATGAAGATTTAACTTTGAATGCTTTAGGAACTACGCTATGTGCTACAGCTTCATTGCAATTTGACAGTTATAAGTCTTCGGTTAATGGGTCTGTTTGGGAATGGACGGGAGTCGGAAGAACTTTTGAGATTAAAGCAATTGATTCTGATGGGAACGAGTCTAACAAAATCAGCGTAACAAATCAAGAAGGGAACATTATTACAGGATTTTCAGAGACGATTCCCTATGCACCCTTTTAAATAATAAAGCCCCGTTTTCCGGGGCTTTATTATTTAAAAATCAAATGTTCATTCATTTACAAAAACAAATTCAAGAATTTGTTTTTGTGACCCAAAATTTGTAGTAAAAGTCAAGGTCCACTCATGTTGTCCAGTGTTTTGTGCAACATATCTAATTCCGGTACTAGTGACACTATTAGAAGAAGGGAACCATTCAACAACGTTGAATGATTCGCCTGAACCATAATTCATTCCGTTATAATTGATAACACCAGAACCAGACACGTTTGTAAACGTTACTTCGACTGATGTTCTTCCATTTCCATAACCAGGAGATACAAATCCTTGGTAGGTAGTATTTAATACAGTTCCCAAGCTTATTGTTGTTGGCTCAATAATGTTGTCAGGGTCCGTTGTTGTTTGTACCTCTAAGCGTGATTGTCTGTCAGATCGAACAGTAAATAATTCCTCCCCAACTAATTCACTTTGCACATTGCTATTTGAATCATCAGAAGAACAGCCAGCTAGCATTAACAATGCGACTATTATAATTAAATTTTTCATTTTTTATTAAATTAAAAATTAAAAGTACTAAATATTTTTATTTCACAAAAATACATCATATATGTAATATACACAAATGTAAACTAATCTTTTTTAAAATTAATTTCCATTTTCAAGCCATTATTTTCTGCGTATTCCGCTAATTTCTCTAGAGTGATGCTTGTCCTGCCAGAAGAATATCTATTGATTGTGCTCATTGGCTGACTGCTTTCCTTTGCTAGTTGGTAGTAGGACCTATAACCTGCAGCCTCCTTAAGTTTTCTAATAGCATCTTGAGTGACTTCCTTCTTCATAACGTATATGTAAACTACAAATATAGCCACTTAATATTGAAAGAGGACAACCACAGCTAGGGTCGCTATCAATCTATCAGAAACTCTTTCAAGATTCCCTTTAGAAGGCCTATCTCATTTTGAGATAAGGAGTCCATTTTATTGAGTAATCTGCTTTTGTCAACCGCCCTGATCTGATCGAGGGCCAGTTGCCCCTTCCTGCCTTGAACAGACACGTCCACCCTTGTGGGAAAGTTTCGCGGCCTAGAGGTGATAGGAGCAATGACGATCGTTCTAAGGTGTTCGTTAGTATTTAAGGGGGAGATTCAGGAACTCCCTGAAGTTCTCACGTCCTATCGTGACCACCTCAGTCCCGTAGGTCTCCTCGAACAGTCCATGCCCCTTGCGTGTGCCCCGTCCCCTCCATTTGATCTCGTAGGCCGCGATGGCCCCTGCCCGCTCCTCCACATAGTCTATTTCCTGTTGTTGCCTGGTACGCCAGAAATAAGGGTTGGTAAGGCTTCCCGAATAATTCAAGGCCTTCAGCCGCTCGGATATGAGGAAGTTCTCCCAGAGGGAGCCCTTGTCGCTCCTTGTGTCCAAGGGGGTGAAGTTCCCAATGACCATGTTCCGGATACCTGTATCGTGAAAGTACACCTTTTGGTTCGCCTTGATCTCGTTCCTGAGATTTCTCTTGAAACTGGGAATCCGGAAGAGCACATATCCTTTGATGAGAATGTCGATATAGCTCGCCACGGTACTCTTATCAATTCCTAACAGCTGGGCGAGCTCGTTATAGCTCACCTCGCTGCCCACCTGCAATGCTAGAGCTCTGAGCAGCTGCTCCAGTACATGGGGCTTACGGATCCCTCCGAAGGAGAGTATGTCCTTGTACAGATAGCTGTCGGACAGCTGCCGCAAGGTCTCTACTTCATCCCCCACTCGGGTCACCACTTCTGGGTACATCCCATAGAGCACCCTCAGTTCCAGCTGCTGTTCAGCCCTCAAATATCCAACGGAGCCCTCAAGCTCACCCCAGGAGATGGGCAACAATAGGAACTCCCATTTCCTACCTGTGAGGGACTCCTTTGATCGGTTCCCCAGTTCGAATGCCGAAGAACCGCTGACAAATAACTGCACATGGTTGAACTGGTCGGTGAGGATCTTAAGCGTTAGACCAATGTCATCTATCCGCTGTGCTTCGTCGATGAACACGGTAGTGTGCGCCCCTAGGACACTCCTTAACCTCTCTGTATTGACCCCTCCTAGTAGTTCCCTCACTGTGGGGTCGTCACCGTCCAAGAACAGATAGTCAGTATCTCGGAGCATTTGCCGCAGCAAAGTGGTCTTCCCCACCTGGCGAGGCCCAATGACCACGATGGCCTTCCCAGAACCCATCCTCTTCTCTATTCTTTCCCTCAAGATCCTCTCTATCATACAACTGGTGATTATAATCACCAAAAATACATACTTTTTGGTGAATACGTTCACAAATATTGAAAGCCTGGTCCAGCATCCTGTCAACTATCATCCTCTGGATGGCCTCTTCCTGCTGGTCGGTCAATAGCTTCTTGTCCTCCGACCTCACCCCGGACTTGGCATAGTGATCGCTTCCATGGCCGTGTTCCCGGTAGCTACGCCACCAATTCGTGACCGTGTTCTTGTTGACGCCAAACTGACTGACAACATCCTTCTTCTTCACACCTTGCTTTATCATGCGTATGGCCGTCTTCCGCAACACCAACTTCTCAGTGGTGTCAAGACTTCGTGAACCTTGTTTTTCCATGGGGTGCAAGACACGAAATAAACACCAAAATTCCTATTTAATTACCATGGGGTTAATAAATTAGATTTTTACTCAAAAACGGGGGATTCCCAGTTAAGACAATTACACATCGCAGTAGTGTACGTTTTTCATATCTTTGCAATAGAAGAGAGTATGATGAAAATTATACTCAAAAGAGGTCAAGCTCTTACAGAACTTGGCCTCTTTCTTTAGTCCCTCCATACCTTGTCAACAAACGGACCCTTTGTCTCACCTTTCTTTTTGTTGGGCCGTTCATATATCTTGTACCAGACCCACGATGGATGGTATCTGTCAAGGTTGCTCATCCGATTTATATTGCAGCGCCTCCAAGTCACATAGGTGCAGTCGCTACAATTCTCTCGCTGCAGTCGCTCTTCCCTGAGCTCATTGAATCGCTTCCAGCGTTTGCTCTCATAGGCGGTTCTGCTCTCCACAAGGATGCGTTGGCATCGGGGGCAATTGCGTGTACGGATGACAACATTGTAGAGCTTGATGGCCATGGAGGGAGGCTATAATGGATTCTTGAATCTTTTAGGAAGCTTAGGATTCTCCATTAGCTTGCCATTCTTATTTTCTACGTCCTTCTTAAGTAGGTTCACAGCTCTACCAATCGTGTCCTTCAAGGTAATATATGGATCTACTTTACATTTGAGGCTATGATGACAGTCCATGAATGTCTTTAGGTCCGATGGACGCCAATTGAGGGTGTATGATATCTGTGAAGCTTCAGGCGTTCCCTTTACTCCATCCCTCTCTTCCAGCATTGAAAAATTCCCTACCAGGTTGTTAAGGTTGTCTGGTTTTGTGTTCTTCGGTCTAGGCATGGGGTATACTATTTGTAGAATTATCTATACGCTTTATACTATTTATGTATATTATACTTTTTGTGTTTAAAATATATCTCTTACTTCTTATACTTTTTCATTAGACCACTTACTTCTCTTACCAAAGCTTTGAAGTCTCCGGAAGCCCGACACTTGGGACTTCTTCCCCTGTGCTTTAGCATCCTCAACTGCCACATCCTTACGTATGAAGCTTTCCAGCTGTTTGCTTCCAGACATCACAAACAAGTTCTTCGCCTTCTCCTTCAATCTGAAATCGCCAGTACCTTGAAGAAAGTTCAGTACATTATAATTCCTATCTGTGTCGATCTTATAACCTTGTGAAAGATTTCGTTGTGAGTCAAAGTCGATTAGCAGGATCTTGTTCTTTGTACTGGCCAAAGCGGCTCCAAGGTGAATCGCCGTGGTGGTCTTTCCAACACCCCCCTTTTCAGTGAGTATGGTCATTACCTGCATACATCAGATTTTTGGTTGTAAATATACGCAATATATTCTTTGTACTCAATGAACATATTATACTTTTTATACCTTCTATACGCAATATATTCAGAGCAGAGTTAGGAACTATAGTGTCCTTGGTGAGCATTGCACCCGTGTCTACCATGAAGATATGTATTCTTCGAATACTCTACATCTATCTTGAGAACTCAATAATTGAGGAACTTTCTGGTGGATGGAACGTCATCGTTTTGGATTATTTCCGAGATAAGATCTAAGACCCTGATGTCGTATTGATCAAGTCAAATGGCCAAGATGTTTTGGGGATGGGTAGCACGGTCGTTTCACGGGTCTGCGAACCACATATTATGGCCTCTTACTCTGATCGGGGTTGAAAATAGGCGAAATAAACCGTTTTTAAGCCGCTTTGGCGGCCTTTCAAAAATTTTATCATACTCTCTTTGACTTTTTTGTGAAAAGCCGTATAACGGCTTAAAATAGATGTTTTCATGACCGGATTTTTCAATTTTTAAAATTAAAAATTGAAAAGGAGGGAATTCCTTATATAGTTTTTTTAAATTTTTAGCGAGTTGTTGTTTTAAGAAATACTAAGGTATTAAGATTAAGGTAATAAGGTGATCTTTATTACAAAGCGTAAATTATAAAATTTTAATAATCAAAGGTTTAAGCCGTTTTTTGGAATTATAAAGTGACCTTGATTACAAAGTGATATTTAAAAGTGATCTCCATTACAAAGCGTAGATGGCAAAAGTGACCTCCATTACAAAGCGTAGATGGCAAAAGTGACCTCCATTACAAAGCGTAGATGGCAAAAGTGACCTCCATTACAAAGCGTAGATGGAGTAAAGTGACCTCCATTACAAAGCGTTGGCAGTAAATTTCTTGTATGCCTGATTCAGTTGGTAGACAGGTATGAGGACATTATCATTTTAATCGGTGGACACTTCCAGTATTCATAACTGCGGAAACATCTTCTTTAGACTTGCATTCCATTAAAGAGCGGAAGAAAGATTTGGCGATGACCCCAAGGTCCATTCCCTTAGGTACAGGAAACCTGAGGACGTATGCCGCTTTGTAGGTGGACAGCTTTATCTCCATGTCCACATCCTTGACAAGCCATCTTAGGAATTGGTTCTCCATCTTTTCATTGTCGTAGTACTCTATGTCATCGATATTGTACTGTGTGTTGAAGATGTCCAATAGATTCCTTCTGACATGGCCATAGAAAACACTGTCCAAAACCTGCTTTCGTTCAATCTTTGCAGTGGAACTCTTTGGGATATCCCAAGATATCAGTATGGTGTATGCATACCTGCTCCCCTTGTCCTTTATCCACTCATAGCGTGCCCCTGAATGTTTCTCAGCGACCCTAGGCATAAGTATCCTCATCTTCTTTGTCATATTCCTCTTCAGGTACTTTGGCTCTGAATTGTTCTGGGTCATGTCCAATAACTTAAGGGCCTCAGAGAACTTTATGGTATGGGACCCCTCTCCCTTTGCTGACTTGGATTGGATGATGTTGCACAGCGTTATGTAGATTGCGTCCAAGTTCTTGGACCTGAGGGCAACATAGTCTTTCAGACTAGTATTCAGGAAGAACCTTCTAAGGTTCCTCTCGAACATCTCATCCAGCTTGTAGGTGTAGAGCAATTTCGTTGTCTTCTTTACCTTCACGGCCTTCACTGTGAGCTCTTTAATGATTATGAAGTTGGACAATCCTGCTACCTTCCTTCCTTTCTCATCCATCCCCATGTACTTGTTTATCACAGGCTCAGTGCTCAATATATACAGAGCGTTGTCGATATAGCTGTCAAATACCCTATACTCTGAGAAGCGTCCATATTCCTCTTGCAGAGAGTAAAGCTCATCCTTTGATTGGGGGGAATCTTCAACGTGCCTTGGATTGGGGTGCCGCCTAAAGAGGTTCCCATAGTCCAAGCTCATAACCTTACAGAAGTCCCTTGGGTCCAATATGCAGTATCCAAAGAGGTCCGGGGTCTGGTAGGAATAGGAAAAATATACGATAAGGTCCTTGATAAGATTCCTTACGCCCTCATCTTTGTATCTGTTGAATTCTGTTACCCTGTAGGCAACGTTCTTGTCGATCCTCAGATTTTTGGCCCCTACCAGGACCAGCGTCGTGTCTCTCATAGATGAACTCATATAATGGCAAATCAAATGTACGAAAATAGATCATAGCCACTGACTTCTATGATTTTCCAAGTGCTGGTCCCTCACTTCGGAGACTTCGATCATGACAGCCCCCTGAGATATCAATTGGAACACTTCCTGTCATACGGGTCAAGTTCATCGTTACAATAGGCTGCCCTACGTTTTCGTAGGGATGGCCTGGACCCATGCTCACCTTGTTTGGAGAAAGGCCGATGGGCCATCATGCCGTTGACCGTCTCAACCTGCTCCAGCACGGGTATGCATAGATGAACGCCTCGCAAGCAACATACTTCATGTGTCCTTGTTTTGGGTCTTGCTGTTGGCGGCTCCCTAGAAAATTAAGCCGTATTTTAATTTGGAATGAGCATATCTCCAGGTCGGGGCTCACAGACCCCCCGAATGTTTGGTCATTGTGCTTTCGTGCTTCATTTTCTGCACTTTTCTAGCAACATGGTAAAATCGGTGTCATGGATATGATCTTTCCGATCTTCATCTTCTACAACAAAATCTATGTCTATTTCATTATTAGAGCGACCACTGTTCAAATATCTCAAAGCAGGTTCTTTTTCTCCTTTAAGAGCAAGAGTACATGAGAGATCATAGGAACTCGCCCCGTATTCAATTGCCCTTTGGAATTTATTGAAGGCCCGATCGTAGCGCTCCTCTGACTCTTTGCCTTCCTTGTCCGGACCAGGTTGCCTAAATCAGTGCCCCAGTTGTATAGGACGTCGTGAAGTTCTGCCTCATTGTCCACACAGCCCCTCCCATTGTGGCATTGGGTCAACACATAATGCTCTCTTCCTCACATATAATGCTCCCTTCCTCTCACAACCTTATCGTTCACATAACTCAAAGAAACAAAGTTAAAGGGAAAGGTGTGACCTGGGATCGTGATGAATTCACATTTGTCATCTATCATGAGGGAGGGACGGTTTCCATTGCCAGTACATACCAGGCTATTCTCCCTATATGATTTCCTCAACGCGTCCTCAAGCTCCACGTGTCGCTCTTGTGACAAACAAGGCGAGGCCATTGGTGACACCAGGAGTCCCTATACTGTCCTAGGTCCCATCTTTTCAAATTAGAACACATACGATATCCCTCTATCCCTCCGGTTTGACTTCGGCGCCCTGGTCAACTCATCTATCCGTTCAAGCATCATCCTCTCTAGCTGTGAGAACATAAAGGTTCTAAAGATAGCAAGGTCCTCCTTCCTTCTGGTCTCTCTTAGGGCCTGATAGTACAGCTGCTTGTCATCGCTATGGACATATGCAAGTGGAGTGCCATGGTGCCGCTGTACATAGTTCATTATAAGCCTCGCTGTCCTTCCGTTCCCATCACCAAAGGGATGGACCGTCACCAATTGATAGTGCACATCGGATGCAAGTTCGTTCACTTGGACAAATCCATCTGCCCTCTTGATCTCCCTGTCGATCTCAAGCACCAACCTGTCCATATAGGGCCCTACCTTTCGGTAGTCCATGAAGGTCCTCGTACCTGCCCTAACCGTTACCTTTCGATATTCACCCTTTGATATATCAAATTCCCCCGCCATAGCGGACACCTTACTCCCTGTCCTCCTCATGACAATCGATGCAACATGTCTAATGACCTTGTCTGTGATAGGGGTCTTTTTGTCGGCCAGTTCTAGGACATGGTCCAAGGCATCGAGATGGTCCAAGGCCATCAAACTGTGTGCTATAGGCTTGTTTGCTGGCGTAAGCCCCTGGGACAACAGGAGATTGGTCTCGCCCTCTAGTAGGCTCGACCCCTCGATCCTTGTCGAATGGTGTACAATGGCATACTTGTTGAACTCCTCGCTGTCGAAGGTGTCATTTTTAGAGACCTCCCTATACTTTTTGTATGTCTCAATGATATTTCCCATTGCATATATATCCCACTCCCAACAACAAAGTTAGGACATTCAAAGTGAATACAACCAAAAATCCACTCCACTTTATAGAGAGGAGTGTAAAACCCACAAATCTTTAGTTTGTGGGATGTAAGCGACTAACCCTGATTGAGGATGTATTCACGTATGGTATCCGGTGACGCCTCACCGATAGAGCAGACAAAGAAGCCATCTGACCAAAAGGTGCGCTCCCGCCAAAAATGTTCGAATAGATACGAACGATGTGCAGAGCGCCAAATGTGATAAGTGGACTCTTGCTTTAGCTTGCGAACAATGGAAGTGATTGAAAGTCGAGGAATGTAACGCACAAGGAAGTGGATATGGTCTAGGTCACTCTCAGATACTTCAATCTCAAAGCCTGAGTTGGAAGTGACGTTCAAGAGAATGGAATGCATATCCTCTTTTAGCCGGCCCACAAGTAACTTTTTGCGGTACTTACAAACAAAGATGAGATGGCACTTCGGATAGTGCTTTGAGCGACCCGTGCAAATGTATCGGGATCCTTTAGACATGATGGAGCAAGTTTTTGTAAAGGTCTCCACCCAAGCATGAGGCCTTTACAAAAAAGCGTTCCTTGGTATAAATAGAGTATATTTGTTAACGTGAAAACAACACACAGGACATATCGCTTTGAGTTAAGACCGACACAGGAGCAGAGAGTATTGTTGGACAAGCATTTTGGTTGTGTGCGCTACGTATATAATCACTTCTTGAACGAGCGTAAGGAGCAATATCAGGCGAACAATAGGTCTGATAACTACTACACGCAAGCAAAGACCTTGACCGGATTAAAGAAGCAAGAGGGAACTATCTGGCTTAAAGAAGTGAATAGCCAGACACTTCAATTTGCTTTAAGGTCATTGGATACAGCGTATCTCAACTTCTTTCGTGGCAATGCCAAATTCCCAAGGTTCAAGTCCAGGAAAAGAAAGAACAGCTTTACAGTACCACAGCACACAAAGCTAGATGACGGTAAGACCCATGTTCCAAAGTTCAAGGAAGGGATCAAATGTATTGTTCACCGTGAAGTAAAAGGTGAAGTTGGAAAGATGACGTTCACTAAAACACCAACTGGAAGATACTTTGTGTCTATCCTAACCGAAGAACAGTATCAACCAAAAGAACGTACTGGTGTCGCATGTGGTGTAGATTTAGGGTTGAAAGACTTTGCTATTACTTCTGATGGAATCAAATTCAAGAACAACCGATATACAAAGAAATATGAAAGGGATTTAGAGAAAGCGCAAAGACACCTTTCTCGTAAACAACAAGGCAGCAGTTCGTTTGAAAGACAAAAACGTAAGGTTGCCATGATCCACGAGAAAATATCCAACACAAGGAAAGATGTGCTACATAAGGTGTCACATCAGATTGTCTCTGCCTATGACACGATCGCTTTGGAAGACCTCAATGTCAAAGGGATGATGGGCAATGGGAAGTTGTCAAAGCATATTGCAGATGCAAGTTGGGGTACATTTGTGAGACTCTTGGAGTATAAAGCAGATTGGAACGACAAACAAGTGGTTAAGATCAATCGGTTCTACCCAAGTTCAAAGACCTGTAATGTTTGTGGGTGGATAAATCAAGACTTAAATCTTTCAGTTCGTGAATGGACCTGCAGAAATGGGCATCACTTAGATAGAGATGAAAATGCGGCAAAGAACATTTTGAACGAAGGATTAAAAACGATCGGGACGGGACTTTCCGATAACACGGGTGGAGACTCAAATCAGACTTCTTTCGGGAAGCACAGGTCTGTGAAACCCGAAGCCCATTTGTCTTTAGCAAATGGGTAGTTCACATTCTCTCATCATGTTAATCATTGTAATTGCTATAACATGGGGGTCTTTTTTTGTTTAAAGCACAAAAGCTCACAATCGAGTGGACGGCTTCGCCAGCGTTAACTAGCGGAGTGCGTACTTCGGCAGGCTCAGCAACCACCTCCCACACCACCCAGCGTCCCGCATGAGCGGGACCGGGCGGTTCGTATCATCGGGATTTCACTTTGTGGTAGTGGTCCAGCATTTGCTTGTGGCCTCTTTGTTCTAGGCGGTCTTTGGTCATGGTCGTTTTTAAGAAGGACTTTGAGTGACTGCCCAGCCTCCCATCCTTGTACGACTCCAAGCATAAGCTTGTCCTTGTTCCACGCCTAGGCCAATGAGGTTCTTCCGCTCCCGCTCAGGCTTTTTCCAGTCTGCCCAGATGCAGTACCGTAAACGATCGCGTGACCACTCGTCCAACTTCTTGATCCTTCCCTCAATATTTCTTAGACGGAGATTGTTGGGCCAACCTCTGTGGATGAGTTTGAGTTCCGCTATCCTCTCGGTCAGACGCATGGGCAGGGTCTTCTTGGCAATGTGCTTGAGCTTGCGTTCGAGCGTCTGCCATGACCTCTTGTCCACCACTATCTGGTAGTGTCCCTTTGCTCCCTTCCTGTGGGTTGGGACAGACCCATGTCCGAGTATCTTAAAGGTGCTGGGGCGTCCTATGCCACTCTTCTCCCGATCGATGGGCAATTCCAACCTGTCCCTTAGAGAGAGAGATAGGTTGCATTGCCTATTACTCGGGCCTCTGACCTTGATGTGCAGTACACACTGAGATCATCTGCGTAGCGGACAAATTTGCACCCCTTGCCCTTCAAGTACTTCTCCAACTGGTCCAATATGATATTGGACAATAGTGGGCTTAGCGGACTGCCCTGTGGTATCCCCTTTCGGCCTTTGTGGAGCCTCCTCTTTATCAGGATCGATGCCCGTGGCCATTTATTGCGGATCGTCCCTGGCGGGCCACGGCCCACCCCAAAGGGGGATGGGGGGACGGTAGCACACTGGC
>JAAUYM010016516.1_pt1 | contig 12394 bp, 11 predicted proteins | sample 7278001 | NCBI WGS metagenome assembly JAAUYM01 (sample SAMN14350224, study PRJNA611818) | marine sediment metagenome | isolation source: surface marine sediment (1.8m) | place: French Polynesia: Moorea | collected 2018-08
GATGACGGATGAACCATTGCGTCTGTTCGAAAAAAAAAACGCAAAAAGGCAATGATGGCGATCAGGCAAGCACGATATTTACCCCCCATCCATCGCGACATTACGCAACAGGGCTAAGCAAGCAGGCAATGAGGAAAGTCGACTGGACAATGAGGAATTAATGGGGGACATTCATGCACTCTCTCCCACTTTTGTTCTTTCGGTCTTCCTTAAAGACTGCTCATGGCTCTTTCCTGCGCCCACGCTGCCCATCTGCCCTAAAAAATATCTCCACTTTTGGCCACTTAAATATGTAGTCATCCCTACTGGTCTTATATGCATGGTAGTAGCTAAAGTTTTCTATTTCATTTTTACCCATTTTTATTTGGACCCTTGGTAAGAGGAGGAAGAGAGAGGAAAGATTTGCTGATCAACACAAACAAAAGCTTCTTTTCATGTTCTCACCTACCACCTTGAACGGACTATTCCCAAAATTTTTACTTAAACCAGGCTTTATTTTCTTGGCAAATAAGGAAAATAACTTCAGGTGGCTATGAATGCAAATTAGACTGTAGCTGGTGGGGCCAAGTAGCAAGAACGTCACTTTGAAGGTTCCCCATTACCACATAAGAAAACAAGGGTGAAAAAGAAAGTTGCATCTGTCGCTAGATGGCGCTCCGAACCAGTTGTTTCACAATGCCCGAAAAACTTTGTCGGGCACCAACAACGCTGCGATGCAATGTGGAAGATCGGTTGGAATGTGACACTGTGATACGTGATCCAAATCATTGGCAGAATTTGCGACCTTCAGTGGGAGTGGGTTTTGTTCTTTTTTTTAGCTGAGCTCTCAAAATTATGTTATTGGTTGGGTAGTCGGGAAAGTTCCACTAACTAAAAAAAAGACCATCTGTACCACTACATGCTATCAAGAACTTGACTCTACATATATTTTTCCCAAATGATCGCTTGGTAGTACGTGCCCATGGCATAGTAGGGATCGATCGGCACGAGGCCCTACGCCAAGACAAACTCAAAGGTGAACTCGATGCATCCGAGCTCGACCGTCTCTTCCTCGCCGTCTAGCAGCAGCCCCACTGCCTCGTAGGATCCCTCCATCAGGTCTCCGAACACCTCGCCAAAGTCCGGCACGGTCATGGTCACGTCCGTCAGGTTGTAGTCTCCTGCGCCGAGGGGGCAGGCGCACTCCTGACCCTCGGGGAAGTACGGGCACCACTCGTCCGTCGACTCAATTATCGGGCACAGGTCGTACTTGCTGCAGGAAAGAAAAAAAAATAATAATATAATCCGCGTTACAGTAGTAGATCTGACTTTCTCGTTTAACCGAGTGGGTTAGTGGCGTTAAATGTCCCAATTAACCAATTTTTTTCTGTTAACCGAGTCCCGATTAACCGAGTTTTACTGTATTTGCAACATCTACCACTTCACATGTACCTACTATGCCAGGGCCTTGTTTTGGCAATACTTCTTTACCATGATCCGAAAACGTTTCCGTTTCCGTCGTCGACGCAGGGGACGTCTTGAGGAAACGGCTCAAGCATGGTGATGTCCACGTCGAGGGTGACGGTCTCCGGGAGGTCCTCCATGATGCGCGTCCACAGGGAGAAGACGATCTCGCTGGGCAGCACGATGGTGTAGGGGAACTCGGCGCCGAGCAGCTGCAGCGGAGCGTCATCGTAGCCATCTGGAGAAAACAGGGTTTTCTAACAAATTCTCAACAAAAACAATACTTTTTGACTCCCAGACCTGCTTTCGAATTTTATCCCGGAGGGTTGCTAGCCCATTCCTACCAAGGAGATTTGGGAGGAGCAGCTGGTTTTCTCCTTCCAAGCTCCTGTGCTGTACGTAGTTACTAGAGGCGGTCATAAGGTACTTGGCAATGCTAGGCACAAGCGAACTTGCAGTTTAGCGGCCCCCCCTCGTGTATTTTGGAGGATCTGGATATGCTTGGAGATTGAAGTGGAGAAATTTTGACACCCAACTATCGCCAGGTTGCGCCGGGCTTCATTGCTGAACGTGGTGATCTGCAGACTCGCATTCTATTTTTGGGAATCGATGTGTTGTGGAAATTAAATAATTTCGATCGGTCTTGTGTTAGGAGAGGTATTTGTCCTAATGCGACTATTTATTGAGCATTTCCAACTACTTTACCTACTACGTACTAGGTACACGTCCGTAGCAGAACCTAAACCAAAACTACACATTACAGTTACTATGGTTAAAAGCTGAGAGCTAAACTGAGTTTGAAATTTTAAATCCTACCTCCCAAAACAGACTGTTGGAGGAGAACCCATCTTAAACAGGATTCTTAAATAGGGTACGTTCGGTTTGTCAAAAAAATGACAATCTTTATCTCGAGAATAAGGATAACAACATCTCGCTGCAGTCTATACGTATGATCTGTTGGCGATCTTTGGAGGCTCTGGAATGGTGGACGTTGGGTACGTTCCAATGTACGTACTACTGACTACTGCAATATTCGTGTTGCCTACCGCATTGTCGGACATATCCGAGAGCCACGGACGAGAAGAAGGCCACGGCGGCGACCGCGGACGCCAGCAGAGGGCGGGAGATCATCGTGCTGAGTAATGTTAGCGTTTCAAAAGACTTTGGGGCACTGAAAGTGACTCCACTTGAGCAGAAAGCGTTATAGTTTTTTTGTGTACTGTCTCTGTCAGAATTTGCTTGACCGTGGTGTCAGGTGTCAATTGACTGCTCGAAGTGCAGTGCAAACATACAATTATTTTCATACATGCGTACTACCTGTGCGCCCATGCAGATAGCGGTAGTTGCGTGGTATAAAATACGTAGTGGAATCTCGGTTTCTACGATGGTGTTGCTCGTACTACGTTACACGTAGGTATATAGCTATCAAAGATGATGCAAAGTTAAGATTTGACCTCAAAGTGAATTGCAGTCTTGAGTAAAATGATGAATTGACAAGCAAAAAAGCGTCAGAAATTGTCATCTTGAGATTCCTAAAAAAAAAGATCAAAAATCGTAAAATCGAGATTCGTCCGTGCTCTACTTGGATCTTTATCGTACCGTAGTGTGTGATTTTTTTTTTGTTCGCATGGGTGTTTAAACGCATCTGTTGCTGAGAGAAAAACCTTTAATTGTAACTACTGTACCTCACGCACGAAGCAAGAAAAACATTTTTTATCAGTTTTCGGGGAAAAAACTTTACTATGTAACATTTAGACACACTGCAGTTTTCTACAAGAATCAGTCGATAATTTCCTTGCAAGAAAAACTGAAGGAAAGGTGGAGAAACACATACCTACTGTACTATACTAATGAATTCATAGCAACAATCAAGAGAAGGAGGAGGAGGCGCCAGTTGCTGAATGCCTGAGTGGCTCACTAGGATAGGAGAAGAGGCAAGGAAGGATGATGGCACACCTCCCTCCTTCAAGAAGGGAGGGAAGGAGAAAAGATTTTCTCCACACACACACACACAAGGTGGAGGAGAGGAGTTTCTACACACTGGACATAAGGAAGGAGAAGGAGGAAGAAAAAAACTGAAGCGGACGCGTATTAAGGAAAAGGAGGAGGAAGGGCCTTCTTGGTTGGCGGACCGGACAGTGGCGGAATGAAAAGGAAAGAAGAAGAAGAAAACTTCCAAGAAGGGCTGACGCGGGCGAGGGAACAAATGTGGTAGAAGCTAGTTGGATTTTCCCCTCCTCCTCTTTTTCTTGGGACAGTCAGTGTGTGAAATTCAAGAAGGAGGCGCGTCACATACAGGCACGTCGAGATCTGCAGATAAGTCTCCCAAAAAAAGGACTCTTCTAGACGCGTCCGCACTGGAAGCAAGTAAAAAAAATTAAAGGTGCAAGAGGGCGTGGAGAAATAGGAAGGAGGAGGAAGCAAAGTGAATTAAATTTGACTGAAACAAAGAAAAGAAGGAAGACTTCCCCCCCCCCCCCGTCTCCAAGGTCCTCTCCTCCGATGAAAGTTGCCATGAAAACCCTCTTCCCGACTTGAAAATTCAGGCGCGCTGCCTTTCGCCATATCCCACCTGTCCCAGCCAGAGGAGCCAGCCATCATGAAGATCTCTGACCCCCTGGGGAAAGTGTATACGCACACCATGTTCAAGAAGAGGGGCAGTCACGAGGGCAAGGAGGGAGGAGGAGGAGGCAGAGGAGAATATTCTAGTAGGAGGGTCCGAGACGAGGAGGAAGGTGCCATCGTGGACAGAGATGCGGAGGAGGAGGAGGAGGAGGACGAAGACGAGGAGGACGGCGACAGCATCGGCGACTCTGAGCGGAGCGAAGACTCCCTCAGCACGCGGAGCTCCAGGCTGGCGGCAAACTCCAGGGAGAACATGATGAGGCAGAGCGTCAGGAGACCCCTCTCCACGGTCAGTTTGAAGTTGACTCTGGTGTTATTTGTTGACTGCAGACAAGAAAAGTCAGATGTTAACAGAATTTATAGCTGTTATACGTACTAGTGGGGATTAATAAGTTTAACGATTCACACTGTCCATTATGTTGCAAGAATAGTGCAAAAGTAGGAAGAAAGAAATTGCCCCATCTAACACTCACATTCTTTGGGAAATTGCAAAACGTGTCCTTTATAAAAATGTCAGTAAAAGACAGAAGAGATACGGTAAGTACAAAAGTTGGTTTTCTCCACCCCGTTACGAATCCTCTTCCCTTTCTTTCGACCTGAAATCAAACGGCACCCGTGAAATACACCCGCTTCCCCGCCTCTTCTTCTCTTTCTCCCTGCCCCGCTGCCCCCTTATTTCCACCTTTTCCTCCTCCTCCTCATTCCGTCCCGTTGCCGCCGCCGCCGTCGTCGCCCTCTGCCCACTTTTTTGTGCCTGCCAGTCCTGTTACTTTCGGTTCCGTAGATGGATAGAGACACCTCCTCCTCCTCCTTCTTCTCTCTCTTCCTCTCCTCTTCCTCAACCCAAGTTTTCTGTTTGCTGCACGTGGTTGTACCTACCTACATAGTGTACTGTAACGCACAGACAAGATAGCCTGGTTAGCAGCGGGTACCGTTTTTTGTTGTCCGTGATCGTGAACGATGGAAGCTTTGCCAGGAAGCATATCTTCCTTTTTTTTTCCTACCGTGCATTTCTTCACATTGACGTCGATAAATGGAGAAAAAACCATCCTTGTCAGTCAAGAAAACACGAAAGCATAACCAGTATGTACCGATGGTTGAATGGTTGAAACATTTTATTTAGTTCTTTGCAGTTCTTAAGCATTTAAATTTCTTTTTTATAGTAATGGCAAAATGGAAATTTGGAGGTTAACACTCACAGAAAAAAACTGCAGAAAAACCACAAAGAAAATTCCTGCTAACACTGCACGGCATCCTGTATTTTAACGTCTTCACACGCACTTCTCCACAGGGAATTTATTTCAAGAAAAGTATGCTTAATTATTTTCACAACCATATAAAGCTCTTTTGCCAGTTCGAGCAACCCCACCCTGGCCCCACCCCCTGGCTCCTCCTCCGGGTTGTCTGGGCCTCCCCTCTCCTCTGGCAGTCGTCATCACTTAAGAAGAAACTTATCTGGAAAGGAGAACAAACCACAAAGGATCTTTTTTTTTCATGCACTTATCTGACTGCGGCCACTGCCACTTGGAGAGAGTTGAAACTGTCTGGTTCTCCGGGTCAGTTCCCCGGGTGGGTCCTCTGGATCAGTCCTCCGGGTGCGATGTGAATTGACGACCTCCGATTCTTTCTTTCTTTCTTTTCGGTCCGGGTTTCCCTACAGAATTCGCAAAATCCACTCTGCAAACAGAAGCCTTCTTGGCGCTGAGTAGAAGAGGAGGAAGGCGATTTGCCCATCAAATCCAGTCATCAAAAGTTTGGGGGGGGGGGTTCAACTTTACCACCGTCACCACCTCCATTTCTCCCCACCATCTCAATTTCAGCAAACTTTGGAAAGGAAGAGAGAGAGAGGGAGAAGAGACTCATCTCACAGCAGCCACCACCACCACCTCATCGATCTCAGGAATTGAGCGCGCGTGCTTGTCTTTGTCGATGAGCCCAATCTACTTTTACGAGATGTTTTTGAGCCCCCCTTTCTCTTTCCTCTCTACTTTTGCCGTCCCAAAAACTTTGCATCTCTGCTTCCTCCCTCCTTCCACCCACCCATCCGAAGGCGGCGGTGGAAGGAGCAGAGATCACAATTTAATCCCGCCAATTAGGCCAACCGCCTCTTCTCCTTCTTTTTCTCATCCTACCAACAGAGAAGGAGGAGAAGAGACTTAATATTCAGTGGGAGGAGCGCAGCCAACCCCTTTCGAACCCCTCTTTTGTTTTTTTTGTTTCCTCCTCCTCCTCTTCTTCCGCTCACTGCGGTGGGACTTTCTACACAGCCTCCCTCCCTTCTCCACCCAAACACCCCCACATGATCCCCCTCTCTCCTTCCTCCTCCACCGTCGTTTTTGGTTATGCCGGCCGTTGTTTCTTGCCCCCCCCCTCCCCCCCTCTTGAGTCATCCTTAATTCAGGCTGGAATTTCGGGGGGGTGGATTTCTTCATTAATGGCCTGGATCAGTGGAAAAGGGGAGAGTGAGGAGGAGTAGAAGGGGGAGCCTAAAGGGAGAACCACGGTCGGTGGCGGCTGGAGTGCTTGTTGGGATGCTTTTCCTTCTTCTCTCCTCCTCTTTTCTTTTAATCCGGTCTCTCTCCTACTACTATATATCACGGCAATTAGCATTCAGAGATGCTACAGCGTCTCTTCTTCCTCCTCCCCTCTCTTATGGTCTTCCAGAAACGCCCACCCCGTTATAGTTGTCTCTCTTTTTTTTGTCCTGAACGTCTTGTAACGAATATATAGAAATATCTATAAAAAAAATTACTCCAAATACGCAGAGAAACCACACTCTCACTTTCCTCTTCTGGGACCCCTCAGGCAGTTCGTTGTCACAAATAGCTAGGTGGAAGAATGCGATGGATCAGCAGATGCTTAAAAACGATGCTTAAAGCGTGCGGAGAGGAGGAGAGAGAGGGAATTGCCAGTTGTCGCGCGACTGGACACTTCAGCGGCGGGAGGAGTAGGAGAAATTAGACAAGGATAGCAGGAGAGGAGGAGAAACTCAAGTTGAGGAGCGAGGAGGTGGCGACAACAGCTGAGACTGAGAAGAAGAGAGAAAAAGAAGAGAAATTTCTTGCACTAAAAACACCCCTTTTTTTCCTTCTTCTCCGTCTTCCAGAAACACAACCAGGCAAATTATAGCTCGTTGTTTCCTCATTGCGCAAAACTGGTGCGCTCACCCCTCTCATGATCCCTCCTCGCATTTCGTGATGGTGGATAACACGAATCCTTCTTTTTTAAATTCTTTGAGTCGGGTTGTTGAATTAAGTAGCTGAAGGAGTGGGAAAGGGGAGGGAGCAAGGATTAGGCAGAGAAGACTTTGCATTAAGCGCGTTTGAGGTGGCTGTGCGGTGATGGGAGATTACAACTCACATGATAATAACCCACTGAGTAATCTCTCAGCGCACATATGCTTACGCAATGATGCAGATTCGTCAAAAAAATCTCTTAAGAATGTTTATAAGAACCCCCCCAAAATTCTTTAAAAGGATCCTCCAAAATCAATTATATCCGCACGCAATAGCCTCCATTTTCTTCCGCGAAATGGCGGGCATTCACTTCCATCCCTCTGCCTCCAGCAACTCTCATGCAATGCAACATAGTACGTAGAGGCGAACTCAGTTAATCGAAACTAATTAGGAAACCTTGGTTAATTAAGAAATTTTCTAGGGAGCATGATGGCTATGTACCACGTAAAGCCACTAGGTCAAACGGAAAAGTCAGATAACTAGAAAATTTGGCATCGATTATGCGAGTTCGACTGTAGTACATAGTAGAAAAAAAGCAGTTCTCTCTCCCTCTCTCTCTGTTCTCGTCTGCTACCAAAACGCTGTGAGACCATCTGTTGTGGGAAAAAATCAAATACATGGAAGGAAAGAGCCTCTTCCTCCTTCCCTCTTTTCTTTTTTTCTCTGCCCTTGTAGCACTTGGCACCAAAGAACGAGAGTGAGAGTCTTTTTTTCCTTTCGTCGTCGTCGTTGCTGCTGCTGCTGAAGAAGAGGAATGATGACGATAGGAGGAAAGAGAGAGATTAAGGAAGGAGAGGGGAAGAGAAACACATGACACCGACCAACCAACTCTCCACAAGAAGGGAGAAATGTCCTGAAGAAAGAATCAGGACAGACGAATTACTATTTTCTGCGGACAACACCATCTTTTTCGTTTTCCCCTGTTGGTGTACGTAGTAGTGCAGTAGAACTCCGAGTTAGGTATGTAACAAAGTCAGTGGCGGTCAGCAGCTAAAATTTAATGTAGCAGAGAGAGGGAAAAGATGTATGTACAAGTTTGGTACTCACAGTAATATCTACTAGAGCGGAGTTTACAGCTGCATGGCCGAGGTCTACTGTGTACATAGCTAAAAGCGGAGAGCAGAAGAATTTTTTCCCACCATTGCGAGCACTGAATTTCGCATGATGATGATGCCAGTGTACGAGTACGTAGGAATGACGCCACCGCTGGGGGGCGAAGAGGAGAGGGAGAGAAGGAGAAAATCCATTCTTCTCTTTCTCCCGTCGATGCTGCCATGCTTGGAAGAGGAGAATGCTGCCACTTTCTCCCGCAAATGAAACCACTAAATGGATTGTCAAAGATGCATTTTTTGAGACTTTTTGTCTTATTTCTTTTCCAGAGTCGCGGCGAGGAGAGGGACCGCGAGGACGCCATCTCCTTCGCCTCCAGGAAGAGCTTGGCACATGGAGGAGGGGGGCAGCGACAACACCACCAGCGGGCAACGTCCCTTTCGTCGTCGTCGCGACGGAGGATGGCTGCGGCCGCCTCGTCCTCGACCGTGGGCCACCAGCAACACCAGAGGCGGAGGCACAGCTCCAGGGCATCGAGGCGGTCCGCCCTGTCCCACGTGAAGAAGTCCACCGCCTCGTCCTCCTACCCTCCGGGGGAGACGACGCTGGGGGGCGCGACCTCAGGGACCACCTACAACCTGTGGTCGTCACAGCGCAGCCTAAAGCGCGACCACCGACGCAGGTTCAACCGTAGCCTGTGCGGCGTTCTCCTCGGCGTCTCCATCGTCCTCGTCATCCTGGGCATCCTGGGCATCATTGGGATCGCCGTCTATCTCGGAGGTGAGCAGAAGATGGAAGAGAAGGGAGGAGAAAAAAGCGAAAGCTTGGGAAAAAAGAGGTTGGAAAGGGGAAGAAGAAGAAGCAATTGCCGTTAATCGGTCCGCTCTTACCAAAAGGCGCTAATATGTCTGAGAGAGTGGAGAAAGAGGAAGGAGGAGAGAAGGGAAGCGAAAATCCTCCTTAGACATTTTTTTTTGCAGCCCACCAGGAGAAATTTTGACCATCGTTATGCTCTATGGGCGATAATCTTTTAATGGCCTCTTAGTCGAACAAATTTCCCAAGATTGCGGTGGTCGTAGGGTGAAGGCAATTGCACAAATGTTCCAACGGTGGTGTTGGCAATTTTTCTTGGTCAGTTTTTCTATGCGTCTGGTTTGGTATCTCTCTGCAGAAGTGGTGGTCAAGTAGTATATCCTCCCTCCCTCCCGCTCCCCCTTTTCGGCTTCCGACTTCCTCCACTTCCTCCCTCCACCCCGCCTTTGAGGATTAGAGAGGTCATAATCGCCAGATTTGCAGCCTCGCCGAAAAGCCATAACGCTCTCGCTCTCTCTTTCTGCCCGTTTTCGAGGGGGGGGGGAGGGAGGCTGCGTAATGGCGGCCGGGAGGGAGGGGAGATTTCGCGCTTTCTTATCTGGGAAAACAGTGGTTGTCGTCTCTGTAGAAAGTAAAACCTCGGTGAAAATTTTCTTTCTTTCTCAGCACGTTCATCAAATCAGGCAAGAAAATATTAACACAAAAAAACCTTCTAAAGTAATTGCCAGAGAAAGTGGAATTCATCTTCTGGAGATGTCTTTACGTAAACAAGTCCTTCTTAATTCTTCCTAATTCTCAGGTGGGGAAGGAAAGAGGGATTTCATTTCCATTGTGCTAACGAGAGAGGAAGATATTATTTTTTTTACACAGTCGTGCAGTGGAGATTAGGTGAAATGTCAATCTCGCTAAGTGGAGGTGACAAAAATATGGGAAGTAAGAAAAGATTTGTAGCATCTTTTTTTTTACTTGCAGAACTTGCTACCAGACTTGCCTGTTAAACTAATTGTAGAAGAAAATGTCTTCTTTATGCGTAACGGTACCTTTCTTTGCCGCTCTTTTTTTCTGAATGCACAGAACTGATCCGATTTCGCGTATCTACGTGCATACGTTTAACTTCCTGCTTTAATAGTGCCAATTTCTTATTCGGACGTAAGATTGCTACTATACAGTAAGGCAATTTAGTGCGGTCGTGACTAGGGTAGATTTTTCTGTGTATAGGGAAAAGATGCATGAGGTAAAAATTATTAATGTTCTCTGTTCTTCTGTCCCATTTTGCAGTCGTTCAAAAGCTGGAGGGAGATGGAAAAGGTAAGTTGAACAAAGCGATGAAAAAAATGGAAGACTTATCTTTCTTTTTTTTTCACATCTCTTTTTCGATTATGAACACCTTCCTCCTTCTCCTTTTCTTTCTCTCTTGTCACTCTCTTGACAAGCTCCTTTTCGCACTTCCAAGCAATCAAGGAGTGAGTGGAAGAAGAAGAAATTTCTGCCACAGCCATTGTTCCAAACTCCCTTCCTCTTTTTTTTTGCTGTGCTACTCCGCAGCTATTATCGAATCTTCTGCCATTCAGCTACCTCTTCTCCTTCTTACACACTTTGTTGATGAAGCTTACTCAACCAATCAACAACCTTTTTTCTTTTTTCAAGCTGACCTGATCTCCGTGGACGGTTCCATCCGCGTCCTCTCTGACGACTTCTCGGTCTCCCTGCTTAACCCGCAGTCGGACGCGTACAGGCAGAAGGCGCTCAAGTACTCGCAGAAGGTAAAACTCTCTGTCACTTTCCACCTGTTGTTAAACTACTATACCGTCTTGTTTTTGTTCGCTGCCTGTCCTTACAGATCAGTAACACGTACAGCAAGAGCCACCTGAAGGATTCCTTCGGGAAGACGGTGATCGACGGCTTCAGCTCGGGCGGCAGCGGCGGGCTCAGGGTCTTCTTTAAGGTCCTCTTCGACAAGAACTTCCTGCCACGGTGAGATTCATTCTCTGCGAAGTAGGTAGTAGTACCTACAGTACTACATTGCAATTCCACTGCTGTAGTACAGTTAAACCGGTTTAAGTGGAAAAATGTGACTGCTTCCATTATCTGGGACTCTCACATCCGAACAAGAGCCTATAGTTTTTCACTAACTGTTTCTTCTAAATGTTTTCGCTTCAGCAGAGTTCCCACATCCGATTTCCACTTATGCGGGTTCGACTGTACGTAGTACAACACAAATCTGATCCCCCTTCTCTCCCCTTCCTTTTTTGCTGAGGTATTGTAATACGTAATGAAAGCTGGGTTGGCAGTGGATGAAAGCGGCAAAAAGCGGTTCCGCCTTCCGAGGAAGAATTGAAAGAGAGGAAGAAAGCTTTATCTCCTCCAAAGAAAAGGAAACGTTGAGACGGGTGGAGTATCTAAAGAAAGGATTTGACGCAGTTTCCTCATTTTCGGCTTAACCACTGGCAAAAAATGTGCCGTAGGTATCGGGGCAAGTATTCCTTTCCTTTTCGTGAAAGAAAAGTCAAAAAGCTCATAATATCTGCTCGAACTTTGGCTTTATCAGGTCCTTTCACAGGAGAGAAGAAGACAGGTTTTTGCTCTTACTTTTTCCCTTCTGAAAAGTGCCGTTTCTTCCTTTTTCCTACTACATCTCAGGCAAATCAGAGAGGACCCGTCTGACCACATCAGGGAAATCTTTGTCCAGGAGCTCATGGTGCTCAACGGGGGAGAGTTTCACCACGACGAGATCCACATGGACGAAATCACTTTTGAAAGTGCGACTATAAAATTTGGAGAATATTTCAATATCCACCAATTAACCTCGTAAACTGTTGTTAATTTTTGAATCTAGGATCGAAAATCCAGGACCAGGTTCAGTTCTACAAGCCGGAGCCGTACCAGGGAGCCCAGCCGACCACCTCCACCAGCACGAGCGCCGGCTCGGACGAGGAGGAAGACTCCGGTGTCACACGCGGCACCACCCTGACCGTGTCGGCCAGGGACAGGACACTGTGGCAAAGCCTGATGAACAGGCCGGGGAACAAGGTGATCCACCTGAGGGGCAACTCCCCCTGGCCCACCATCACCACCAGGTTGGCGAAGGAGGATGGAGAGATCACCAAAACCAATAAAGCTCCTCCTCCCACGCCCGTGACTGGCTCCGACGGCGACGAGGCCCTTAGCGCTCCATCGCGACGACCAGTCCGACTCCATCCGCTGCCCCATCTGGGGCGGCCTGACCC
>JAAUYM010141608.1_pt1 | contig 12391 bp, 12 predicted proteins | sample 7278001 | NCBI WGS metagenome assembly JAAUYM01 (sample SAMN14350224, study PRJNA611818) | marine sediment metagenome | isolation source: surface marine sediment (1.8m) | place: French Polynesia: Moorea | collected 2018-08
CTTCACCGACACGGTGATGCCCACCCTGCCCCGCTGGTCCGAGGCGAAACTCGCCTGGTAGGCGTTGTAGGCCCTGGCGTGCGCCTTGATGAGGTTGTGCCCGACCTTGTAGGGGTCCTCTGTCATCTCGGTGAGCCCGGGCGCGTGCTGGCCCGTCCCGTAGCCCAACAGCGCCGTCGCGATAGGCTCGTTCAACGTTATCCAATCCTTCACCTACGGGTATTTCATTCAATGATGGACATACCGGTACATGCGTACTTAACGTACATCACTGTAATTTTCTTGAATTCTTTTTTTTCAACTGTACTATGCAGTACCAACCCTGTCACCGAATAGTCCGAAGCACGCGACGGCGTATTCCTCGAACCAAGTCGGGCTGCTTTCGCTCTTCCAACCACCTTGGTCCTCCAGCGCCTGTGGCAGATCCCAGTGGTAGATGGTGACCAGCGGAGTGATGCCATTCGCCAGGAGCTCGTCGATCAGACTGTTGTAGTAAGCGACACCTTCCTGGTTCACCGTTCCAGTTCCTGGTGACCACGAGAACAGCTTTTATACTAAAAGTTTGGTAAAATTGTTACACAGACGCACTCCTAGTGTGGAACTACCTTCCGGCAGAATTCTGGTCCAAGATATGGAGAACCTGTAGTGCGTCAGTCCCATGTCCCTGATGAGCTGAACGTCTTCCGGATAGTTGTGGTAGCTGTCGCACGCCACCTTCCCGTCAGAGCCGTCGATCACGTTGCTGTCGTCTTCAGTGAAGGTGTCCCAGATGCTGAGTCCCTTTCCTCCCTCGTTCCAGCCCCCTTCAATCTACAGTACATATACCTAGCATGCGTTTCTTGAGAAAAAAAATACTACAGTTGCCGAGTCCACCTGGTATGCAGAAGTTGCCGCTCCCCAGTTGAAGCCATCGGGAAAGGTGTCGTAGAGCAGCTCTTCCTCGTACACGTAGGATCCACCCTGATGCACAAAATTCAAGCTTGCAAGGACACAGAGATGGAGAAATGCACCCTTCTCCATATTTGTATCTTTCTCCTATAAGTGCCTACAGATCAACTGATGATGATTGCAGGGATCTGGAGATAAGCAGTATTGTCATGATTATGCTTGTCAAGGAGGAATCCAATGTGTTGTAGCACTTACTCCATGATGATTTTTTTTTACCTCACGCATCTACTGTACGTACACATATCTGCTGTCAAATGCTTTCACACATCTCTAACATTGAGTTGTCGTTCTCTTTCCACTTTTCAGCCCTGTCTTCCTCCTGATCACCACCGCGACGCCGGCTTGCTGGCCTGCCGCATCTACGCGGCCTCACTGACCGGTGACCCGGCGGACAGGGCCGAGGCGATGGGCTTGGCGGCTGTGGAGGACGGAGGGAGAGGGAGGAGAAGGATCTTCTACGAGAACTTTGACGACGGTGTCATGAGGGTGTTTGGAGATCAGGTAACAATATCAAGATCCAACAAAATCGGTAATAAAATTGGCAAAAGAAAGCTACGTATTATAATTTCTTTTTTTTTTTTTTACTTTTCCAGGACTTTTGTCCCAAGTACGCGATCGTGCTGCCTTCGCCCGTCGACGCCGAGGTGTCCACGGTGACTTTAGTGGTGCGCGGGACCTATTCGCCCTCCGACGTCTGCATCGACCTGCTGGGGGAGGAGGAGCCCTTCCTGAGGGGCTTCGCGCACAGGGGGATGGTCAGGGCGACCAGGACGATGCTCTCCAAGGCGGTCCCACACGTCAAGAGGGCGTTCGAGGAGATGGAGGAAGGGGAGGAGGAGAAGAAGCCACGGAAGCTGCTGATCTGCGGGCACTCAATGGGGGGAGGAGTCGTGACGCTGGCAACCATGATACTCAGGGAGGAGGGCAACGACTTGGGCCTGGACGGGGTGGAGTGCATCTCCCTGGCGCCGCCGCCCGTCTTCAGACCGAGAGAGGAGGAGGCAAGCAGTTCGGACTACGAGGACGTCATCCACACGTACATCCTGGGCCAGGACTGCGTGCCCAGCCTGTGCCTGTCCTCGGTGTCCAGACTCGTGTCCACCCTGCGCGCGGTGGACGACCTGCCCTTCACCGCGGCCGAGCAGTTCCAGCTGCTGGACCCGTGCGGGCCTCACGCGCCCTGGCAGCCGGAGAAGACCGTCAAAAACCTAGAGACGCTGGAAAGGACGGTAGCTGAGGCGGAGGCGGCTTTTCCGAGGCTAGGACATCCGGGGAGGTAACTAGTACAAGATTACCCCTACTAGCATTTTGGACGCTTTTGCGTAACTTTATTTTATTTGCTTCCTTTCCTCAGGCTCAACTTCTTGCACGAGGTGGATCCGGCTTCCCTGTTCTCTTCTCTCTTCCCACCTTCTTCGACTTCGTCGTCGTCGACGTCCTCCTCCTCCTTCGTGGTGTCTCGCTGCCGACTTCGCTCTTCTCACTTCGACTCGGAGTTGCGGTTGCTGGAGAGGATGTTGGCGGACCATCTGCACCACACCTACGCGAGGGTCTTGGAAACGTTCTGACCGGACTACACACGTTCATATTCTCATCATAGCCGTTTAAAATTATTTATATATGTGGATACTAGTGTATGACAATAAAGCACATTACAGTACATTTCCACATAGTGGAGACCGTGCGGTAGTACAACAGTTTGATGTACTGAATTAAAAAGAGATTCGTACACGTATATACGAGTATCTACATAATGAATACACGTTTAATATTTAATAATTACTGCAACATTATTGATATTTTACCCATCTTATCCATGCTTTAGTCAGATTTATAAATCTAACTAAATGCACTGTCACTACTAGATCCTACTAGATCTCCATCAGGGTGAAGAAGCTTCTGGACCTCTTGGACATGGTGAAGCAGATGCCGATCGCACAGAGGATCACCAAGCTGCTAAACAAGCTGGAAGCGGAGAGGTACATGTGCCTATCATGTAGCAGCTTCAGCTCGGCAAGGAACGTGATAAAACAAGCATCTTTTTTTCACCACCACTACAAAAATAAAATATTTTTCAATGGTATTTTATTTTCATCTTTAATGACTTCCTTGTTGAATGTTCTCGAGCCCGGAGTATCTCTCCTCTCAATCAAACAACAATAATAAAAAGTGCACTTTTTTGGGGGAAATGCCATGTGCTCCTGGCCCGACCAAATTTGAACCAACCTGAAGATGCACGGTCGTCGCCAGAGTGCCGTGCGTGCAAAAGAACTTATAAATCAGTACTACAGTGTGGACACGGTGGAACCTCAAGAGAGCGGGAGTGACAGGGAGCGAAATGGGGAAGAAGACCTGCCACTACCTTCCGACTCTGGCAAGGCGAAAACAGCAGTTCAGGGAGATGGCAGCAAGAACCGTTCCCCCCCGGCTCCACCACCACCACCTCCGGCAAGCAGCGCCTCCAAGAGGAAGAGAGCATCAGACATCATCGAGGAGGAGAACTCTACTGCCAAGGTGAAGTGCGAACCCCAGTCTGAGGATGGTGAAGACATTGTCTGGAGGGCAGAGGAAACCTTCTACTTCAAGTCTACCGTTGGAATGAGGAAGTCCAAGTCCACCCATGTGGACGAACGAGTGACGAGGAGTGGCCTCATCAGCCGCCGACCACTGACGTGGTCTAAGGCAACAGGGGTCGCCTCCAGCGGCTCCTCTGCCTGCAACGGCAACCAGGTCAAGAGGAATGCTGACTTTATGCAGAAGTTGAGGAAGTGGACCTTCAGGCAGGCCAGCAAAAAGGTCGATAATGCTCAGGACTGTCGTCAGGTGGAGGAGGCAAGGCAGGAGAAGCAGGCCAAGCTGCCCCCGCCGTACGAGGAGCAAACCCTGACAGCGCTTGGCTCCGAGGACTCCCTGCGCTCTGCGGGGAAGGCCTCCAGTGCTGCTCCCAACTCGACCGTGGTGGAGAGCCACAACTCGTCATGTTCTGACTCTCCGTCTGACAATGAGTCCACCGAGGAAGGCACCAGTGGCGAGGAAGTCACCTGCGAAGTTCAGTAGGTAGTACAGCTCTACCAATCACGTTTGGACACCGAAAGAAGGAGGGGGGAAATAATATTCATGGGAAAATAGCAGTTGTTTTTGTGTCTTTATCGTGCTGGTTCATGCAATCCGACCATACGTATTTACAGCGCATAATATGCTCCCGGGAGGAAAAGGGATGAGGTGACTACAAATACCACGTCAACCTCCAAGCAATGTCAGCTTCACCTTTTAGATCTTACAGATCCGTAAGATCTTACGAAGATGCGTAGAACTTTAATAAGGTGGTCAGCAGCTAAGTGTCTACCGGTACTACGAGAAAGGTTAGAATTTATCAATTGTTTTCTTTACTACAGCACAAGTCTCCTGTCTTTTCGTCACTTTTTTTTTTACCTGAACATGTGAATTGAGAATTTCCCTGCGAGAAATGTCCGGAAGCATCAACAATTTAGAGAATGTGTTACTTCTCCCAATTTAATAAAAGTGAAAACTCTTTGTAGCTCTAGACATGTGTAATATATTTTTTGAGGAGGTAGCGTGCACATAATGCATTTACATTAATGAGCTCCTCCTATCTGCGCAATTTTCTTACGTAGTAGAAAAGTCACCTGAATGTCCTCAAAGGGGAAGCTCTCCCGGAGAACTTTTCTTTTCTTAATCCTCTCTCTTGGCCTCTCCGTTGACGTTCTTAATGTCCTTTCTCACTCTCTTCTCCAGGACGTGAGCGTCTGCCGGCTGTATCCGTTTGTAGTACTCCTCTTTGGTGTCCACCACCTCGAATCCCTGCCTGCGGTAGAAGCTGAGGGCGCTCTCATTGTTGGTCTGCACATGCAGGAAAACAGAGTCAAAATTGCCGTCCATCTCCACCAGGTCCATCACGTGGGCCAGCATCCTGGCCCCCACGCCCAGCCTGCGGTAGGGTGCCAGGCAGCCCAGGGTCATGATGTACAGCTTTCTCCGCCCGGGCTCGGAGGAGACGTCCACCCTGCAGCAGACGGCCCCAACCACGATGTCGTTGTAATAGGCCAGCTTGGCCAGTTCGCCGGCCTCAAGGACGTCCTTGTAGAACTTGTCGTGGTACACCACGGGGAAAACAGCCTGGAGCGAGGTGGAAAAGGACACGTCAAACGAGATTCAGGTACGACACGGTACAAACGGACAGAAAAAAAAGACCGTGATCGTCGTCACCTGATTGATCTTTTTAAGTAACTTGAGATTGTGCGGAGTGACGTCTCCCAGGTCGATCCTCGTGTAGGGCGAAGCAGGAGAAGAGGATTCGTCCTCCTCGCTCGTCCTGACCGAGGAGGAGCGCTTCTCCTCGCTGCCGTCCGGCATCTTTTTCGCCGAGGACCCAGAGAAGGCGGACGGGTCGTCTGCTTACAACATGCGATGACCCTCTGACTCTCTCCTTGTCCACCGCGGTGATGAGGTCCCCGGCCTCTTCTCCGTCCTCGATGATGGGGAGGGGACAACGGCTGAGCTGAGCTGCATGCGATGGAATCCTACTAGCTCGACGACTCACGACGACTCGCTGTCCGCTCTGCTCAGCTTTCTGTGTTCTTCCGCCCCCTCTTGAGAGATTTGGGCGGCAAGGGTTGCCAAACGCCTGGATGAGTTGGCCCGTTGGTGGCGACATGCTCATTTTGGAGAAAAGAGAATGACTCTGTGCTAAGATAAGACTTGAAGGACTTGTTAGTTCGCCACCGTTTAGCCATTTCCTCCTTGGCGATATGCCCTAACATTCGTCCACTGGGTTTTCCACCGTGCTAAAAACTTAAACTCCTCCGCTCCCTGGCCATGCAGCAGACAGAGAGAGAAAGGTTACGGATATAAAAATCAGCTGCTAATTGCTACGTATTATTTTTGCAGCGCACTCTGGCGGTGTCTGGAGCAAGCTCTTCCCAGTTACTACAGTGGAGGATACTAAATGGTCACATACCATGGAGTTGCTAGATCTGTTATGGGAGGTATAACAAATGCTTTGAGTAAACCTTATTAGTGTGTCTATTTATCTGAACAATCTGAATTTCACATAAAACCTATGATAGTTAGCTACTAAATAGTTAGCTTAGTAAAAAAAAGGGTATTATTGCCTTCCTTAAACTTCATTTAGGTCAATTTTTAATTTGGCTCTTCTGAAAGCCACCATCCTCCACTGTAGTAAAAGGAAATAGTTTACTCTGGACGCGGCCAGAGGACGCTGTGATTGCTCCAGGCGAGCATCAGTTGACCCTACACACAACCTCTCTTTCTTTTCCTGCTCTCTGGTCCCTGCAGGCAGCAGACGGTACATAGAAAAACCCCATGCACCACGTAGGACCTGCATAGTACCTGCTTGTTGGTGAAACAAAGCTGTCTCCCGTGGTGGCGGCTCTATGGCTGCAGCAGCAGCAAGAGGCAAGAGAAAGAGGGAGGGAACAACTGGAATGGAAGGAAGGAAAGAAGGAAGGAAGGAAGGAAACTCGGACTAAACTGAAGAGAAAACTTATCTTGCTTGCTGCTTTGCTTGCGTTGCCTGAATTATTACGTTGTTGTCTCGCAGTGTCACCAGACCTTGCGAAAATGCGCAAAACGATGCGCATTTTTATGACTTGCGCTATGAGCAAACTTCGCCCATTTTAAGCAGATTGCAATGGTTGCTAAAAAAAAATTGTCGTTTTTTTTTAAATTTTACATTGCTTTCGCATTTTTGCGCATTTTTGAAAAAAAATTGCGTATACTAACTGGATAGGTCTGGTAACGCTTGTCTCTCTGCTCCACCACACTACGTACACCAGCCTTTTTGCCTTGTCCTCGTGCACGTTGACCCTGCTTCTCCTCCCCCCCTCCCTCTCGTCGGCCATGTCCCCGGCCGACGAGTAATGTTGGCCTTCCTCAGCTCCGTCGTCTCCCCTGAAGCAGCGGAGGCAGAGCGAGAAGGAGGGACCGACCTGCCGCCGCCGGGCCTGACCTCCCGCCCGTCTTCCACTCCGGAATTGGCCTCGGACGCCCTCGAGGAAGAGGCCCTCAGGCAGTGGAGGGAGGCGGCGTTCGACGCCATCAGGGCGGTCAGGGACCCGGAGAAGCCGCAGACGCTGGAGGAGCTGGACGTGGTCAGGGAGGAGCTCGTCCGGGTGGAGAGGAGGAGGGCAGGAGGCGACGAGGGCTTCGTGGCCACCGTCGGGTTTGTTCCCACCGTCCCCCACTGCTCCCTGGCCACCCTGATCGGGCTCTGCCTGAGGACCAGGCTGCAGAGGTCGCTGCCGCCGGAGCTGTTCAAGGTAGACCTGTTCGTGCAGCCCGGGTCGCACCAGACGGCAGAGGAGATCACCAAGCAGATCAACGACAAGGAGAGGGTGGCCGCGGCCATGGAAAATCCCAACCTGAGCAGGACAGTGGAAGAGTGCATCAGGGAAGAAGAGTGAAGGAATGGACGACGGGGGGGACAAGCTTGGCGGCGGCCGCGCCCTAAACGGGGTCGAGGGAGGAGGAGAGGAGGAGGACGCGGTGACCAACTCCACCACCCAGGTACACCGCACCGGCGTGGTGGTGGCGGTGCCCGGCGGGCTGACGGACTCCGACTTCCAGGAGGGGTCCTACGACGACGACGCGGACGAGGAGAGCACCGAGGCCAGCGCGGCGGACAGGGAGGAGGAGGACGGAGGGGAGACGGCGATCGGCAACGGAGGACGCGAGAGAGAGGAGGAGGAGGAAGAGGAGGAGGAGGACAACGAGATCAACGACGCCGGGTTGCTGCGCTCCATGCTGAGGGACAGCGAGGAGTACTACGCCAACCTGGCGGCGCAGGAGGCCAGGGAGGAGAAGCACTGTTGGGTCTGCTTTGCATCGGAAGAAGACGACCCGATGGCTGCTTGGTCACATCCTTGCCGGTAAGTTGGCCTGGGCTCACGATGTACTGTACTGTACTGTACTGTACATAGTAGTGTACCACGTTTTTTGCCTCATGTCACTTTGCAGGTGTCGTGGCACCACCAAGTGGGTGCATCAGGCCTGCATCCAGCGCTGGATCGACGAGAAGCAGAAGGGAAACACCTCTGCGGAGGTCCAGTGTCCACAATGCAACACAACGTACATCATCAAGTTTCCTCGGGCCAACGTCTTGGTGGCCATCCTGGACACCACCGACAAAATGATACAGAGAGTTTGTCCGGTAATCTTCGGGTTTTTTTTCTTTTACTACCCAACCAATATCGCTAGCATGCCTTTAGTGATGGGTTGTCCTAACTCCAGGGCAGGTGTTAGAATAGTGAAAAATAATACCCTTACTGTACAGCAACTAGGGCAACCCAAACTTTGATCCCATCACTATTGCCACCACTAGTGGCGCAGCCATTGGTGTGGCTGTAGTGGTACCAAAATTGGTTGGGTACTCTTTGAAGCCCTTTTCTTTCTTTGCATGCTACCTTCACGGGTTTAATTTCTCTCTCTCTCTCTGCAGATCGTGGCTGGTGCTGTCTGCGTGGGATCACTTTACTGGACATGCGTGACGTTCGGGGCGGTCACCATCATGCAGTTGGTCGGGGAGCAACAGGGACTGGTGCTTATTGAGCGGGCGGATCCACTCTTCCTGCTCGTCTCTCTTCCGCTCGTGCCCGTTGCACTAGTCCTGGGAAAAATGATTCGATGGGAGGAGCCGGTAGGTGGGGGGCGGGAGCAAAGGGTCAGTGTTTGTGTGTGCCCGCCTTAGGTTACCCAATACGCCTTTTCCAATCCAGGTGCTCCTGTTCCTTCGGAAGACTGTTCCGCGCATCCCTCTCTCCCGACTCATCCTGCCCTCCTTCGCCATCCCGCCCGAGCAGATGGCCACCGGCCTCAACGGCGGCCGCGCGTCCGGGAGCGGGAGGGCGGCGGACGCCAACGGCGGCCAGCAGGACCAGCAGCAGCAGGCGGCGGCGGCCGCCGCGGCGAACGCGGCCGCGGTTGCCGCGTTGCCGCCCATCTCCGACGCCGTCTCCGTTACGCGCACCTTCTGCGGCGCCCTCTTCTTGCCCTCCGTCGCCGCCTTCCTGGGTTCCGCCCTCTACTCCGGCGTACCTGGGAGGTTGAGGCGCACCTTGCTGGGCGGGGCCACCTTCATCGTCGTCAAGGGAGTCCTCAAGATCTACCACAAGCAGCACACCTACATTAGACAGTGTCAGAGAGTGATCTTGGACTACAACGAGCTCCCCAGTGCCGCGCCATCTTCTAATCACCGTGCGCATTCCAATTGAAGGGTTTCTTAGGTTCAAGTCAGGTAGGGTCTTTCCTATTGGTAGAATTCATGCAGGAAAAGAAAGAACTATGTTAAAGAAGACCTTTCCGTATTCGCCTTAATCAGTGTAAAAGAGCGGGTGTACGTAAGGCTGAGAGAGAACGAACCTCGACGATTTCGTAATGCAGTCTTCAACTTTTTTCCTCCTGTTTTCACCTGATTATTTTTTGTCTTCTTGCAATTAAACGCCACAGCAATAGTTTTTCCAAGACGATTTTTCGTAATGAAATTGAGCACCTCCAGCTTTTTCTATTTAAACACAACTGTAACACGGTAAAGAGGTTATTGCGACTGTGAAACTAATTCTTCGATACTTCTCCCAGAGAGGATACCTGAACGCTGAAAAATATGTATTGTATGACCACGAGGAAAGATAAAGAAATGTTGAAGGTGACGCTGCGCAGTACCTAGGTCTTTGTATGTACTGAACGAGGATTGCAGGCAACACGGGTTACTAACCCATGATATATGTATACATACACATGTTTATTGACCAATGAGTACCTAGACGATCACAGCTGTTTTTTACACACAGAACTTTTCGTCGTTTCAGTGTAGTGTGAGAGTTAAACGAAATGTTCAAAGCACTCTTATCTGCTAGAACTTGTGCTTTGGCTCCCTGCTCTTCCTCTCTTCCTCCTCCTCTTCTTCCTTCTTCTTCTTCATGCCCATCTCCGCCTCCTTCCTGATCTCCTGCTGCTGCTCCTCCAGCGGCCTGTCCACCTCCAGCTCCTTGATCTTGTAGGCGCCTTCCCTGAAGATGGGCAGGTAGTTGTCGTCGATGGCGTTCTCCGACCCGGGCGGCTTCAGGCGGAGTAGGATGCGCTCCTTCTCGCTGCAGGCGTACTCTGTCTCGTCGACGTCGCCCCAGCAGTCGGACTCGTAGTCGTCGGGCAGGGGGCGGCCCTCGTGCTCGCAGAGGTTCTTCAGGGGCTTCGCCTTCACGATCATACCTGCACGGATGAGGTTATTATAGGGTTGGTCAGTATCTCTTTTCTTCCACTTGCTAGTAGCACAAATGAAGTTCTAAATTAATAAAAATGTATTTGTTTGCAATATCGTACTCTTACATCCTAATCGCAGTAAAAATATCCTGTACTAAACGAAGGAAAGGCTTAGTAGGATGCTACAAGTTGCCTCACCTTCGAGAGAGATTGGCTTCTCCTGCGGGCAGTAGAACACGTCGGGAGTGGCCTCGTAGAAGACGATGGACTGCCTGTTGATGTCCCCGGCCGCCGCCAGCGCCACCAGCAGCGCCAGCAAGCTAATCTGGCCGCCCCACATGGCGAAGGAGACCCCTGGTCCTCGGATTGTGGACGGAGATGCCTCCAGGTGTGCTGTGCATGTACGTAGTTCAGGTGGTTAAGGGGGGGGGGGCAGGGCAGAGCAGACAAGCAGGCAGGCAGGCAGCAGCTAACAATGATGACCTTAAAGGTAGGCGTGCGCTCGGGACTGGGTGAGAGGAGGGGAGGGGATCAGGGGCACCCAGCGTAGCGGAGATGCCTTGTGGTGGTTGGATGGAAGGAGGGGGAAAAGGGAGAAGCGGTGGTGGAGACCGTCATTCGTCGTCGTGGGTAGTGAAGGGGGAGGGGAGGCCTAGTCGGATGCGTAGGCGCGCAAGTTGTGTGAGGACGGGCGGGCCTTTCTGGGATTGTTTGGTGTGGAGGGATAAAGGGAAGGATAGGGTTTGTCACCTTTTAGGCGCATAATTAAAAAAACACTTATTTTTTGGGTCCGGTGCATAAGGGGGAGAGGTGAAACAGGTGAAAAGTTGGAAGGTGATTTAAGTACTAGTTTAAAGCTTACGCGGTATGTTGTGAGCATTTCATCATTGCCGCGAGTAAGTAGATCCACTAGTGCTCATTGACGAACAAAGAAATATTGGTACATGTGTTTAAAGCAAATGTAGCAAACACACACACCGTCAGTACCATCATACGGAAGGAAAATGACAATATGTCCAAGTGAAAAATAAATTGGAACCATTTTGGTGTTTATTATTGCGGAGATTGTCTTCCTTCTCATTTCCAGTTAGAAGTTAGAAGGACCTTGGATCTTTTTTCCCCCCTCTCTTTCCGAATTAGATTCATGCAAAAAAAACCAACACACACAACTCATAACTCTACAACAAGAGCGACGTCCCAGCATTTAAAAAAGTAAAAAAAGCTTAGCATGGCCTTCTCATGACTGGCAAAGGCCGCCTGCTGCAGCAAAAACCTCTCAGTTGGTCGGTCCATACCCGGCTATTGTCTAAACTGCTTTCACGTCCCCCCACCCCCACCACACAAGTCGGTCGGTTGCCCCGGACAATCCCGACCTGTCCCCGTTGCCACAAAATATGAGAAGGGCATGCGGCAAGGGGAGGAAAAGATACGAGGGAGAAAGGAATCTGGCGGGGGGAGAGAAGGGAGAGAGAGAGAGGAAGAAAAAAAAAATCGAAATTGTGGGGGCCTGGATCGAATTTTTTTTTGGAGCCTTTCCCCCTTGACCTCGTCCTTACACAAGGCAGGTACGTACCTAGAACTGGTTTTGAGTTGATACTTATCGCAAGAGGTTTTGTCCACCCCCTCACCTCCGCCTCGTCATGGTACCGCGGGGCCCGGGCCGGTCCATGCTGCCGGCGGCGGCCTCCCTACCGGGGCTCCTCCTGTCGCTGCTCCTCGTGCTGTCGTGGGAGGCGAGGGAGGCGGAGGCGGACATCGACTGCTACACGTGCGGGCTGCGCGAGCTGTGTCCGCTCCCGTTCGAGCTGGACGACGACCACGAGGAGCAGGTGGCCAAGGCCAAGGAGGAGCAGGAGGAGGGCGACGAGACGGAGGAGACGACCACGGAGGCGACGGCGCCGCAGGTGAAATGGCAGTAACCGGACGTGCTCGCGCTCCTCATTTCGTCAAATGCAAAAGAATCTTTTAATATTTTTTGTTTAAAACTCCGGTTCTGTTTCGTCAGGGCGACGAGAACGCCGAGCAGATTCGCGCCGACCAGAAGACGCAGACGCTGCGCTGCCCGGAGGCGTGCATCAAGTTCGACGGCAGCGCCGACGAGGACGGCAAGAGGGTGCTCGTCCGCGGATGCGAGATGGACTACATGAACCTGGAGACCAACACCTGCGTGGACGACTTCGAGTGGTTCGGCGCCACCGGCAGGATGTGC
>JAAUYM010122947.1_pt1 | contig 12389 bp, 8 predicted proteins | sample 7278001 | NCBI WGS metagenome assembly JAAUYM01 (sample SAMN14350224, study PRJNA611818) | marine sediment metagenome | isolation source: surface marine sediment (1.8m) | place: French Polynesia: Moorea | collected 2018-08
CTCCTTTCCCCCCTCTTCCCACACCCCCCCCTAAAAAAAAATTGTTCATTTGCTGCCTCTTCAAAGCATGGAAACCAAATGAGTGCAAGACTTCTTGCCTCCTCCTCTCCCGTATCCCTACGTTGGCCTTAATTCCTCACGACTTCTTCCTTCAATCCTCCTCCTTCCGTGACTCAGATCACGAATTTTTGCGCATCTATCGGGATGAAGATGAAGAAGTACTCCGTACGTAAAGCAACACCTGCGAAAAAAAAAATAACTGCGATCTGCCTATAAAGTGAGCGATTTCAGTCCAGATAGGAAGAAAAGAAGAAAGAAGTCGTCATTTCGTTCATTGCCAACACCCCCATTAATTGTGGGGGGGTGAGCAGCCACGATCCCGGCGAGATAAATGTGAGGGTGAAGAGGGGGAAGGAGGAAGGAAGACTCCTCAGTCGAAGGGAGGAGGAGGAGGAGGCGGTAAAGATGCAAGGCAAGGTCATCACACCAATCTCCTTTTCCCTCTAACAATCCCCTCCCCTCCCCCTCCTCAGATCGTACCAATAAAAAACACCGCTGTGTATGCAATAAAGTGATAATTCCGTCTTCCGCTCCTCCTCTATCCCAGCACGCTTTATAGTAGACGTCGAATTAGCATCCATGCTCAGAAATTCGTCAGGTTCTCATCTTTTCATTTCTGCTTTCGGATGAATTAACAATTAGTACAACTACAGTAGAATTCTGTTAATCGTCCCACTGTACTGTATCCACTGTACTGTATCCCACTCCACCAAGGCTTTCTCTTAACCGAGTCCCGATTAACCAAAGTTCCACTGTACGGTAGTATTTGAGGCTCTCCGTCACGCCTCCTCCTCTTCCTCCTCCTCCTCCTTCTCTTTCTCCTCCTCTTCTTCCTCCTCCTCCTCCTCCTCCTTCTCTTTCTCCTCCTCTTCTTTCTCCTTCTCCTCCTCCTTCTCTCTCTTCTCCTCCTCTTCTTTCTCCTCCTCCTCCTCCTCCTCCTCCTCCTCCTCCGTAGACGTCCCCTCGTAGAATGAGATGAGCGCGGCTAGCAGCTCGTGGCCGTTCTCCGCGGCCAGCTCCCCCGCCGTCCTCCCCTGACCGTCCCTGAGCGCCCGGTCGGCCCCCAGCTTGAGCAGCGCGGCCACCGCCCCTTCCATGTCGCCCGCCGCCGCAGCGTGCAGCGCCGTCCGCCCGAGGTTGTCCGTCTGCGGGAAAACCCAAATTCCATAAAGCCCCTTCGTAGACGCTAGGACCGCTGCAGTGCTGCCAGATATGGCCCAATTGCGCAAATATGGAGCATTTTGACATTCTTCTGTAGTACACTTTGGGTTCTCCAAGCAAATTTGGCACAAACATATGCCTTTTTTGAATATTTTTTGCTCATAACAAGAGCCATCACTGAATAACGCTAAACGCTGAAAGAGTGGCCTACTTTAAGAGTGTAACACTTGCGCAACTGCTCGCGCATTTTTGACAAGATGACCTGGCAGCACTGCAGACGAAGGGAGTAAAATAATATGGGAAATCAACATGAGTCGCCCAATTTGAAACCACTCATGCACGCACTCCACTGCCAAAAACTTATTGATACGTCTTGTCTTACGGTGGTTGACTCTTCTTACAACAAGGTCACTAAGCTAGTATCAACTTCCTTTGTACATTTAAAACCGTTGTATTAAGTAGGTATAAGACGTGACAAGCTTAGCAGTGTAGTGACTGCATCACTATTGGCGTTCCAGATTAGTAACTCACGTTGGTTTCCCATATACGAGGGAAACATATTCATACTATGTACATGTTCCACACAACACGTCTGTAGCTACGACGGTGGCGGCAGCTTTAATAAAATGTGTTGCCTGGTCCAAGTCGACCCCCGGCTCTGCCGCCAGCGCGCGTATGACCCCCGAGTGGCCGTACATGGCTGCGAGGATTAGCGGCGTGGCCCCGCGAAAGAGCGGAGAACGGCTGTTCGGAGTGCCCTGCGAAAAGGAAGGAAAGAAGGTGCTTTCTTTAGAGTGGTGACGTAGTGCAGTGCAGCATGTCCGTCAAAAAAATTATTTGGTACGCTTAAGAAAGCATTAAGTGGTGGCAAAATATTTATTAAACGCAAAACATGTCAAAACAACCTTGTAAAATGCAAAAAAAGAGCTTTTCCATTAAAAAATATTTAAAATACGTGCTTGATAAGCAGAGGAAAAATACAATGTTTAAGTTAGTTTCATGCTGTTCCCGAAAAAAGAAAGGAAAAAAAGCACTGTTATATCTCTCTACTTGTCCGTTCTCCAGCATCATCCGGACGATCTCCTCCCTGCCAAACTGGCAGGCCACGGCGAAGGGCGTCAGCCCCGCCTTGTCCCTGGCGCTCCAGTCGGAGCCGCTGAACAGGAGGACGGCGACCAGCCCGACCGGGCCGCGTTGCATGGCGTAGTGGAGTGCGCTGCGGCCGTGGATGGTGGACGTCGCGGCCACGTTGGCGCCGCGGTCGATCAGGAGGCGGCTTACCTCCAGCTGACCGGCGAAGGAGCACTCCATCAGCGGCGTCGTGCCCAGACTGCGTTTTGTTGCGCGTTTTAGGTGTACGTACTAGCTGTTAGAGCATCCCGACTACTTTAAACAGATGTAATAGGTACCTGCTACTAGGTACACTAAGCACATACTTTTTGACCCTGCCGTTGACGTTGGCACCGGCGGAGATGAGCGCGTCCGTGGCGGCGACGTGGCCAAAGGTGGCGCAGTAGTGGATCGGCCTGAACCCGCTCGCGTCCGAGACGTCCGGCCTTACCCCGCTCTGCTCTAGCAGCAGCTCCACCATCTCCGTCCGGTTGAACAAGCATGCGGAGTGCAGGGGTGTCCGGCCGGTGGTGGCGTTGGACACCGCGTTCGGGTCTGCCCCCGCCTCCAGCAGGGTCCTCAGGGAGTCCATCGAGCCTCCCTCGATGGCGCTGTGGATCAGGTCCGCCACCTCCGCCGCCGGGAGCTTCGTCCTCCTGTCTGCTACGCTTTTCTCCGTCTGGCCGATGTCGTTTGAAGGTGGAGTGGCCGGCGAGACAAACGTCGTGGTGGCTGTGCCGGATGTAGTCGGGGAAGCTGTCGATGTCGTGGTTGTTGTTGTGGTTGTCGTGGTGGTTGCCGTTGTCGTCACAGTGGTTGTCGATTTCGTCACAGTAGTGGTGGTGTTGGTGGTAGTGGTAGCTGTTGTAGTAGTTGTTCTCGTAGTAGTAGTCTTCCTCGTAGTAGTCGTTGTAGTAGTAGTTGTCGTTGTTCTTGTTGTAGTGCCGGGCGTTTGGGATGCCGTTGCCCTCTCAACGTCGCCCTTGACTACCTCCCTGACGAAGCTACCCACGTCTGGGTGATCCAGCCGCACGAAGACCACCGGCGGCAGCCTCCGCTTGCTTGAGCCGCTGCCCCGGCCGCATCCACCCACGCCGCCGACCAGCAACGCCAGCTGCATGTAGTACCCCCACCCGTCGTCGTCTGTGAAGAATCTGACGGCCGGGGCGCCGTCGTCCTTGGCGCAGACGCCGCCGGCGCGGATGTCCACGTAGGAGGCGCACATGAGCTCCTCCGAGACGCCGTTGGGGAGGAGCGCCCGCCTCTCCTCCAGGGCGGACGTGGACAGCGGCTTGGTGAACATTTCGCGGTGACAGGCGCTGGAAAGATTACGGAGATTTAATTGTTGCAAATCAATAAACTTGTTCCTACGTAGTAGTCCGAAACAATCCTTGTAGTGAACCAATAAAACGCAGTAACGTCATGAAAAGAACATTAGGACAAAAGACGCTTCAAGACAGGAAAAGCTACCTTTTTTTTCTGACCTGTTTGATGTGATCCTTGCGAGTCTCTGTCTCAGTTTCTTTCCCACCTGGTTCGTCGCCTTTCCCACTCCGCTCCATCCTTAAAGAGAGGCAGAAGCAAGTCCGAGACGAATCTTTCATTAGCACCACTCTACAGGTATCTCCCATCAGCATCACTCCATCTTCTGTCAGCATCACCCCATCTTCCATCGGGATCACTCGTCCCCCTTTCTCACCCTGCACGGTAAAGGTTGCCCCCCTGAGCAGGTCCCCCCAGTAGCCGTCCCCTTCTGTTGGGAGGCAGACCGGCCTGATCACTCGAGAGAACTCCACCTCCTCGTCCAGCTCCGCCACGGCCACGTCAAAGTAGGCGGTGATGTCCCTGGCGTCGTAGCGCGGGTGGACGCGCACGGAGGCGATGAGCCGGACGAGGGAGGAGGGGCCGGACGGGGATCCGAAGCGGACAGACCACCTTTACGAATTTATTTTACACTACATTACTACGTTTTGTCAAAGTGAAACATTTTCAGTTTCGAAAGGCTATTTTGAAATATGATTTGCTAGTTAGAAAGTCAATCATTTTTTTTTTCATACTCCTGGACACTTTATTCAGCGCACTCATGGAAGTATTGAAGTACTCAGTTTATAAAAGGACATGCTACAGTACTCTGCAGTACTGTACGTAAAGATACCTACGTACATTGCAGAAACTTCAATATTCGGATGAAATTGAGGGAAACCGACGTGACTGGCGCTGGATCGGGTTGTTTCCACTGCTACAGTACTACAGGTAGGTGAACTACTCACCCAGGTTCCAGCGTGCAGTGAGCGGCGGTGAGAATGTGCTTTGCGCCGACGACGGCGCCCGAGCACTCGTGCTCCCACCGTGCCCCCTCCTGCCTCCCCACCGACACCACCCACGGCCAGATCTCGGACGACGTCGCCTCCGACGCCGACGCCGCGCCGCCGTCCAAGATGCTGTTCTGGCCGCAGGCACCGTCTGGCCGTACGGCGGTGGATTTTTGTGGGGAAAAAAAAGGATAAAAATTTGTCACACGGCAAATTTTATCATATGAGTTAAAAAAAAATTGATGAGCTCACAGATGCTCTGCGCCTCCGATGATCGCAAGGAGAAGAGGAAGAAGAATGCGAGCAGGAAGGGACCGAACATCTTTCTCCGATCGACGGCCACCGGTCTGAATTGAATCTTCACTGTGCTGTATTTGTACTGTATGTACTAGGTATGTTGGGGGCTTCCCCCTGCTCACTTAAACGTGTCGTAATAATTCATTCAGGCAGCCTCGCACACAACCAGACACCTTCTTCTCTTTCCCTCATCACCACCAGTGGAGTGTGACCAATGGGCAACAACGTGAGGAGAAAGAGAGACAACCAGTTGTACACAGCAGTAGAGGAAGAATCTGTTGGAGGTGGCAAAAAGGCATGAATGCTCCAACATCAGCATAGTAATACATATGTACATCGTGCATTGGTTTGCGTGATGGGGGGGGCCTCTTTTTTTAATTGATCGATGATGTCTCGCATAAACGGAGTAGGGTGCTTGGATCCAAGCAAAAGGAGGTCGATAAAGTACGCAATGAAATGTTACATGGTTTCTTGAAATTTTGGAACTACGTACACTATAGTTTAATGAAGTGAGGTGTCTGGCAACAATTGGCAAAAAAAAATCGCTGGACAAGAAAATATCATAATAAAGGAGTAATTTGTACGTATGTCAAATAACATGTCAAATAAACCGGTCTGTGACTTCTGACATTGAAGTTGACTGATGACACGTTGTTGCACAACGTCTCTTGCAAACTTATAAACAAATAACAGCATGGAAAGGACGCAGAACGAAATTTACAGCTTGCCAACCCCCACATCCCCCCCAAAAGCCTTGAACATCCCATTCTCAGCTTATCTCCGGGTCTCTTTTTACTACTGTGTAAGTGGGTCAACTATGAGATCGTTTGATTAAGCACACAGACATATCATCTACGTTTTGGAAGAGGCTGCTCGCATCCACCTCCTCCCTCACTTTTTTTTGCACCTAAACCTTAATGATGAGGGATGCCTGAGAAGAAGGAGAAGGAGGAGCGCTGAATGTTCATGTGGCAGATAATCCTAGAATTTCCTCCTCTTTTTTTTTCGTCTCTCCCTCCTTCCTCTTTTCGCAGCAAACATAAACAAAATTGAGATGTTTATACTGGAACGTTTCTTCCTTCGCACTTTGTGCAGGTAGGAGGGGGGAAAGGAGAGAAGCTCAGAAGCTCAGGGCGATGCTCAAGAGCTTCCTATGCACGTCTTGAACCGCGCAATTCTCGCGGTCAACAAGTCTTTTCTTGTTGCTCCTCTGGTTTTGTCTTTTATGTTGAAGACATGCCAGAGCGCATTTCATTTGTGAAATCGACCGTTTCTTTGACAGAAATGCCACCTGATAAAATCGAAACTAAAAGAATCTTGTTTCTTCTCTCTCCTCTCACCTGCCTCACTACAACAAAGTGTCGGATGTCTTGCACAAATCACCGACTCAAATGAAGAAGAAGAAGAAGAAGAAGAAGAAGAAGAAGAAGAAGAAGTGTGGAAAGTGGAGCGATCGGTGCTTCTTCAAAATGCCCATGTTTGCAAAGCGAAAAAAATGTGAGAAAATGTCCGCCCGACTCCGGTGGGAGGGAGGGGCAAAATTCGGAAAGCGAGACTAAGAAAAATAAGAGAAATTGCACTAGTATGTAGTACGTAAGTGGAGAAGAAGACTGAGTGGGTCCCTATTTATTTGGCCTATCGCAAAATGTGCTTCGCATGATGTGTAACATTGTTGCCTCTCCTCCCCTGCCCCCCCAAAATGGCCAAGATTTTGGCTACTTTGCATCATAAAAAAGCACATTTGCCAAAAAAACCCTTACCTATCGCGATCGTGCTAAATTTTGTGGCCTCTACTCGTACTAATGTACTAGTACAGTGGAACTGCGATACACTCAAGTCGCTGGTCAGCGCAGCTAGAAGTTTTTTTATAGAGGAATATTTTGCCATAGTGGAAATAGGTATAAATAAAGGTTAAATTAGGTAGCTAATCAGAACAATCTTTAAACTCAAATTTTTTACTAGTAGGTAGTAGATTGGAGTTTACTATAGCGGAGGCCTACTGTACTCGGAGGGGGTCTATCCAACCTCAGTGAGGGAGCCCCCCCCCCTCCAAAGTGTGCGTGGCAAATTTTCAACTTCCCCCTCTTCTCCTCCCCCTCCCTCCAAAAGTGGGGATGGGGGAGTAACTTTAGACTTTTTTTTACACACACACGAAGAGTAGGCAAAATTTTTAGCCGTTTTTTTTCACCCATCCCCCATCCCGAAAATTTTTATGGCTCGTCGTCCGCCCATCAATTTCGGAGCAATGGAAGAAGATGACAGCGCTGCAGAGACGTCTCCTCCGGATCGATAAGCGAAAATGAAAATTGAGATGGGAGGGAGGAATACTGTAAGCTGTAAGCCCATCACAGACACGGAGGAGGCATCTGCTAACAATAATAATTACATTTGGCAAGATCTCTCTCTCTCTCTCTCTCGACTGCTCGTCTGTCCATGTCGGTGTCGGCGGGCGGCGGGAGGAGAAGGAATTTTCGTCCATCTTCCTTCCTTCCTTCCTTCCTTCCTTTCCTTCCTTCCTTCCTTCCTTCCTTCCTTCCTTCCTTTCTTCCTTCCTTCCTTCCTTTCTTCCTTCTTGCCAGTCAGAAATTCGCGGTTGCTCCGCTTACCTCAATTGAACTTCATCTCGCGTTTAGTGTTTAATTAGTGGTTGACTATAGTAGTAGTAGTCAACTAGTAGTAGTAGATCTTGACCGAATGCGGCCCCGCGGACCGCAAGGTTTTGTGCGGGAGAGAAGGATTGCAGAGGGCGGACTCCCCGCAAATCGTTTACATTATACAGTACAGTACAGCGCGGGCTGTCGTCGGCGAAGCTGTGTCCCAAGGAAGGAGAGTCTTTGGAAACAAGCACGCGGAGAGAGAGAGTGTGCGTGCGTGAGGAAGGCCTTCATTCAGGGTTTCAGCACGTGTGGAAGAGGAAAGGAACTCTTCTGTGTGCGTATGTGGTGTGTGTATGCAGTGTGCAATGATTCTTCAAGAGGTGTGGTTCCTCGGAGTGGCAGTGCTGCAAAACCCTTTGGTCTAATCACGCAACTCCAAAAAAAAAAAAACATTCTCCCTTCCAACCCCCTCTTCCTTTTTAAGGGAGCTGGTTAATTGGACCACCTCCTCTCCTGCCTCCTGCCTTGTATCCATTTAGCGCGTAGGTACTAGTGCGCAGAGGAGGAGGGGGGGGGGAGAAGGAGGAGGAGGGACGTCAAATTTGAATCTGATTTGCATCCTTCTGATGCCCCGACTTGGGGAGCCTATCTCCACTAGGGGAAATCAGTCACCGTCGCTCCGGCCGAGAGATCTAATCCGGCCGTCGTCGAAAAGGGGGAGGAGCCGGGTCACAGCCCGCCTCCCCCTTCACGCCACGCCCATTTGCCCGCCCACCTGCCCTACCGCGCGCATGCAGTCACGATGAAAATCAGCATGGAGGAGGAGGAGCGGCAATCATTTCCATAATAGCGCAGCGGGGGGAAATAAGGAGGGGAAGGAAAGGGAGAAGAAACAGACACCTCTTCTGGAGCCCCCCCTCTCTCTTCAGCGGCGAGGCGGGAAATCATAATCGCCATCCTCTCATCTCTCCTCCGGTGATGATAAGATTAAGGAGGAGGCACCCGTAAAGATTCCATCCAGGCACATTCAATCCGTCAATGCCAGGAGAGGGGGGGGGAAGAGAAAGAAACGGAAACAAGATTTCCATTAACAAAAGGTGATGGGGGGCCTGACTGTAACGCTGACGGCCGCGGCGGCCGCGGCATTGGTGATGGCGGCGGCGGTGTTGGCGGCGACGGGCGACGTCGACGTCGACGTTGACGGCGGCGGCGATGGTGGCGGCGGCGAGGAGGAGGACGACGGCTCGTTCGCCTTCTCGCTGCCGTCTCCGACGAGGAACAACACGTGCACCGTGCTGGGCCGGGACTGCGACTCCTGCCTCCGGCGCTCGGAGTGCGCCTGGTGCAAGGACGGCGGGCGGAGGGGACCCCGATGCGATCTCAGGAAGTGGTGAGGGAGATGGCACGGATCCTTCGCAGCACCTGCTGCAAAAGCAAGCACTGCTGCGACTTTCGCTAGGGAGGGCACCATGTACGAGTACCTCGTACGTACTACGTATCACCATTTCTCAGGGCAATCTCCCAGCTTTAATTTGAAGATGCCTATCACCACCTCCCTAAACCCTCTCTTATTCTTTTTGGCTTGTCGATGTTTATGGCCCTGCTCTCCCCATTCATGCAAGTTTGGGTTAACTGGGAAAGGAAGGGGTGGGGGGGGAGGGACGACGGGAAAGGGATAACTAGTAGACCACCCATCTCGTTTTGCTCAGACATGTTTCTCTTGCACGTAAACAGTTAAGCGGCAGACACGCTACAAATTGTACAAAACGTCCTGTAGTTAAAGGTCGAGCTTTTTTTTCTTTAAAAGAATTATTTGAGAATCCACAAGTTCGCATATTTTCCAGGACGTGTTACAAATGCTTCAAATTATTTTTGGTCCTATGAGTACCATTTCAGAACATTTACAAAGCAAATCTCAATCTACTGTACTATGTACTATAGTATAATGTGCTCACAGGTTCCAAGAAGAAGGGTTCGATGAACAGCCTCGCTGTGAGTTCCTGGAAGATCCTCCAAGCGAGGTGGTCGTCTTGTCGAGGCGCCCCCTGACCACCGACTCCTCCCCTGGCGGGGGAGGGGAGTTCGTCCAGGTGTCGCCGCAGAAGGTGCGGGTGAGGGTGCGAGTGGGAAAGAAGGCCAGGGTCAGGTTCAAGGTGGCGCAGGCCAAGCAGTACCCGGTCGACCTCTACTATCTCATGGACCTTTCGAACTCGATGTCCGACGACAAGGAAAACATCGTGAGGCGGATTGGTGGCTAAAAATTCCACGTACTTGATCCTGTCCAGTGACGCCTCTATTACGTATTCGCAGGTAAAATTGGGACAAGAGCTGGTGGCCGCGGTGCAGAACATCACCAACGACTTTCAGATCGGATTCGGAAGCTTCGTGGACAAGGAGGTCATGCCGTTCATCAGCCTCATTCCGGGAAAAAATTGCCAGCAGAAGACTTGTCCGAAGCCGTACAACTTCCAGCACCAGATGAGCCTGGCCCCAGACGCACAGCTTTTCCAGCGAAGGGTTCAAAATGCGCCCATATCTGGCAACATCGACAATCCGGAAGGAGGTCTGGATGGATTAGTACAGGTATGGCAAGAGAATTTGTATCACAACTACAGTAGTATCTTGCTTGCTTAAGACGCACTTGGTGCATTGCCACCCTCAAATTACCAACATTTTTAATTAATTTGAATTTTATTCTCCAAAGTGCTTGCTTCATAGGGCGGTTGCAATTTTGAGTGATACAATTGACACGCATTTGCGCTGTAGCAGTCCGCGAAAAAACAAAATTAAATCACGAGTCGACGACCACTGCCTTCGATGGTGCAAGATGGAAGCAGTTTTCACGGCCATACTTTTAACACTGCTCACTGTAGCTGGCCTCATCGTGCTAGGACCGAAGAACTCGAAGATCCAGCTAGTCTTTGGAGCAGTCATGTTTCTCATGATTATGGGCGTGTTCGTCTGGTCGGAGCTGGGGGCGCTTCGTCCGGAAGTCGTGCCGTGGTGGAAGGCCTACCTTCTGCGCGGCCTTAGCGGGTTGCTCAACCTCGACCTGCAGGCCCTCCTGCCGTCCGCGTCCTCCAAGGCCGTCGCCGTCCTCGCCGTCCTCGCCGTCATCGCCTGCACGTCGGGGCTCCTCGTCGGGTCCGACCCGTTCGACGCCGATGCGTCCTTCCGCGCCAGCTTCCGGCCGGATCGCGTCCCGGGGAGGAAGGAGAGGCTCCGGCGGCACTGGTCAGAGACGCGCGAGGTCACCTCGGACGAGGGAGACGCCGCGGAGAGGAAGGCCTACACACAGAAAACGCAGAAGGTCCTGGGGAGGGCGAAACTCGTGAAGAAAGAGGAAGAAGCAGAGGAGGAGGAATCCGGCTTCCAACTTCCGGAGAGCAAGTATCGGGTGAAGCTCCGCCAACGCGAGCCAGAGACGTCCGTGGAGGAGGAGGAGGAGGAGGCGGAGGCGGAGGCGGAGGCGGAGAGGGGCGCCGTCGGCGCTGCGCGGACCCTCCGGGGAGGAGTCGACGTCAGCGTCGACTTCGGCAGCGCCGCCGCCGACGTCTACGGGGAAAGGCCCAGGGTGAGGAGGAGGATGTCCCGGTCGGAGCGCGACAGGGCCTCGGGAAAGATGAAGAGAATCAAGGTGCACTCTCCCACTCAGGGGCGCAAGGACAGGCCGAGGAGCAGATCCAAGCCGAGGAGCAAGTCGCCAAGAAGCAAGTCGCCAAGGAGCAAGTCGCCAAGGAGCAAAAAGTCGGTGAGGAGGGGCAAGTCGCCAGGGAGCAAGTCGCCCCGCCGAAGGCTGAGGTCGAAGCACAGCGGGCTGGCGATCGGCAAGAGCAAGGAGACGCCCGAGAAGAGCAAGGGCTTCATGAGCCGCCGGTCCAGGTCCTACTACTACAGCTACGTCCCGCCCCCCGAGTTCGGGTCCCGCGGGGACGGATTCGCGTCGCGAGCCTCGGAGGCGTCGCCCAGGCCCTCGCGCGCAGGCAAGCGTCGCACGGACGAGGAGAGGAGGCCCAAGGTCACGTCGGTGTTTCCGCACGTGCATCCCGCCGCGTCCGGCAAGAGGCGTCGGCGGCAGCAGCAACAGGAGGAGGAGGAGGAGGAGGAGATCGCCCCCGTCTCTCCGGAGGTGTCGGAGACGACGATCGAGTACAGCCACGAGCTGAAGTTCAAGAGGCCGGAGAGCTCGGGCTACGAAGAGAAGTATCGTCACTATGAATGGGTGCCGTGCGTCGTCGAGACCGCCGACGAGGACAACCTGCGCCAGCTGGGGACGGCCGGGAGCGACGCCAAGGCCGAGCTGGTGCACTGCAAGCTGTGCGAGAGCGGGCCGCCAGCTCAGGAGAGCTTCTTCCACCGGCAGCAGCAGCTGGGGGCGGGAGAGTTCCGAGAGGCTCGATCCTCCTCCTCCTTCCTGGAGAGGTCGGTGCGGGGAGCCACTGAAGCCGCCACCGACTACCTCGGCGGGAGGAGACGCCCGGGCTGGTCCTGCTATGGGCTTATCGTACTCGGACTGGACTTCTTCGCCATCTTTAATCTCATAATCGCAATCGCTCACTGGTACTGGCAGAGGGAGGTGGACCCCGTCTTGATCGGCTTCGCCCTTGCGGCCACCACTTTTCTCGTTCTGTGCATCTTGAGGCAAGGAAAACGCTATCGAGGACACAGCGGAGAGCACAGAGACGATATCTATATAACAGTAACAGAACCCCATGCTAGTCACAAATATCAGTGTCCCTAGCTTGTGGAAAAAAAATAATTGCACGTATACCCTGGGGCGGCAGAATACCAATGTACGTACTACTGTAGTACTACTATTAGATGCACGTTTATCACCTGTATGTATGTACTA
>JAAUYM010033233.1_pt1 | contig 12388 bp, 20 predicted proteins | sample 7278001 | NCBI WGS metagenome assembly JAAUYM01 (sample SAMN14350224, study PRJNA611818) | marine sediment metagenome | isolation source: surface marine sediment (1.8m) | place: French Polynesia: Moorea | collected 2018-08
AAAAAAAAAAAAAAAAAAAAAAAAAAAAAAGGAACAGCTCGCTGCATTCTACGACTTCGTCACAGGCAAAAAAATAGCGAGACCTTCCATTTGACAGAAAAAGGAATGAATTATTTGCACTCCCACTTCCTAAGTTCCTTCCTTTTCCCTGGACTTTCTGAGTTTTAATGGCGGAATTTGAGCCGTTTGGCCTCGAAATTTAAAAAAGGAAGAAACTCTTTTTTTAAGCGTGGGTCCCTCCCTCACTGACCGTTACGTCTGCGATGACAAGGGCGCCTTAAAGGGGGGGAGGGAGGAAAATCCTAATCCGAAATCAAGACTCTCATCTTAGATGTTCAAAAATTTCTTTATATGCCAGCAGCAGCAGTTTGAATTTTCTTCTTTTTTTTTTCGAAATCGTCATCCCTGCTCAAAAAGCCTTGAAAGTTTCACGTACAGTACTGTGCGTACGTACCAGGTAGTAGAAGCAGCATTTGCGTATACGTACGGCAGTTTGAGTTGGGGTGTTTCTGGCTACCATATAGCATGCACACTTTTCTTGACACGTGGGCACGCACGGACACGCGGAGGGATGCTCAATCTCCCCCTCCACGCTTTGCATCTCTCTCTCTTTCCAGGCGCCCCACTTGTCCCACCCAGAAGAGCTCATTAATCATAGCTCCTCCTCTTCCCTTTTTCTTCATCGGTCACATCATCTGCAGCTAAGAAAAGTGGTAGGAGAGAGAGAAAATGGGAGCGAGAGGGAGGGAAAGAGATGACGACGTAACACAGCAGCAGCAGCATCAGGGGCAAGGTCTCCTTCCTTCCTCCTCTGCCTCTCTAATGGACGTGGTGATGATGACAAAGAAAGGACGGGGCCTTCTCCTTCCTACTTCAGCTCGGTATGCTCATAGATGGAGAGCGCCGTTATGATGCGTTCCTCCCTTTTATGATGTGCAAGGAGGGGGGAGGAGAAGGAGAAAGGGGAAGAGGAGGTGTCTTAGGAATTGATGCGGACCTACGAATGAATGGGACAAGATGTGGCGCGGTAGCAGCAAGCGAATTTAATCATGTTAACAAATTAACATTTGTTAGCGGCAATTTACTTCCCCAAAATAATTTTTCCGTTCTGTTTCGTTTCTTTATTCTGGCAGCCCGCCGCAAGGCCGAGCTCCACCTGCGCCGCAGCGAGCATGGCTCCCGCCTGGGCTCCAGGGCAGTCTTCACCTTCGTGCAGCCGACGGAGAAGAAGAAGATCACCTACCGGGAGCAGCAGGCCAGGCTGCGCAGGGCGCTCGCCAGGTGCCCAAAGCTGGCAGCGCAGGTAGGATATGACTTCCTCCAGGGGATTTTAATGGAAATTTGTAGCATAAATATTTAATATTCGGCCGTGCTCTACTTAGGCCCAGGGGGAGGGCGGCAGCATGCAGGACACACTGGAGAAGGGGGTGGCCTATCCGGTCATCCACGTCAACTGGGACTTTGACGGCAACGGCGGCGGCATCGGCGGCGGCGGCGGCGGCGGCGGCGCCCCTCTCCACTCCCCGCTCTTCCCGCCGGTGTCCTCCTCGTCCCCCGTGTCCACCGCCACGTCCGCCGACGCCGACGCTGAGTTCGACTTTTCCGTGTCCGGAAAGAAGTCCTGCTCCTCCGACGCCCTCCTCTCCCTGTCGGCGTCCTCGGAGGAGACGGCGGGAGAGAAGGAGTGGAAGACGACTAAGCAGCAGCAGCTGCAGCAGCTGCAGCAGCAGAAGAGGACGACGTCAGCCAGGCCGCAGCTGAGGCTGCTCCGGGAGGATGCCTTGGGATCGTCTGTGCACGTCCAGCAAGGTAAGAAAAAAAAAGCAAACAAAAAACTGCCGCCGTCCTTTTTTCCCACATTCTCGGCAACCATTTGTCAACGACGTTGGTTGTGTTTTTTTTGCTGCGCTGCGGAGAACTTTGCAGGGGGAGGGGAGGCTTGATATATGTTCTCACACAACTTTCTTAATGTGAGGAGGAGAAAAGAGAGGTAATTAAGCTGGGTGCTAGGAAAACACTTTTTTTTTTCAAAAGTGGCACGTCTCCTTTGGCTACAAGCTTAAACCAACACGGTGATGAAAATTTTAAGTCACTTGGCACAGTGCCACTTTGCTATCCGAAAGGGAATGTCGGGTCAAAAAAAAACAGAAAGAGGCCCGGAGAATCTGGGAAAAGAGGTGTCGCAGGGAAGAAAGAAAAATTCTCCTCTCTCTCTGCAGCAAATGTCACGTCATTCCATTTGGAAAAAGAAAACTTTTCCAAACTCCCATGGCAGGGAGAGAGAGAGACAGCAAGAAAAAAGAGAGAGAGTAAAAAAACTTGGTGGTCTCTTCTGATCAACGAGACGTCTCCTGGCGATATCTCGAGGCAAAAAAAGAGAGATTTACTTTTATCAGGCAACTTTTTTTTTTTAGTCCGCGAGAGGATATCTTCCTTCTTCTCCAGTATGTACCTGCATCAAGACCAGGAGATCTAACGTGCCCTAGAGTGGAACAAGTGCTGCCTACTTCGGTTTCCTTCCCTATCCTCCTCCTCCTCCCTTTTCTCTCCTTGCTTCTATTTTTAGGCCCTGCGAGGGCCAACTTCCCTCCCTGCTGGCTTCTCCAAGGTCGACAAGGAGAGAATTTTTCTTTTCTCCTCTCGTTGAGAAAGCGAGGAAAGGGCAGGGGGGAGGAAAAAAAAGTGGCTCTCTCTCTTCTTGCTCCAGACAGCTACTGAGCACTAAATTGCCTCGAGCAGGATGGAAAAGAAAAGACGGAGCCCTTTTTCGAAACTTTTGATTCTGCATCACTTTCAAGAGCTGCAATGCAAACAACTGCTAGATTGGAGGGGGAAAGCCAATAGCGGTACCTAGCAGATCCGTCTTTCACACGGTGAAGAGATCCCCTCCAAGTGCTATATATGGGAAAACTGATGGATTTTTTTGCGTTTTGTTCACAAAAATATGGGAAATTGACTGACATGCATCTTTTACATTTTGTATTTTTTTTAAAGGTCTGTACGAAGAAGTCCGCCGGATCGAGCCCGACTTCGCGCACTCGCCGCGCGACAACGCCGACCAGCGTGCCTACATCGTGCTGGGCTTCAAGACGCTGGACACCGGCTTCTCCTCCGTCCTGGAGAGCACCTGGAGGGACTGGACGGGAGCGAGGGCCATCTACCTCAGGCTGCACAACCAGTTCGACCTGTCAAAGTGGGTCCACTTGCACACATATTTTTGCAACTTTTCTGGCAATTTAATGTAACTAGGGCAACTTTTGGACTTGGCAGTTTGTCAGTGTAACCAAAATACCTATTCACTTTTACACAAACAAATTCGACTGGTCTAAATGGAAACTCGACTGTACATAGCACGTACTACGTAGACCAAACCCTGGAGAAGAATGGAGAAAAGGAAAAGAAAGAGAGATGTGATGGGCATGAAAGGCTTTGCGAATCTGTCTTGCCACAAAGTTGGGCCTGGCTGACTGACGGGTGAAAGGGAGGGTGGGAGGAGAGGGCTTTTCTTTTGGAAACAAAGATTACTATTGCAGAAGAAGGAGAGCCTGCTTTCCTTGCAATACTATGCTACTGTAGGTCGGTTGAAGCGGCCTTTTGTCGGTAGGGGGAAAGGAAGGAAGAGTGACGGGGGTGAGGCCGAGGGCGGCCACAGATGTTTCGCATCGTAAAAACAAGCTTTCTTTTCTTCCCTTTTTTTTACTAGCAGAAGCTTCTTTCACTTCAGAGGATAGCGCTCTACGTATGCGGGGGAAATGTCATTGTTCTGACGTGGTAGAATGTTTCAGTTCAACATTGGTAATTACGTAAAAATCTGCATTTGGGATCAATAGGTATGACTAGGTAGTATATTGAAAAAGTTCACTATACTCTACTACAGAAGCTCCACTGTACTTCAAAGCTCCTCTTTAGCCACCCTTGTTTGCTTGGCGGCGCAAGAAGAGATTGACGGATAGTGACAGGGCAAGGAAAGCAGGAGAGCCCTTTTTTGGAGAGGCCTGCCTGCCTGCCTGCCTGCCTGCCTGTCTCCCTGCATAGGAAAGTGGAAAGCTGCACTTGTAGACAGAAGCCGCCACATTGTGGAGAAAGAGAGCGAGGGACTTTCAAAAGTTGTTTCTTTTCCCTATAGAATTATGCATGACATCCTTGTTGCCACAACAACAAGTTTTAAAGCATCTTTCTTGTTTTGGTACGAAATGCCGGAAATTTGTCTACAGTGACGCTTCGTCGACCTGCCTCTCCTCAGGCTGGGTGGAGAGACTCATTCTCCGCCCATTAGACCCGCAAGATGGATGGGGAAGAGAGGGGGGGGCGCAAAAGGGAAAGGAGAGAAAGGGGGGGAGGAAAGGAAGAATGAAGAAGCAATTTGGCTGTTGTGTACGTACATACACACCGGTAGTTGCCTTTGTTTCTTTCCTCTTTCCCTTCTTCCCAAAAAGAACCCTGACACGATCCATTACACACCAAGACAAGGGAGAAAGTTGCAGTCATTCATGGAGAGACATCTTTTTACAGGAAAAAAAATCGAGGTTAATGAAGTTAACCACTTTTCTCCATTCCAGGATCATCTTCTACCACCGTGTGTCCCCGGTGAACGACCTGGACCTCTTCATGTACATCGTGGTGGTGGAGTGCTGGAACGTGGTGCCCTCCAACCTTATCAACATTCTGGACTTCGTCCAGCGCATGCGCGTGGAGCGGCTGAACGGCTACATCTCGCTGTACCGCGACCTCGGCGACGCGACCGCCGCCACCGAGGAGGCCGACTCCAACTACCACAGCGCCAGCCAGGAGAGCGAGGACGAGAGGTGGGCGCTTAACAGCAGCAGCTGCGGGAGCACCATCAGGTACGTACGCTGAGTGGCTCGCACTCAACCCAACCAATTATTGATAGCGGAAATTAGTGGTGGGTTGTCCTAACGCTAGGGCCGGCACTAGTAGAATGGTGGTGCAAAAAAACCTAGAACAACCCAAATTTTGACCCCTTCACTAATTACCACTCGGGGCATGGCTGTTGATCTGGCTCTGTGGTACCAATGTTGGTTGGGAAGACGTGCTTATTATTCATTTTTCTCATGTTACAGGAGCTCGGCTTCACCCAATTTCAGACTGGACGAGGAGGACGAAGAGGAGGAGAACGAGGACGAGGACCAGGGCATCATCCAGGATGTGGTGGCGTCGGCCGCCTCCTCCCACGCGCGGAGGAGGAGCCGCCCTCCCGGCGAGACCGGCGGCGAGGCGCCGCCGCCCATCCTGGTGACGGAGCGGGCCAGCGACACCAGGACGAGGACCAGGGTGCTGGAGACGCTCACCATCGAGACGCAGCCCACAGTCAAGTTTCCGTCCATCAACAACTGAACATCGGAGAAGGAGGAAAGCCGCAAGAAAAAAGAGAGAAAAAAAAAGAAACCATATGGCGCAGAAAAGTGGCACGAGCTAATTAACCATCATGGAAGGTGCATTTTTTTAGCATACCATGAACTCTACATTCTTTCCTAATCCGGTATACTTTAACGGGCAAGAGCATAATAATAATATGATTCCTTAGTACTACTGTATATCGTACAATATAACGAATGGACAGAGAAATGCATACATATGTACTAGTACAGTACGTGTAAAGAAATAAACAGATACCATAGTCAGAAATGGAAAAAAAAGTAGTTGCTACAGTATAAAACGTAGCAAAATCCAGAGCCTGGCCCATCCCGAACAGCTATACCTCAGCTTCGTTGTATCCGTAATTTGTAGCTTTTTAGAGGGGGGGGACACACTTTGAAGCGATTCATGATTATTTCAAGTGTCCTCAGAGTTTTACTGTTGTCAAGGCGAAGCGTACGTGCTTTTGCGTCCATTGTGTAGTACGGTACATGAATTATTCTACGTAATTTTTCTCTTCTGTTGACTTTGAAGAAAGATAAAAACAGTCGTATTTTACGTACATCTTATCAGCCGAGCAGTGCCATCGTAGTACAATGGACAAAAAGCGGTAGTAGTCAAGTACTGTACTGTGTATAGGACGATGGCCAACTCCGCCACGTCTTCCCTTTCTCTGGTGGCTCCTCTCCTTATTGTACTGGTACTGGTGGAAGCTGCCACTGCCCAGGAGGAGTATTGCTATGCGCTGGACCCAGACCCCTACAGCCTGCACGCCAGCTACACCAGCTATTTTGAGGTCCAAAACCCAGATGCCGAACCCATCACGTTTGAAGGTATGCAATTTCACTTTTACGTACAGTATGTAGAAGACGGATGAGTGGGTCAAGCTACGTAGATACGAGTAAGTGGACCAAACTGGATAAGTGGATCAAACGCTTAAGTGGATCAATCTTGAATCTTGCTGGAAAGCAATTTAGGTGTCTTTAAACTAGTATTTCCCATTGCTAAGTAATTCATACTCTTAAGTGGATCAGTCCACCAGGCTCCAAAGTGAAAAGTTATCTCCGTGTGCCTAGACCTAGTTAGACCTAGTTAGACCCTGTTACTTAGGTTTTTTTTTTTATTCTGCAGGTTGTACTGCGAAGTCCTACTGGGCTATTACACGTCACGGATCGCAGTATCCCGAGGAAGATGACTTTGAGGATCTGGACGGGCTGATGGATCTCCAGGAGCGAATTGTCCAGAATCACGTTGACGGAACTGGTATAACATCGGCAAAATTAACTATACTATAGTAGAGTTTCTCGAATTGTCAACTCGGGTATTTGAAAAAAAAACCCGGGATTTCCCGGGAAAAATCGGAAAAAAATACGTGCAAAAATGGTTCCCCTTATGACCAGGGTTGCTCTGCGACGAGGACCTGGAGCTGATCCAGAACTGGACTTTTGACGTCACCCTCGACCAGGCGGACATGCTGACGGCCTCGGGAGCCGTAGAGCAGGCCGAGCTGGGGAGAAGGCTGGCACAGAGATTTCCCGAACTCATTGGCCAAGCCTACAATGAGGACCTGTTCAGGGTCTGACTCACCCACCTTGCCCACCTGTGAGGGTGCTCGCAAAAAAAGTTCCTTTATTGTTCAGGTCCGCACGACCGACACTGAGAGGACCATGAAGAGCGCAGAAGTCCACCTGACAGTAGGTGTGTTTCCAGGAGAGGACGTCCTCATCCCCCCTCCGTTAGAAGAGGATCCCTTGTTAAGAGTATGGCATGAAAACATCACATTACCTTTAAGAGCAATCAACAACAACACCCCCCCCCCCCAAAAAAAAATCCAGCCGTATGACTTCTGCACCAAATGGGAAGAGGACGTGAACGACAATCCCGAGACCGAGGTCGAGCAGGAGCTGTTCGAGGAGGAGCAACCTGTGCTGGACACGGTGGCCAACATCAACAGGAGGCTTGGCTTCCTGGACGACCCGCTCACTTTCGGCGACGTGGACATGATGTACGACATGTGCAGGTACGACAGGATCGCCAGGCCGGGCAGGCCCTCTGCTTGGTGCTTGCCTTTCGAACAAGATGACCTGGTGGTAAGACGACACTCATGATCACACAACTATAGTGTAGTCACTACTCCCTCCACTTCTCCCTCGCCCTAAAAATGTTCTAGGTCATGGATTACCATGCGGACCTCAATTTCTGGTACACGGGATCCTACGGAAGTGACATCAACAGGGAGGTGAACTGTCCGCAGGTCAAGGACATTGCCGACACCTTCAAGTGCGTTAAAAACTTTGAGCACATTGTTGGTCCAATGCATGTTCAACTGGCCATGCAATCACTTCTATGTACTACGTAGCATGTCTGATGATGAAATGCCGGTGGGGACCTTCTACTTCACCCACGGCACCAACCAACTTCTCTTCACGACCACCCTCGGCCTGTACGAGGACGACATCCCCCTCCTCCACGACAACTTTGAGGAGAACGCGGACAGGCTGTTCAGGTCGTCCTTCCTGAAGCCCTTCTCGGTCAACTTTGAGTTTGTCCTCTACGACTGCGACGAGGAGGGCGGGGAGGAGCCGGTGAGGAGGCTTCTGACGCTGCACAACGAGGCGGGGGTCACCCTGCCCGGGTGCGACGAGCCTCTCTGCCGGTGGGACCAGTTCCAAGAAAATTATCAGGTACAGTACGACATTATTATATATATTACGCAGGTATTAATTATGTGTCGTACTTACTTTTTATTCTTTAGGAGCTCATTGAATGCCCCTTTGACGAGATATGCGAAAATGAATGAAAAATTGGTTGGACCCCGGATTTACTTCCAAGACTGATTAACATCTACCAACAAAGAGAAGTTACAAAGAACGAGTGCTTGTGCATACTGCTAATATATTTACTAAAAATAAGTTTTTTTTACCGAGAAGAAAGTTAGGTACGTCTCATTACATCAATAATGCTGTAATAAAGTCGACAGATCAATTCTGCCCGCCGTCCTCCTCCTCGTAGTCCATCCCGTGAAACCTCGCCAGCTGCCCCAACAGCGACTTCATCGACTCCTGCTCGGACAGCAGGCTGCTGAAGCTCTCGCGGTTCGACTTGATCTTCTCCAGGATGTCGTCGATGCGCATGCTCAGGCGCTCCATCTCGGTCTGCGAATTTCGACAAGATGGGATAGTGTCTTGTAGTAAGCTAGATGACTTAAAAGCACTACCTCGCTCCCATGCTCTATGACAGCCAGCGAGATCCTCCTGAGTGTGGTGTCGTCGTTGAGCATCTTGGAGACGATCCCTCCCCCTCCGTTCGGGTGGACGGTCTCCCGCCGGATGGTGAACTTCCTGCGGATGAAACCGGGCAGCATCTTCTCCACGTCCAAGTTGAGCTCGACCTGCATGGCCAGGCGCTGCAGCACCGCGTTGTCCTGCACGTCCTTGATGTTGTCGACGGCGAGGCCCACCAGCAGGTTCATGACGATGATGGCCATGATGATGACAAAGACGAGGAAGAAGAGGAGCGTGGTGGTCCGGTAGGGCAACATGGCGATCTTCTCGTAGATTCGCTTCTGCGGGGTGTCGAAGAACACGCTGTCGTAGGAGAGGTCGCCGATCATCATCACCGCGGTCTTCACGAAGGAGTAGCTCACGGTCATGTACAGGTCCTGCAAACACGATGTTAGTTAGCTAGTTAGTTAGTCAATGTACTATACGTAGTCTACGTAGTAAGTCTTCTTGAGGCGTGCCTGTTCCGCAAGCAGAGCATGGAAACCGAGTGAGAAGGCCACGATGAACAGAGCGCAGATCAGGGAGAACTTGAGGAACGTCTTGAAGACGTCCGCGAACATCACGACGTAGATCCCGAGGAACGGAAACTTCCGCACGTTGGAGAGCTTGGGAAAAACAAATTGGCATCTGTTTTTGAGGCCAATTCAGTATAATACAAAATGGGATAAATATAGGTAGGTACCAGATTTAGCCAAGACGCGGTGATTGAAATTGCTCCAATCTGCCACTGCCAGTCCTCCCTCAGCCCGGTCTCCTTGTGGCAGTCCGTCAGGTCCAGCACGAACAGGATGGCAGTCACGTAGCAGGTCCACTCGATCAGGTTCTCGATGCCGAAGTAAGTGATGCGGGCCTACATAAGAGAGAGTGAATGAGTATCTTCCATGCAGTGTTTTCCCCACGTAACTAGTACAAACTTACCCATTTGAATGAACCATCAGTCAACCTCGTCTGTCCGAACAGAAAGCATTGGAAAAACAAAATTAAGGCACCCTGCAAAAGCGCATCAAACTCGTCGCCTCCTTGAAGCCAGAAATCACAGAAAACACCAAAGCACTCTGTACTAGTAAAGTAGCGTCAAAGTCCTTTCACTTGAAGGAATTAAACCACACGTTTTGAAAGAAAAATAATAATATAAGCAACCTTCCCCTCCCACCTGCAGAAACTGGAATATCTCCTTGACGAGGTGCACCCCCGCCAGGACGACGACGATGAGCCTGCCCAGCGAGGTGATGGCCTTCCTCTCCAGCTCGACTACGGTGCGGATGGCCCGGCAGGTCTCCTCGGAGCCGTACCCGAAGCCGTCCTCCACTTGCGCGTACAGGATCTCGTTCACCGTCGCAGTGATGTTGTTGTCTGACCTGTAGAGAGATTATTATGAAGAGATTTCCATAATTAGTTAACATCAGCAAACACCTTTCGAAATAAGGTTTGCAGCCACTGACGAATTCTTGGCTTTGCCGAACGAGGTGATTTGCAGCGAGCTGTAGGGGGCGGGCGTGTTGATGATGAAGTCGGTGAGAAAGATGACGTAGATGAAGTAGATGGCGAGGGTGAAGTAGTAGACGTGGCGGCCAAAGTTGTTCCACTTGTGCCGCACCAGGGCCATGCACAGCGGGTGGCCAAGCAAGTTCTGGATCAGGGAGAAGAAGAACATAAGAAACGTGCAAAAGATTGTCCACGTTTTGTCAAGACACTCACTGTCCTGCCCTCCTTGACCATGATCATGAGTGGATGGTTGAGCTTGAGCACGGTGGTGGACTTGTGGTAGGTCTTGGCCTCCGCCACCAGTCGGTCCTGCTCGTTAAAGATGGCGGAGTCTATCCAGGGAACCTGCTCATTGGCAGCTGCGCCGTCGCCCAAGGTGCTGTCGCTGGTGCTCCCCTCTATGTCCTTGAGGGACGAGCTGCTCATGTTCTTCACGTCCTGAAGTGAGAACGAAATTTATCCGGTGCTGTGTGCGGAAAAGCACAGGTGTGTTAGTCATTACCTGGAAGAGGCAGTAGGTGTCGTCCAGCATCTCGTAGTTGAGCGTGATGGCAAACCTGGGGTCGTCGGCCGTGACTGTCTCCTTGGCGTCTCGGTCGCGGCCAAGCTCCTTCGACTCCGACCGGAGGTTGTTCTCCACGCACCGGTCGAAGGCCTTCTTGGCCAGCTCAGGGAACTGCTTGATGAGCAGCCTCAGCGGGGTCTCCCTTACCCCGGTCGTCGGGGAGATGTACTGAGACTTCATGGCGTTCATCCACCGGTCGCTGTCCAGAATAGTCCCTGCCACATCTCTGAGCAATGAAAAGACTATTGAAAAGCTACCTTACGAGTAATAACACGTGCAACAGTACAGAACCTCTTTCCGTGAAGGATGGCGATGGTGAGGGCGTTGTGTCCGTCGCTGTTGACCTGCTTGAGCGAGGCCCCCCTCTCCACCAGCAGAGAGGCCGTCTTCTCGTTACCGTACTTTGCCGCCAGGTGCAGAGGGGTCGTCTTGTTCTTGTCGACCGGGTCCAGCTCGCAACCAGCCTGAAAAACAAAAGTCAACATATACTGTACTGTACTACTCGTACTATCTGGGAAACTGAAGTGTTGTTAAGATGTATGTTCTATCACTATAATATTATGTACGTATACTCACGTCCATAAGCAGCTTGGCGCACTTGGGCTGTCCATGGGCGGCGGCGCAGTCCAGCGGCGTCCAGAGGTGGTAGTTCTTGGCCTCGATCTCTGCGCCAGCGTCGATGAGGATGCTGACCACCCTGTGGTGCCCGTAGGTGCAGGCCAGGTGGAGAGCCGTGTTGGAGTTGCTGTCCTCGTCGTTCACCGAGTACTTGTCTCTCTTCAACAGCTCCTTGGTCAGCCTGTAAAGCCATCGAGCTCAACTTCAATTTCGGGAAAAAAGTTTGCTTAAATTTATTTATTTATTTTTTACTAAACTGAAGACCCGCAAACTACTGTATACCTGTTCCTTCCCTCCTTTGCCGCGAGATGGAGGGGGGACTCTTCGTCTTCGTTCTTGACGTCGACGTCTGCGTTGGCGTCCAGCAGCGCCACCGCCACCTCCAGGAAGCCGTTCTGCGCCGCCACGTGCAGCGGCGTGTTGTTGCGGCGGTCCCCGGTCTCCAGGAGCTCGTCGCTGCGCCTGTCCTTGAGCAAGACCTTGACGGTGTCGTGGTGGTTGTTGGCGGCCGCCCAGAACAGCGCGCTCTTGTCCTCCCGGTCGGTGGCGAAGATGTTGGCGCCGTGGTCCAGCAGGGTGTCCACGGCCTCTGGATTCCCTTCGTAGGCGGCAAGCTGTGGAGGGTGGGGGGTGGGGGGGAAATCAGATACTCCTATTGTAACTACATACAGTACAAAACATTGGCAATACTAGAAAAAAAATCTGCCTGGATTACCAAGAGCGGTGTCAGGCTGTTCTTGTCCGTCTTCTCGATCTTTGCGCCCTTCTTGAGGAGGTATTCTATGACCTTGGTGCTGTTGAACCTGGAGGCCACCATGAGTGGGGTGCGGCCGTACTGGTTTACGTTGTTGATGATGGCCTTGTTCTGCAATAAAAGTATAGCTGTCTTATTCATGGGGTATAGCTGATTATTCACGGTTTGTTTGAGATTTTTTGGCCATTTTGGGGGATTTTTCTAGATTTCCCCTTCCCTCTGCTTTCATGTCCATGTAAGGATATAACCCATATTTTTTTTAGCAACATGTCCACGAAACTCACGTGCAGCAGGAGCTTGACGATT
>JAAUYM010003829.1_pt1 | contig 12386 bp, 8 predicted proteins | sample 7278001 | NCBI WGS metagenome assembly JAAUYM01 (sample SAMN14350224, study PRJNA611818) | marine sediment metagenome | isolation source: surface marine sediment (1.8m) | place: French Polynesia: Moorea | collected 2018-08
ATTCCCGGTATGCCCGGTTTTGTCTTCTTCCTGCTGGCCGCAGTGCTTGGCGCCGGTGCTTACGTCGTTTCCTTGCGCAATGCGGAGGAAGTGGCAGAACCCGAAGTTGCCGCCGAAGAAGAGGAAAGGCCCGCCGAAAACGCCGATCTGTCATGGGATGACGTCCAGCCTGTCGACGTGGTCGGGCTGCAGGTCGGCTATCGCCTGATTCCGCTGGTGGACCAGAACCAGGGTGGTGAACTGCTTGGTCGCATCAAGGGCGTCAGGAAGAAGCTGACGCAGGAAGTTGGTTTCCTGATCCAGCCTGTTCATATCAAGGACAACCTGGATCTCGACCCGAACGAATACCGCCTGACGCTGCTCGACGTCCCGGTCGGCGAAGGCAAGATTTACCCCGGCAAAGAGATGGCGATCAGCCCCGGCCAGGTCATTGGCACCGTGGACGGTATTCCCGGCCATGACCCGGCGTTTGGTCTCGATGCGATCTGGATTGATCCGGAGCAGAAGGAAGATGCCCAGGCGAAAGGCTACACGGTGGTGGATGCAGCAACCGTTGTGGCTACCCACCTGAACCAGGTGTTGAAGACCCACGTGCACGAACTGCTGGGTCATGAAGAGGTCCAGCAGCTGATGGACCAGCTGTCTCGCTCAGCGCCTCATCTGGTCGAGAACCTTGTACCAAAGACCCTGAGTCTCGGCACCGTACTGAAGGTCATGCAGAACCTCCTGCAGGAGGGCATCCCGGTCCGCGATATCCGCAGCATCGCCGAAGCTTTGGCGGAGCATGCGTCAAAAAGTCAGGATCCTGACGTGCTCACCGGCCATGTCCGCGTGTCCCTCGGTCGCCTGATCTTCCAGCATATCAACGGTATGGGCGAAGAACTGGCTGCAATGACGTTCGATCCAAAGTTGGAACAGGTATTGCAATCTACCTTGCAGGGCCAGGGTGAAGTGATTGAACCCGGGCTTGCAGAACAAATGATGAAGCAACTGAACGAGGGCGTAGAGCGCATGGAGTCAAGAAACGAACCACCGGTTCTGCTCGTGGCTTCCTCGATCCGGCAGTGGATCGCCCAGCTCATCCGTCCGGGCCAGCCGGCACTGCACGTCCTGGCTTATGAAGAGTTGCCGGGCAACAAGCGCATCAAGGTTGTTGCCACGATTGGACAAGATAGCTAGGCGCGATTCGAAAGCGGATCGCACAGGAGAAGTTGATGGAGCTCAAACGTTTCTACGCAGATGACATGAGTCGTGGTATCCGCCAGGTCAAGCGCGCGCTGGGCCCGGACGCGGTGATCCTGGACAGCTCGCGCGTGGGTCGACAAGTCGAAATCCTCGCGGCAACGGACTACGACGAAGAGCTCTACAAGGAGCTGACGCAGGCAGGGCTCGCAGGCTCGAAGTCTTCGCCCGCCAAAGCTGTAAACGATGAGAAGACGGCCGCACTGGAAGCCGAGCTCGCTGAGCTCAAGTCGATCGTCAAGGATGAACTCGCGCAGCTGGCGAAACTGAGGCAGGCCCCGCAGGCAGCTGAACCGACAGCCCCGCGTCGTGGTCCTCGCGCTGTTGCGCGGGAGCGGCTCGAAGCGCTGGGACTCGCCACCGATATCTGCCAGCGGCTCGCCGAAAGGTTTCCGCTTGCCGGCAACGACTTGCCGTCCTGGCAGTCGGTGCTGAAGACAGTCGGCGGCTCATTCAAGGTCGAAGCCGACGAGATTATCCGTGACGGTGGCGTTTGCGCACTGGTGGGCTCAACGGGTGTGGGCAAGACGACAACGGTAGCCAAGCTTGCTGCCCAGTACGTTTATCGGCACGGCAAAGAGTCGGTCGCCATCATTTCAACAGATTCGTTCCGCATCGGCGGACAGGAACAGCTCGCGACGTTTGCCCGTGTACTGGGTGTTGAGTTTGCCACCGCATCCTCAGCCAAAGAGCTGACACTCCGATTACGCGAATTCAAGCATCGCTCACTGGTGCTGATTGATACAGCAGGTATGAGCCAGCGCGACATGCTGCTCGCAGGACAGCTGCAGGCGCTCTACGAAGGCTCAACTGAAATCAAACCGTACCTGGTGCTGTCAGCAGCCAGCCAGCTGCGCGTCACGATGGAAATCATTGAAGCGTTCCGTGACCTGCCGCTGAAAGGCGCCATTGTGACCAAGCTCGATGAAGCCGGCACGCTTGGCCCGGCCCTCTCCGGGCTCATCAGGCACAAGCTGCCGCTGACCTATACCTGCGACGGCCAGGACGTCCCTGAGGACATCGCGCAGGCCAGCAAGAGCGAATTTCTAACAAGCGCAATGCGGCTGCTGGAAGCAGACCGCGCCGCGCACAAACAGCCGCAACAAATGGCGGCCAGCGCCTGACAAGGCGCCTTTTGTGGGTAATTGGAAACAACATGAAAGACGAAACCTCAACTGCTGAAAGCGTCGGACCGAACGAATTCGTTCGGGTCATCGCCGTGGCCAGCGGCAAGGGCGGTGTCGGCAAGACGAACATCTCGATCAATCTTGCCTGCGAGCTCTCGCTCCGCGGTCGCTCGGTGGTGTTGCTTGACGCCGACCTTGGGCTGGCGAACGTCGACATCCTGCTTCGATGTCGTCCGAACGCAACGCTCGAGCAGGTCGTGAACGGCGAGTCCGGCATTGCCGACGTCGTATGCGAAGGACCGCTGGGTATTCGCGTGATCCCCGCCTCGAGTGGTGTCACACGAATGGCGGATCTCTCGGCCGCTGAGCACCAGAACATTATCTCGGCGTTCAGTGATTGGGATGAAGATCCCGACGTACTGATTGTCGACGTGGCTGCCGGCATCAGCGAGAGCGCGCTGACATTCGCAAAGGCAGCGCAGGAGCTGCTGGTTGTTGTCAGCGATGAACCCACTTCGATCACCGATGCCTACGCGTTGATCAAGGTCCTGTCGACGCAGCATCACGTCAAGAATTTCCAGATCGTAACCAACATGGTCCCCGACGAGGCGACCGGTTTCAGAATCTATCAGCGTATCGCCGAAGCTGCCGAGCAGCATCTGCATGCGCGTATCTCCTACCTGGGTGCAATCCCGTTTGATCCGCATCTCAAGCGCGCCGTGAAGTCGCAGCGTGCGCTGGTAGAAGCCTTTCCACAGACGCCTGCTTCCCAGGCGATCAAGAAACTTGCAGAAAACGTCGACAAGTTGCCCATCCCCCACACTGCGAGCGGCAGGCTCGAGTTCTACGTGGAGCGATTGCTGGGTGCCGGTTCGACTACGGGAGTAACGAGCTCATGACCAACGCAGCCTATTCAGCTGAAGAGCGCGACATCATTGAAGCGAGAGTCCATGAGCAGCTTCCCCTGGTAAAGCGCATCGCGTTTCACCTGCTCGGTCGATTGCCCGCACGTACTGACGTCGATGACCTGCTCCAGGCCGGCATGATGGGCCTGCTCGCGGCGGCGCGTGATTTCTCGCCGACCCACGGTGCAAGCTTTTCGACCTATGCGGGTATCCGCATTCGCGGCGCCATTCTCGATGAGATCAGGCAGTCCAACTGGGCACCGCGTTCCGTGCAGAAAAAGTCTCAGGTACTCGCCAAGGCGGTACGCGAGGTCGAGGCCAGGACCGGGCAGTCAGCGACTGATCGCGAGCTGGCGGAAGAACTGGGTGTGCCGATCGACGAATACCACGCCATGGCGCAGGACGTCGCGAGCGGACAGCTCATGTACATCGACGACGATGCGACCGACAGCTTCGAATCTGCGGAAGAAGATCCGTTCGGACAGCTCGAAGACAGCGAGATGAAAGGTGCGGTCATGGACGCGATTGACCGGCTGCCCGAAAAAGAGCGACTCGTCATGGCACTTTATTACCAGGAAGAGCTGAACCTGAAAGAGATCGGTGAAGTGCTTGGCGTCAGCGAATCCCGCGTCTGCCAGATCCACGGCCAGGCGCTGACACGCATTCGGGCCAAGCTGAGCTTCTGGACTGAAGAAGAAGCCTGACGCCCGGGGCGAACACCGTGGACTTCCTCACAATCGGCGGTCTTTTCCTCGCGCTGACCGCAGTCATTCTGGGCAACATTCTCGAGGGCGGCCAGACATCCTGGCTCGTTCAGCTCACTGCATTCGTCATTGTGGCAGGTGGAACCTTCGGTGCCGTACTGGTCCAGACGCCGCGTGTGGTATTCGTTCGTGCGTTGAAGATGGCGCGCTGGGTGATGTTTCCGCCGAAGCTCGATGCCGCGCGAATGATCGACCGGATCGTCAGGCTGAGCCAGATCGCGCGACAGAATCCCCGCGGACTGCAGAAGGTCGCCAACGACGAGGAAGATCCGTTTTCCCGCAAAGGCCTGTCGCTTGTGCTTGAAGGCAGTGACCCTGACACGATTCGCTCGGTGCTCGAAACGGAACTTGCCGTGAACGAGAACAGGGACCTGAACGCAGCACGAGTGTTTGACGGTCTTGCCGGCTACTCGCCCACGATTGGCATCCTCGGTGCGGTGCTCGGTCTGATCCACGTCATGCACAATCTTTCAGACCCGTCTGCGATAGGTCCGGGAATCGCGGTCGCTTTTGTTGCCACCATTTATGGTGTTGCCTTCGCCAACATTCTGTTCCTGCCAATGGCCGGAAAGCTGAAAGCCATTGTGGGAGCTCGGTCCGAGTACCAGGAAATGGTCATCGACGGATTTGTCGCGGTCGCCACGGGTGAAGGGCCCAAGGAAGTGGCTGCCCGGCTTGATGTCTATCGTGGTCAATAAGCGATGGCGCGCCGCGCGGTTCTGACCGAGTCCGAAAACCACGATCGCTGGACCATCTCCTACGCCGATCTCATCACGCTGTTGTTTGCGTTTTTTGTCGTGATGTATTCGATCAGCGTCGTCGACAATGAGAAACGTCGACTCGTCTCCGACTCGATCGTCACCGCCTTTGGCGGCACGGTGAGATCTGTGCCGACATCCGCGGGCGGTGACGCGGGCGCTGATGAAGGCGAGCAGGATGAGGGGCCCGTGGAAGAAGACGACACGCCCGGCGCGGTATTGCTCCAACCCATCAACGTTACCACCATGGAGGACCCTGGTCCGTTCCCTCTCGAAGATGGTGCCCCGGGATCCTTTGAAGCGGCAGATGCGTCTCCTGCGCCCGCCTCGCCAGGTGCGACCTCGGCGGGCGGCGGTGCGGCTGATAAAGATACCGACACCGGGGCAGCTCAGCCTGGCACCGCGTCATCGTCTGAAAGCACGCTGGCACAGGCAGAGGCTGCCAGTGACGCAGGTACGGACAAGACGGGGCCAACCGGTACAGAAAGTGACGAGCAGGCCGAGCCAAAGATGCTGCAGGCAGCTGATCTGGAAGAGGTTGCCGGGGAAATCCGCGAGTCGCTGAAAGAACTGGTGGAACAGGGTGCCGTCGAGATCACCCAGCACGACGATCGAATGGAGATCGAGATCAGGTCGAGCGTCCTGTTTGCGAGCGGTAGTGCGGAGCTGTCACGTGAGGCACAGCCGATACTCGAAAAGGTTGGTCGCAGAATCCTGCCGATGAAGAACTCGATCCGTGTTGAAGGCTTCACGGATAACCTGCCGATGAACTCGGCATTCTTTCCCTCCAATTGGGAGCTTGCTGCCATGCGAGCGGCGGGCGTGACGCGTCGCCTCGAGGAGCTCGGGCTCAGCGCCGGGCGTCTCTACTCGGTTGGCTACGGTGAACAGAATCCCATTGCAGATAATGGCACCGCTGCTGGCCGTGCCATGAATCGTCGCGTGGTTGTTGTGGTGCTGATCGAGCCACCCGAAGTGACGGGTGGCAATCGATAATCACTTTTTTGGAAGGGGGATCAGGCTTCCAGCGTGTCGCGGTAAGCCAGTGAATCCTGGATCGGGAGGGTCAGTGAAGTCAGCAGTGACTCGATGATGTTCAGCTCACCTTCGTCGAACGGCGTTGCTCGTGTGAATCGAAGGTCACCGACAAAGTCCTCATTGGCAAACAGTCGATAGTGTGCCGAGTGCCTGCAGTGAACACCTGCCTGGTAGTGGCAGTCGAAGTGGCGGTTGTCGAATGTGACGCTGTCGAAGTGAACGAGCTGCTGCGCCTCATAGTAGAAGACGTCCATCAGGTTCTCGATATCGAATGCCGCATGCAGCATGTGATGCAGACGTGAGTAGCGATCGGCCGCTGCGTTGCCTTCATAAAGGCTGTCGTTGGTGGCGGCTGCGCTGTGACTGAGTAGTGATGCCATTAACCTGTCCTCAATAACGTTTTTGGCTGTTAGCGAGAGATAGGGAGCATAAAGCGTGCCATGCCCGTCGATTGTGGGGTTGGGAGCTGATCCCGGGTGCGATGTGGCGAGTCCTTGACGGTGCCTTCACTTCGTCGGCAATTGCTTGCCGTTCATGCGTCAAATTTCCGGCACCCGCCGGCAATCGTCAGCCAAACGTCAACTTTCCCGCGGAACTTAAAGCAAATCCTAAAGTGCCGCGTTTACCTGACGATAACAAAGCTGACTGATCAATTACGTCAGTAACTTTTGGGCAATGTGCAATACGTTTGCGACTTGTTTCTAAAGGTTATTTACAAGGGGCCGATAAAGAGCCTATCGACGCATAGAAAAGTCGAAGACGACTGTTGTTAAGGAAGTCGTGAAGCTCGAAGGGACAGAGATCCCTCGGGTGCCAAACATAGCAGATGAGGATTTACTAATGGCACAAACTATCAATACCAACATTGCATCGTTGACGGCTCAGCGGAACCTTAACAGTTCACAGTCGAGCCTGACGACATCACTCCAGCGACTCTCTTCGGGTCTGCGAATCAACAGCGCGAAAGACGACGCTGCTGGCCTCGCGATCTCAGAGCGTTTTACAGGTCAGATCCGCGGTCTTATCCAGGCAGCGCGAAATGCAAACGACGGTATCTCGCTGGCACAAACCGCTGAGGGTTCACTGAAAGAAGTATCCAACAACCTCCAGCGTATTCGTGAGCTGGCCGTTCAGTCAGCTAACGCAACGAACTCAAGCTCTGACCGCGCTGCACTCCAGACGGAAGTCAGCCAGCTGATTGCCGAGATGGACCGGGTTGCACTTCAGACCACGTTCAACGGCACGAAGCTGCTCGACGGCACGTTCAGCAACAAGACGTTCCAGGTTGGCGCGAACGCAGGTGAAACGATCAACGTTTCTTCTATCGCCAGTGCGCGAACTTCTGATCTCGGCGCTGCACTCTCGGCCTCTGTGACCGGTACCGCAGTAACGGCCGCACTGAACGCGGGCGACTTGCTGGTCAACGGTGTCGACGTCGGCGCTGTTGCAGGCGACGCAAAAGATATCGCAGCCAAGATCAACTCGCTGTCTGGTACCAACGTGACAGCAACGGCCAACGCAACGAACGTTGCAGGTACGTCAATGACCGCTGCGACCCTGACGGGCACCATCACGATCAACGGTGTCCAGACCGCGAGCATCTCAACGGTTGGCACAACGACTACTGACCGTACGACTGTTGTCAGCGCGATCAACGCGATCTCTGCTGCGACTGGCGTAACCGCCACGAACGGTGGTTCTGATGCAGCTGGTGTAACCCTGACTGCAGTTGACGGCCGCAACGTTGTTGTTTCGTTCGCCACGCTGACGGCTGCTGCAACCGGTGTGACCGCAGGTACCACGCGAAGCACGCTGACGCTGGACAGCTCTTCCAGCAGCGGTATCTCCCTGACGGGTGCTGCCGAGACGTCAGCCGGTTTCACCAACGACCAGACTCAGGCTGCAAGCCTGACGGGTACGGCTGTTGCGAACATCGACATCAGCAGTGTCCAGGGCGCCAATGACGCACTGGCTTCAGTTGACGCCGCGCTGGAAACCATCAACAGCTCTCGAGCAACGCTGGGTGCTGTGCAGAACCGACTGGAGTCAGTGGTATCAAGCCTCCAGGAACGTTCTGAGAACCTCTCCGCTGCACGTTCACGCATCAAGGATGCTGACTTCGCGGCAGAGACTGCAAACCTGACACGAAGTCAGATCCTGCAGCAGGCTGGTGTTGCCATGCTTGCCCAGGCCAACTCACTGCCGCAGAACGTACTGTCTCTGCTCCAGTAAGAAAATAGTAGTACCGGGGAGGGGGGCTAACGCCCCCCTCGTCATTTCTTCTCTTCAGTTTTCCGGTTTCGGTGTCGAAGGATCTTTTATGACATCTCAGCTTCGGGTCCGAACCAAACTTCTCCTCTCTTCCGCAGTCCCGCTTGTTGCGGTCCTGTTTTTTGCCGCGATTGCCATCAGTGATCGCCATTCGACTTACACCACAACCCGTCATGCCGCGACGTTCTCAAAAACGGCGCTCGAGCTGAGTGCGGTTGTTGAAACGCTGCAGAGGGAACGCAGCGTCAGTCTTCGTTACTCGTTGTCACGCGGTACTTCAGAAACAGAGGCGTTGCTCGAAGCGCGCCGCGCAACAAATGCAGAGCTCGACCGTTTCAGCCGCGCGCTTTCAGCACGCGATGCAGCCGAACGTCACTTCGGCCTGATTGAGGAATTTCGGCCACTGATTGTTGGCCTGCAGCAGCTTCCCATCGTTCGTGACGCCGTCAATGTCGAGTTCATCGATCCGTCGAGCTACTACGCCGACCTCAACGACAGCGCGCTCTCGATCATGGCGCACTTGTCGCGCCTCACGGACGATGCCGAGCTCTCCCGGCAGGCGAGTGCGTGGCACCTCCTGCAGATTGTCAACGAACGCGCGTGGCAGGAACGCGACGTACTGCACCAGATTCTGGTCGACAACAAGGTCGATCTATCCGCACTGAAGCGGGCAAACGTCTATGAGTCCGACCAGGAAACGCTGGTCAGGGAATATTTCGGTGTGGCGCAGCCATCAGCACAGGCGGTGCTGCGCTCTTACATGACTGACCCGGTCGTCGATGAAATCGCGACGTACAGAACCCGAATCATTCGTTACGCGGTTGACCGTTCAACGCGTGACGATCTCTACAGCGTTCTGGAAACGCTGGCCAACTACCTCACGGTGGTCGGGAACCAGATGGTGGTTGCACCCGACGCCGCCGGCTATGCGCGGGAAAACTTCAGCCATATCGAGGCAATTGCAGCCCGGGCGGATGACATTGTCAGGCAGCTGCTGCAGATGCCCGGTCAGTCGCTCGACACCGAAGCACACCTCGGCATCGTTCGGGCCGCATTTCTCGAGCAGCGCCAGTTTGCGGCGAGGGCGGCGGTAGGTGAGGCGCCGATTTCTGCTGACCTGCTTGCGTCCCAAAGGCGCGCGCTGCGTGCCCTGGACGAACTGCGGGCTCAGGTGATCGGACTGAATTCAGCCGAGTGGCTGGGCAGCACCTACACCTGGCTCCAGCTGACGCGCGAGGCGAGCGATAGCGCCGGCATGAAGCTGGTTGAGGCCTTTGAATCGACGAGCGCGGCCGCATACCGCGACCTGATGTTGTTTGCGGCCATGATGATTGCCAGTCTTTTCGCGTCCGTTGTTCTTGCGTTGCTCCTGGTCAGGCGCCTTGTTTCCGGGTTGCGCGACATGTCTGCCCGAATGAACGAAATGAAGCTGAGCGGTCGTTACGACACGCCGCTTTCCGTCGATGGCGAGGACGAGCTGGCCGAGGTGGGTCACGCATTCGATAGCCTGCTGGATGAACGTAATCGCGCAGAGGCACGGCAGGAGGCGCTGCAGCAGGAGCTGCTCGACGTCGAAAAAGCACAGAACCGGAAGCTCGAAGAAATGGTCAGCGAAAGGACGCTCGAGCTCGAGCAGGCGCGATTGTCTGCAGAATTTGCCAGCCAGGCGAAGAGCCGTTTCCTTGGCAACATGTCGCATCACGTTCGCACGCCGCTGAATGTCATTCTTGGCAACGGTCAGCTGCTGCAGGACAGCCTCGCGGGTGATCCTTCAAATCGGCAAGCAGTTGACCAGGTTGTGACACATGGGCGGCAACTTCTTGCCCTCATGGACGACATCCTGGACATGGTGAACCTCGAGGCAGGTGATGTCGAAGAGGACGTTGTCTCCATTGATCTCAGCCAGCTGCTGGCAGAACTCGAACGCCTGTATGCACGGAAGGCCGGCATGAAAGGGCTGCGTTTTGAACTCAGCCGCGACAAGCGGGTACCGCGCACGATCCGGCTTGATGAGCCGAAGCTGAAGCGCGCGCTGTCCTGCCTGCTGGACAACGCGGTGAAGTTCACTCACAGCGGCTATGTGGGCCTTCGCGTTCAGCGTGACGGCGAGCTGTTGCGGTTCGAGGTTGAGGACACCGGGGTGGGGATACCCGACTCGCGACTCGACCAGCTCATGCAGACATTCGAGCAGGAAAGTCTCGGGTGTGAATCCCGCGAAGGCGGTGTAGGGCTTGGCCTTGCGCTGTCCGGCAGGCTCGTGAAGATGCTGGGCGGGGATCTCAAGCTCACCAGCGAATCCGGCGCGGGGACCATGGCAACGTTTTCGATTCCGTTCGAATCCGTGGCCAACATTGAGACGCCCGCCACCGAGTCGCTGGATGTCGATTTTCCGTCGCCAAAGACCGTCACTGTGACGACCGAAAACCTTCACGTCATCGGCAGATCCCTGTGGACGGCGATCCGCGAGGCGCTCGATCGCGCTGACTTTCTTGCGCTGACTGACCTCATTGCGGAGGTCGACCAGATTGACCCGGCGGTCGCGTCGCAGCTGCAGGCGCTGGTCAATGTTTATGACTATGAAGGGCTGGACAACCTCATCAGCCGCGGCATCGAAAGCCTGGGTGCACCCCCTTCAGCATCGATTCACTAGCGTTGGCCCGCGCTTTGCACAGTTATCAAAAAGTTATCGGTCGTAACGGTAAAGCCGCGATTGAAGCGCGGCAGCATTTGTAAGCGCACCGCTAAAGTTCTGTAAGCGCGTCGCCGATAAGTCAGAAGCGGCGGCGCTGTGGGTAAAGGAAAAACACTGAATGTTCGGTGAAGACGATCTCGAAGAAATAAAACCGATCTTTCTCGAGGAAAGCTACGAGGGTCTGGACGTCATGGAGTCCGGACTGCTCGGCCTCGACATCGGTGATGTGGATCTTGATGCGATCAACAACATCTTCAGGGCAGCACACTCGATCAAAGGTGGTGCTGCGACGTTCGGATTCAATGCCGTCTCCGAATTCACCCATGGCCTCGAAACCCTGCTTGATCAGGTTCGCGCCGGCGAACGTGTTGTTACGCCGGATGCGGTCGCGGTTCTGCTCGCTTCTGTCGACTGCCTGCGAGAGATGCTCGACGCCATTCGCGACGACGCTGAAATTGACGATGCCAAGCGCGCCGAGGTCTCCGCCCGCATTGAGGAAATGCTTGGCAGTGACGACGGCAAGGTAGGCAGCGAGCCCGCCGAACAGTCGGTTCGGCAAGCGTCACCTGCCGAAGAAGCTGATGGTCCGCAGACCTACCTGATTGTCTACCGGCCAAACACAGAAATTCTGAAGACGGGTAACGATCCCGTTCACATCATTCGCGAGCTGTCCAAGCTCGGCGAACTCTCGGTTGAGGCGGATGCCAGCCAGCTGCCGGCCTATGAGAATCTCGACCCGACTGATTGCCATCTGTCGTGGACAATGACGCTCGAGTCAGACTGCGAGATTGAGGCGATTCGTGAGGTCTTCGACTGGGTCGAGGATGTTGCCGATATACAGATTACGTGCCTGAGCGGTGAAGCGCCGGCAGAGGACACAGCTGATGAACCGGCAGAAGAAGCCGAGGCTGAACCGGAAGCCGAGACCGACAAGGTAGAAGCATCCGGGGAACAGGACGAGAAGCAACCACAGCTTCGCGTGGTGCCTGACGCGCCGGAACGAAGAAAGACTGATCGCCGCAAGGACGACCGTCGCGGCGGCGGCTCTCCCGAATCAAGCTCGATTCGTGTCGACATCGGCAAGATCGATGCGCTGCTCAACCTGGTCGGTGAGCTTGTGATCACGCAGTCCGCGCTGAACCGGTTCCGCAAGGACTTCAACGAGCACGACCTGGAAGAACTGCGCGATGGTCTCGTGCAGCTCGAACGCAATACGCGCGAGCTCCAGGAGAGCGCAATGCAGGTACGGATGTTGCCGATCAAGGTGACGTTCTCACGCTTCCCGCGCCTCGTTCACGATCTTTCACAGCAGCTGGGCAAAAAGATCCAGCTCAATGTATCCGGCGAAAACACCGAACTCGACAAGACCGTACTCGAGAAGATCGGCGATCCGCTCGTGCACCTGATTCGAAACTCGGTCGACCACGGCATCGAGAGCACCGAAGATCGTGTAGCGGCGGGCAAATCAGAAACGGGTACCGTCAACCTGTCTGCCTATCACGAAGCGGGCAACATCGTGATTGAAGTGGCGGACGACGGCGGCGGCCTCAACAAGGCCACGCTGTACCGCTTTGGCAAGCACGCGTTCC
>JAAUYM010038551.1_pt1 | contig 12385 bp, 11 predicted proteins | sample 7278001 | NCBI WGS metagenome assembly JAAUYM01 (sample SAMN14350224, study PRJNA611818) | marine sediment metagenome | isolation source: surface marine sediment (1.8m) | place: French Polynesia: Moorea | collected 2018-08
CCCCCCCCCCCCCCCCCCCCCCCCCCCCCCCCCCCCCCCCCCCCACCCAGTAAATGGAATGGACTTTTGAAAGTCAAGTGGTGCTGACTTCCTACGTCGAAGTAATGTCGGAGATTGTGCAGCGCGGAAGGGTCCAGGAAGACGTCGTAGCCGTACGCCTCCCTCAGGGCCAGCATCATCGCGTAGCCCATCATCTGGTTGCCCAGCCTTCCCAAGATCTGAACGTGGCGCATCCAAAAAGTCGCGACGACCGATGGCAATCCCAACCACCAACGCACTCTTAATAAACTTCCGATTGAGCTTCAATACAGAAATTTTGCTAAGACACCGACTGAGCATACAAATTGGCGCCAAACGTGCAAAAACGTGTATGGAATGCATGCCACCGTTGGTGGCTGGGATTGCAATTTTTTAGAGCATGTTCCTCACCTTGTAGGTGAACACCGACGGCCCGTTCGGCTGGAAGGTCCTGCAGTGCGGCACGGACGTCGCGCCAGAGTCTGTCTCGGCTCGACGAGATGCACCATCCGACCCAAGGCAAGGTGGCAATGTCGCAAAGATCCAAAATGGCAATTCCCACATTTTTGCTGGGAAGAAGAAACTGCGCGCGTTGTACTCAGCAGTTTCACTACTACATGTGTACCTTCCTTCCCAACCCTCCCCCCAACCGCCGCCCCCCCTCTTGGGCAGGGTGCCTGCGCTTGATCACTTCCCGCAGGTAGGTAGAACACGTAAAAGAAAAGGAGAAAAATAGTATATATAAGACTTTTATTTATCTTTTTTTTTCCCTTATTGCTCCTGTGAGATTAGAAACTATATATTTTTTTCAAATGTCCTACTAGTCTTCGTTGTGTTCTAATAAATCGTTTAATATGCTACTATGTATACTTCGGGTAGACTAGTTTTCGTTTCTCTTCAACAAATGTACCGTACGTAGTATCTTTCGTTGCTTCTTCACCGGGATAGACTAGTAGAGAGGCTTGCGGATTGCACTTGCACCGGATTCTCTTTTTTTTTCGAATCACAATGTCGATAAATTTCTCACCATGCACCATTCACTGTCTCCCACTTCCGGGAGAAGGTTTCAAAGCAAGGTTTTTCTTTGGCTTCATAATTTTTTTCTTTTCCTCTCGTCAATACTTGAAGGAAGGGGTGGGTTGGGGGTTGACAGGAGACTAAGACGGGTAAGGTGGGTAAGACGGCGAACAAGAATGAGGGACTTTTTTGCAGGCACTTGTTCGAGATTCACGCTCTCTGACTCTCCGTGCTTTATCATCTTTGCAACGTGGGAAAGAGGTGTGGGAACTACGGCAGATCCAGCTGCCATCTCGGAAACATTACAATTTATCTTGTGTGTAGTACAGTGTAGTACGTAAGTGTACCTACATAGTTACAGAATCGGTGATGTCACCCTCAACAGTTTCGAGCCAATGATGACTTTGATGATTGCATCAATTTTTCTGTCCGACCTTCCACCTCTCTCGCCTTCACTTTGGAGACCCTGGCGGAGTGAGAGGCCTGGACGACCTCCTAAGGTGCTGGTGCTGGTGCGACTCCGGCACCCCGGACAGCAGGGCCTTGGCTGCGGCCGCGATCTCCTCCTCGTGCTGCGCCGACGCCGCCAGCACCTCCGCCTGCGACAACGGCTGAGTCATCATCCGCGCCCCGGCGTTCTCCCACTCGGTCGTCAGCGGGTGCTGCTGCTGCAGCTGCAGGGGCTGCGGCTGCTGCTGCTGCTGGTGGTGCTGTCGGTGATGGTGGTGGTGGCGGTGGTGGTGACCGTGGACGTGACCGTGATGGTGGCCGTGGTGGTGTTGGTGGTGAGCCGCCTTGGCGATCCCTCCTGCACCGCCGGCACTGCTCCCGCCACTGCCCCCGCCGCCTCGAGCTGGCGTCGGCGCCTCCGCTGCCAGGATTGGCACTAGTGGCGGCGCCAGAAAGCTGGGCAAGGTCTCCGGCACCTGAATGGCTCGGACGGAGGAGGAGTCGGTCCTGGACCGGAAGGAGGAAGAGGAAGGCTGGTGCCGACTGAAGTGCGACTTGTGACCCCGGATTCCTCCAACTCCGGCCGCCGCCGCCGCCGCCGCCGCCTGAGAGGGCGAGCTCGGGCTGTTGCTGCCGCCGCTGCCGCTGATCTCGGCCGCGGCGCCGCCGCTCCCTCGCCTGAGGTAGAGCGGCTGGTGGGGCTGGGTGAGGAGGTGTCGCTGGTGCGGATAGCAGGGCGTGGAGGGAGAAGTGGGAGGGAAGAGACGACCCTCGGACTTGTGGACGGGGCCGCTGGTGCCGCCGCCTATGCTGCCTGTGCCGTCCTGACCGAGCTGCAGTAAACACAACATACGAGTAGTTTAAAACATTTGGAAAAGTTAGAAAAACTCCATCATGCTCAAACCTGGAAGTTGCTCTCCGATCTGGGTCTCGGCAGCAGGTTGGCCTGGATAAACATCTTCCCGATGCTGTGGAGGTCCCTGGCCACGAACTGCATGTTGGAGACGTCGAGGGAGTCGAGCGATCCTGCGCCGAGGGAGGTGGAGTCGTTGTTGTCGTTGAGCAGGTTCTCCTCCGACTGCTGGTTGGCTAGGGCCGAGACGATGGCCGTCATGTCCGGGGAGTCACCCTCCTCATTGCCGTTGTCGGTGGTTGAGCCCAGGTTCGGGTTCTGCTTTCCGATCTTGTGCAGCCTGCACAATAACAGAACAGACTCTTTATAGTGAACAGTGTTTGGTTCGGGGTGGAATGCTAAACACTAATCTGAACTTCAACACTGACGAACTTTGTCTAACAACCGGAACAACAAGATCACGAACAACTAGTTTTGTCCCAAACAAAAAGTTGTGTAAGTTGAAGTAGTACTAACTGCAGCAAACAGATTTAAGAATTTCTTTTCGCCACCTCTCCGCCGCCACGGTCTCCATGGTCTTCCTCATGAGAGGATACATGTCCAGGACGGCGTTGAAGTGCTCGACGGAGAGTGAGAAGACGTTGCAGTAGGTTTCTGCGCGAACGCTGGCAACTCTGCGGGCGTTGGTCAGCAGACAGATCTCCCCGAAGTAGGAGCCGTCGCTCAGCGAGGTGGCCACGTCGCCCGTCGACAGCACGACGTCGACGATGCCCTCCTGGATGAAGTACATCTTGGTTCCGATCGTGCCCTCCTTGATGATGATGTCTCCTGTGTACCAAGAATAAAATGGCATAAGTTTTGCTTACGGATCGAAATAATGGATTGTTTCTTGGACTCCTCACCTGGCTGGAAGACCTCGTACTTGAGCTTCGTGACGACGGTGGAGACGAACTCGGGGTCGGCGTTGGCGAAGAAGGGGACGGCCGCCACCAGAGAGCGACAGTTGTAGTTTATCACATCCTACAAGAGGTTATAGATTATAACAAAACAAGAACCCCTCCCTGCAAAAAAAAAAAAAATTGCGCGCCCTCACTTCTTTCAGCTTTTCTGACAGCTCTCCCAGAATCTCGTCCTCGTCGAAGAACTTCCCCTGGTAGCGGTGCTCGAAGTACTCGGTGATCCTGGATCGCATCTCGCGCGGCAGTTTGCGGTACGCCATGTACTCCTCCACTTGCTTCACCTGAATGAGGCGAGGAGAGAAGAAAAAAGAAGTCGGTGACCCGTGCGGTACCTTCAGCAAATGACCTTTTTTTTACCTTTTCTCTGTATTGTCTTCTGGAAGAGTCCAGGCTCTGGATGAGGTTGGTGGCGTGGCCCAGGAACATGGCGTAGCAGGTGGCGCCGCTGATCATGGAGAGCATGGTGAGCCACATGTCGGTGAGGCTCTGCGGCGGGAACCGGCCGTATCCGATGCACAGCATGTGGGACATGGCCTTGAACAACGCCCAGGAGTACTGCTCGAGCCAGTAGGCCTCCTGTACACACAGGCACAAAACACACGAAAATGGCAATGTTAAAAATGTCTAAAATAGGTTCAAGTGCCAGAGGGTGAAAAATCTACTCACCATAGTACTCGTATACACATTACACATACGAGAATGTCCACACAGTAAAGATACTCTACCTGTCAGGTTTACTTCAACTCGTTTCACAGTACACACAGGAACAGGTAATGAAATATTGAGCATGTGTTGGTGCTACCACTAACTTCTGCAAAAGAATTGTACCTAGAGTAATAGAAAAGGTCATCGTTTACGTACAATTAAAGTTCAACCGTCAACAAATATTTAAGACAGGTACATACATGGGCTGTGGGGGAAACACTGTCAACTGATATGACTGGCTCATAATTCAAAGATTCGATACAAATCAGGCCATGGGACAGCGGTGTTGATCTGCTAACATGGTTTGATCTAACTTTCTTTTTGTAATTTACTCTTGCATTGGAGAAGTGATACCTCACTTATAAAAAAAAGCACGGCTATTCATTTGTGGGAAACACAAGATACGCGTATTATAACACAAAGTGGGCACACCATCTTTCACACCTTGATGGTACAAGTACACGTGTGTACGTACAGTATACATAGAACATCAAGTGCACAGAGAGTGGGATTGATTTTGCTTGGGAATCCGAATCCTACCAATTTTTGTGTATTTTGTGGCCGTCAATATCGATATTAAGTTTTTGCATGGGGATCTATGTAGTAAATCCCAACGGACAAAGTTGTACTGTACACCACATAGGCGTTACTGTCTCAAAAAAAGAGACAGAAGCTAATGTTTCAGTAGGCAGAGAGCGTTCAAAAATACAGTTTGCGGGGGAAGAAAGATCAGGGTTAAATTTATTAGGTTCTACCGGTAGACTTAACAAAAAGATCTTATGAAGCTGCCTTCTAGAGCACACTTACGTATGTATGGGTGCACCCTGACACTTTCTTAAATACTATGTCTCCTTCCCTGCTGAGAGCAACAGAGACACAGAGAAATAAACATGCTTTAAAATACAACACAGTAAGACCCCTTTATCTGACTCACATTTGGTGCCAGAACAAGAATATATAGTGTATATTAAACATCACAGGGAGTCCTACTTCTGCACTAAGAAAGAACCTCCTTCACACAAATATTTTTAGGTTTTGTAACGTTTCTCAAAAGTTGCAATGATCTTTTTCCCCCAAAACTGTACCTACGTAATATACCGAGTAAACAACAATGTACGCAAATCCAGCAACAATGCCAGAATAATTAATGTGTCCGGCCACGTACAACGTACTAGGTAGTGTGGAAGGGGGAGGGAGAATTATGAGGTACACAACAATCAGAACACACAGAGTAAGAATAAAATACATAGTACTGTGTAGGTGAAGCAGAGGTTCTCAACCTTTACGGACCCCAACCTGTTTTGAGCACCCGTGAATCTTTTTTTCCTAAGTGCATGTACTGTTGCTATCTTGCCATGGTCCAGTCAGGAAGACTTTGGGCGGGCGCAACCCGTAGGTTGAGAACCTCTGACGTAAAGGTCACGACTCATTCTCTGGATCAAACCACTGCAACATCCATCTGAGGGGAGGTCGATGTTTAGGCATCTCGAGTGGAGAGTGTTGATATTGGTATTGGTGGTGGGGAAATTGACACTCAGGATCGTGTGCGGTTGCTGTTGTACCCGGAAGTCGGCGACACATCGTCATCATCACCTGGAGCTCGTTGATAGCCACCCACGAGTCCTTGGGAAAGTCCTGCATCATGGCCACCAGAAACATGAGGCAGCCAGACCAGTGGCCGATCAGCAGCATCAGCGAGATAAGCTTGACTATCTTGACGAAGGCGTTGGCCACGTCCAAGAACTTTACCACGTCGGAGCAGTTGTTGGAGATGCGGTGGTGGTTGAGGTGATGGTGGTAGTAGCACGCGCACGCGAGAGTGAACACGCGACGGAGAGGACGGGGGGAACGGAGAGGGAAAAAGAAAAGAAAAAAGAGAGAGAGCATTAGCGCTTATTGACCTGCAGTTCGTTGATGGCGACCCAGGAGTTGGAAGGAAAGCCCTGGAGCATGGGGACGAGGAACTGGAGGCAGCCCGACCAGTGGCCGATCAGGAGCATCATGCAGATCAGGTTGAAGATCCGCATGAACACACCCAGCGAGCTGATGAACTGCGTGCGAGACATGACACGGAGAGAAAGAAAAAAGTACAGGCGACTGGACGGAAAGAGTGTTGTTTGACGGAGATACCTAGAGGTGGAAAGGTGGACCGCGGGGAAGAGGGTGGAGGAATCTAGTACAGTCGAACCCGCCCAAGTGGGAATGGTCGGGAGCAGGCAAACTTTTCCGCTTATCGAAGATTTCCACTTGGGCGAACAAGAGCACAGAGGGATTTCTCCAACTGCTTTTCAAAAAGTTCCCACTGAAAGCGGAATTCCCACTTAAGTGGGTTCGACTGTAGCTCATGTTGGGGAAGAGGGGGAAAGGGGGCGGATGTTGATGGTGGTTAGTGGCAATCCGCGCATACATACTGCAAAAACAAGCCGTAGATACAAATTGTTGCTTGTTTGTCATACAACTAGGTACGTACACGCTCGTAGTAGTATGTGATATTTAACTGAAGGGTTGGCGTCAATTTCTTCGTGAGTAGCGTTAGTTGGGGCCCTCTACGTCAAACGTACCGTAGCAGGTAAGTGCTAATCTAAAAAGGGGGAGGGAAGCGATTTTTGCCCCTCACCCTCTGGAAAAAAATGGCGTGATCATTGCTTTAATTGTGAGCTGCTGGCGGGCATGTGGTGGCATCAAAATACGGTGTTGTTAGTGCTGCTGCTGCTGTCAACTTGTTAGTGAAATACGAGCATGACGTTGCCTCTCTTCAGAGCTGGTGAAAATGAGCTCTCTCTCTCCCTGCATCAACTCCTCCCCCCCAACCTGTGCAGCTAGCCATGTCGCTTTGAGTTTATGGCTAACAGGCATGGAAGGGTAGTGGGGAGAGGTAGGTCTTTGGTTGCCTGATCCGATAATCCTCCCCCTTCCCTTCTTCCCCTCCCCCCCCCCCACTAGGCCTTTTTCCCAGGAAATTAACTATTAAGCTAGCCTTCCTTCTTCCTTCCCTCCTCCCTCCCAAGGAGAGCGTTTTCCACCACCAGTGCGGGGGGGCTTCTCAGGAACGCCAACTCTGGACAGAACACACCAAGGAGGACGAGGTTGGGGACGGGGGGAGGCAGCACTCTTTACCTATGGTGTAGCACCTACTTCAGACGCTTCTGTGAGACAGAGGCCATTAATCTCTCTCTCTCCCTCTCCACTCAAACAGGCGCACATATCCGTTTCCTTTCACTCTGTAGTAGTATACTGTATTGTATTGTAGTACGTAGCGTCGGTCTTGCCGGACCTTTGCAAGATGCAGGGCTGAAAAGAAGATGAAGAAGCGGCATGCGGTAAACAGTCAGTCTCCCCATTCTCCCCTACGGTCCTGGCGCCCCTCTGACATTCATGCACGATGAGATTTGGGGTGGGGTGATGCTGGGATCCATTTGCACTATGAGGCAAGAAGAATCGAACGAGGAGAGGCGACAATCGGCTTGCTGCTAATTGCATATTTTTCGGGAGTTCTCAGTGCAGAGCTACCGCCTACTACAGTAACTACATATATCCGATCACACCGCACGTTGTTTCAAACTTTTTCTCTCATGTATGAGTAGCTTTTAATGCCTTGTATGTAGCAAGTTCTGCTACAAGAGCTGCCGACCTGTCGGTGTCGAAAGGCTTGATCAAACTTGACTATAGTGCAAGCTTTTGTGCCATATTATAAGCTGTCCTGTACATACAATATAACAATTCTCCCGTCCTGTTGGCGAAGTTCTTCACTCGTGAGTGGGTATTTTGCAGCAGACATCTCTCCGACGGCGATGAAAAACCTCATGAGATTATTTGTGCGTTTTGGAGTGGAGGAGGTGCCGGTGAAGGAGAGTAAGGGGAGAGCGCTGGTTAACGTCTACCTACGTGGATAGGTAGTCCATTACCAACCTATCAAGTGATACATCTGGTGTGTTTTGCAAGAAGTTTGTGCAGTATAATGACAGGGAAAACGGGAAATACACTTCACATGCAAATGTAATGCGTTGACTAAGAAGTTGCATTCCTTGACCAGCTTTGTGCTGATTATCTTCTATTCACCTTACTGTAGTACGTAATAAATGGGCTATAACATAGTTTGGAAAGTTACTCAACTTTTCTTGTTGTCATCCCTTAGTCTTCGCCTTTGCTTGACGCTGATTTGCTTCCGTCTCCTCTCCCAATTCTTTCAAATTAAGTCCTGACCCAGCGTATCAACAAATACCTTCATCAAGCCTCTATGCGAGCACTATCCTTTCCGGTTCCATCATTATTAATGTTATTAATGTAAATAAATTACTCTGCCCAGGTCACAACACAAAGAGAAACAATCAAAATGATGGACTATGAACTAATTTTAGTAGTATAGAACAGTAGACTTCCGCTATAGTACCATAAACTCCACTATAAAACTATCATTATTAAAAAAATCTACTATCTGCTCCGCTGTAGCAATTTTAAAAAACCTCTGCTGTACGTACGTAGTACAGTAGAAAACTCTTAGCTGTTTAACTATATAGCGGAGATCTACTGTATTCTACTGGGTAAGCGTACTACACGACAAGCAGTTAGATGCAACAGACAAAGAAGGGGGGGGGGGAATGGCGTCTCGAATCAACTCTCTCTCGCTTCGATTTACGTGTGTGTTTACAGGATTGTTTTTCGTTCTTTAGTTACCTTCATGAACCAGCTATTCTTGGCTTGGGTGCCCCCTTCAGCACCGTCCGCCCCCTGCTTGCTGCGATCAACGCGTCGACGGGTCTTTTTGCGAGCTGTTTGCAAAATCTAACCGAGAAAGAAGAGGAGGGGACATGTCAAGGAAGAGGGAAAAGGAGAGGAAAAGGTGGGGGAAAAGCTTAAGGCTATAGTATTGAATGGTCATACTGTTAGTTGTGTACGTACGGGCACTCGTGGGGAGGGTGGGGAGAGAAACTTATGATTAGAAAGGTAACGTTTCGCGTAAGGAATAGATAAGCGTACAGCATGTACTGGATTTGGAAAGGAAAGAAAAGATATACTGTACGTTTATACTCTTATTTGTTATCTATCCTCAATTGTGCTATATGCACTACCGGTAGTACTTACTAAGACGGTGACACGCTCATAGACTCTAACATGTCTGGGTCCTAATTAGTGGTACAACTGTAAACCGCTTCTATTAAGCGACGACGGAAACCGAGATCAGCGACATTTTTTTTAAAGTCCGAAGACTTGCTAGCAACGGTGTCCACTTCAATTTGGGACCTTCGGCAGGAAGGGTTTTTTTTGTCGTTGTTGTCGTATTTTTTTTTCCTTTTGCTTAGCAGCATGCTTGCGAAGGTGCCGTTCAGGTCGGGTTGAACTGGGCTCCAATTTTTTTTTTCAAGTGCAGTACAACTCCGATATAGTATTAAGTTCCACAACGTGTGGTACAGTAGTCAAAAACTCTGCAATAGTAAAGATCGCTCTGTTGACCAAATTCAAAAGGTGACCAATCCACCTTTGCTGTAGAAAAAAAAATTACAGTACTGTATACACTTTTTGCTACCGACCACCGGTTTTACCGGAGTTCTACTGTACCACAGCACTACCGGTACACGCTGTCTCTGGTCTTTTTCTGATTTATACATAGCAAATTCTACATGCCAAAGGACGTTGTAAATTTAAACTTTCTTTCACTACAAGGAAGTCGAAGGAGGAGGAAGAGATGCGTGCAAGAGGTGTGTGGGGTGAAAGAGACACAGAGATGCTGACGAGGAAAAAAGAGATATGAAGTGGTACAGGTACACCCATCAAACCAAAATGCTGTCTGTGTCGCAAAAAGGTGTTGTGTGGAGTAAAAAAATCGTTGTGTCTTCTCGCCTAATGCGAGTTGCTGGCTGATCTTAAATTTTCGCGCGAAAATAAGGACCACCTACCTATGTACTAGTAACATACAACGACGACGAAAGAACGACATCTCCACTGAGAGCAATATTCACTCGATGCTTTTTTTCCACCCACCCCAACGTGGACGCTTTCTGAACGGACAAGTCTTGGACTCTTCTTGGACAAGACCAACATAGCAAAGGCGCTTCGACAGAAAGAACTGGAAAAAAAACCATGAAGGTTTTCGCATGACGTGTGCGGGATGGAAGGGAACTTGAAAGGCAGTGCATACACATAAAAGTGACTGCTGTCACTGGACAGCCCGGCTACTCACGTAGACTTCTTCCCACTGCGAGACGTATCTGACGAGTCTGGAAAGCCTGAGGAGACGCACGAGGGAGAGGAGCTTGGCCAGGCGGAGGATGCGGAGGGCACGGCCGGCGTGGAGGATCTGGAAGCTCTCGGCGTACTCCTAGAAGAGGAAGGAGGAGGACGTAGCCTGTGTTCAAGGAGGTTCAACGGGAGATCGACGATGGCGACGCTCACGTCGGTGCCCCTGATGCTGTTAAAGATGAGGAAGATGTAGTCGAGGGGGATGGAGCTGAGGAGGTCGAGGAAGAACCACGTCTTGATGTAGTGCTTGGCTATCAGCTTGGGGTCGATGATAACCTGCTCGCTGTTGTCTTGCTGCATGATACCTGAAGTGACAGGGGGGGGGATCAGCAGGACAACTCTATGTACTAGTACGTAGTGGCAGCAGGCAGGCTGTCAATCAACTCTCCCCCCTATCCCCCCGGGAGCTTAACCTCCATTACTTTTTAAATATGTCTTGGCAACTTCTTCGTACTACACGCGCACCTGTTCTGAAGTTGACGACTATGTCGATGAGGAAGATCGTGTCTGAGAGGCAGTTGAAGGCGATCCACCTGGTGCTGAGATCGTCGTTGAAGAAGGATATGGCCACGGGCAGGATGATCAGGTTGGCCACCAGCAACAGCAGCATGCACAGGTCCCAGTAAAACCTGCAGGAACAGATCAAAGAGAGTTGGTTACATGTACACGTGGTGTAGGGATCAAACTTTCAGTGTGGCTTTATGCCATTTCTTAGAGCCTTGTCCAAAGGAGACACTCGCAGAGTCTACTGTAGTGCTTTTTCATGCGGCAAGAGAAACAATGCGGGACCTAAAAATTGGATCGTCCTTGACTCCCTCTCACCAAAAATAGGACTTTATCGATTCGGCGAATCTGACTCCCCTGCCCCTCTCGCGCAGAGAGGGAGAGAGAAAAGGAGAATTGTTATAGGACAGTGTAGTCTAACAAATATTTAGTGCTCTCATCATCATCATCAATGACTTTTGCGATAGACAGACTCTCTTTTACAAAAACTTGCTCTTCCTCCCTTCTTTGTCGGCGGTGTCCGTTTCTTCTTGTATATAGCGGCTCCTCATCACGCTCATGAAAATTGCAAGGCCTCCTCTGAAGGTCCAACACACGCACACACCGTAGTTAAATCCCAGTCTCTCTTCATTCCCGATACGGGCAGATAATGGAGATTGGGTTGGGTAAATTTTTAAACAACATACCTTGTCACAGGGAAGCAGACATTTCTTTTCTTTTTCCGTCAAGCGCATCTGGGACATTACCGGTATGGTGTCTAACTAACTATATTAAAGGGGCAGTTGTCCTGCCGACTGCGCGGATGGATGAGACTCTTATCATCATCATGCACGCGCCATCTGCATGCCGCGACGTTCACCTGAAGCTGGAGCAGGGATGGATGATCCAGTGTCCGGCGGCCTTCTGTCGCACCCTCTCCTGGATGAGCGCCTTCTTGGACCCGAACAGCTTCATGGCCAGCTTGTTGTCGGTCGGCTGGAAGATGTTCTGCAGCTGGTTGCGCACCCACCCGGGCTTGGCCTCCGAGCTGACGGAGATGCCGCGCGAGCTGCACTGGGAGGCGGTGGGCGGAGCCATCTCCTCCTTCGGGGTCCCGTACAGGGAGAGGTCGTCCTTCTCAGAACTGGGAAATTAAAAAAAGGAGGAAGGGTACATCGGCCGATGCCATCAATTTGTTATTTTACCCCTCCCTATAGATGAGAAACTTTAGTTCAAATTAACTTTCTGCACTATTAAAGACCCCCGTACGTAGAAATTGAATCGAATTCTTTTCCCCACTACCTCCACTGAAAAACATCAGAAGAGCAATTCAGGCTCTCCTCCATTCACTCACTCTATCCGAACTTTTTCACTTGTAACTTACGGGTAAAAAGCACCACGTGCATCCCGATTCTTATCGGCCCTCTTTCTCCTCACCTGAAGTGCACTTTATTGTTGTCTGCGCCGGCGTTGGCGTTGGCGCTTCCGCCGGCCAGCGGGTCAGCGCCGGCGCCGGCGCCGGGAAAGGAGACGTCGACGACGCCGACCACCGGGTCCGCCACCACCTCCCCCGCCGTCCACTGCTCCTGCAGGGTCTGCTGGTGCTGCAGAGGGGGGTGGTGTCGCCCACTGTTGCTGTTGGCGACGGCGGCGGCGGCGCTGC
>JAAUYM010095085.1_pt1 | contig 12380 bp, 12 predicted proteins | sample 7278001 | NCBI WGS metagenome assembly JAAUYM01 (sample SAMN14350224, study PRJNA611818) | marine sediment metagenome | isolation source: surface marine sediment (1.8m) | place: French Polynesia: Moorea | collected 2018-08
ATTCAATTTCATAAACCACCACAAAGTTGTAAAACACTCCCAAGGAACAAGCTTGGAATGACCACTACTTTTTTTCTTCAAATAATTTCTAGGTAAGTGTACATAGTGTGATTGGTGCGGAAACTACTACTACTACTTAGGTATACAGACACACAACATGCGGTGGAGCAAGGAGAGAGGGGCCTCAATCGTCGTCTTCATCCTACATGAAGAAACAAAAAACAGAAGCACACATTAATAATTCAAAGATTACAGTTATGCGTGTACAGTACAGTAGTTAAACCTTACGTCGTCGAAGCCGAAGCAGTTTGACACGTCGTCCTTGCTCGTCGACGCCTGGCCTGAAAAGAAATTAATTCGATGTTGTTGAAAGATTGTTGTCTCTGCTGCTGTCTGGCAAGATTCTCACCAGTCTTTGGCTCCTTCTTGGCTGCAGTCTTGGAATTCTCTTCTTCTTCTTCTTCGCCTCCTTCTCCCATCTAACAGGAACAAGAAAAGATGACGAGTGGCACGAAAAGAAAGCCGGAAGAGGAGTTTTTACCCACCTCCACGACCTCGAGCACGACAAACTGGTTCTGCCCCCCTGCTCCCGTTCCTTCTCCTCCGGCTCCTCCTTGCTTCCCGGCTTTCCTGGCCCGGAGCCCCTCCTCGTCGATGGAGATGTCCTCCTCCTCGTAATCGTCGTCGTCGTCCTCTTCGTCCTCCTCGTCCTCGAACTCCCCCTCGGTCAGCACCTCCACCTGCTGCCCGTCGATGATCTGGATGCGCTGCTGCCGGCCCAGCTTCAGGGCCATCGCCTTCTCCTGCAAATCACACGAAGGCAGGAGCAGGTGAGATTTTTTTTTTTGGTGGGAAGGGGGATGAGGAGAAGAGGATCAAGATACTCACGTGCGCCGCAGACTCCGGATCGTGCAACGCCATGTGGCGGATGAGATTGCCCTTGTGGCGGAAGGACTTACCGCACTCCGGGCACTCATGGGTCTTCTCCTGTGGGATCAAGCGAGGAGAGGGTTAAAAAAAGGGGGGGGGGGGGAGGGAGAAGAACAGAATTGCGGATTGCTCAGAGTTGCCTTGCCTTGGGCATCGGTGGTACATAGTCTGGATTGTGGTAGAGATTCTGATGACGCTTCAGCAACTGCTTCTGTCGGAAGCTCTGGTCGCACTGGTCGCACTGGGAAGAAGCAAAAAGAGCATTCAAATGCTACCTTCACTCCAAAATGACAAAATTACTCTAAGATGTTCGTTCCCCACCTGGAAGGGCTTCTGGTCGGTGTGTATGAGCATGTGGGACTCGAGGTGCCTCTGCGAGATGGAGGAGTAGGGGCAGAGGTCGCACTTGAAGCACTTCTCCCCCTCGTGGGTCTTCTTGTGCACCTTGAGGGTGTATCGGTCCGGGAAGGACTTGCCGCACATCTTGCAGTGCATGGGCCGGTCCGAGGTGTGCAGCTTCTGGACGTGAAGGCGGAGGTCGGTCTTGCGCCCGCAGGTGGTCGGGCAGAGCTCGCACTGGAACACGGGCTTGTCCCCCGTGTGTATCTGAAATGTCGAAGTCAATTTTATTAGCCAGGTAATCAATCAATTAGCATGCTATTTATCAACCTGCTAATTAATTACCTGTCTGTGCGCCTTGAGCGAGTTGCTCTGCGTAAACCTAGCGTGGCAGATGTCGCACTCATAGGGCTTCTCCCCGGTGTGGATGCGCAGGTGCCTCTTCAGCTTGAAGGTGTCCGGGCTGGCGTAGGTGCAGTGCGGGCACTGGTACGGACGCTCACCTGGAAGAAAAATAAGGGGAAAAAAACCCTCTTGAGAAATGCAATATGGACGTACAAAGAAAAGAAAGGAAAAGCGGTGGAAAGGCTGACTTACCCGTGTGAGCTCTCATGTGCCTCTTCAGCTTGCTCAGCTCCACCGAGCCGTAGTCGCACTCGGTGCACCTTAGGAGAGACATCAAACACAGTGAACGAGAAATTGCATCCCCCTCTCCCCACTGGAGGATCTTTCTTCCCTCTCGCTCACCTGTGCGGCTTCTCCATGGTGTGCCTGTACCTGACGTGGCGGACGAGCTCGCCGGAGGTGGTAAAGTTCATGTCGCAGAACTTGCACTTGTGGGGCTTCGTCCCTGAAATTACAGCAAGGGACAACAAATAGTATTATATTACTGTACTGTAAAGTGTACTCGTATTTAAATTCCATGTATGACGTTCCAGCAGTACTGACCGGTGTGGGTGTTGACGTGGTTCTGCAGGGAGGCCAGCGTCTTGAATCCCCTCTCGCAGACCGAACACTTGTGCGGACGCTCCTGTGGGAGAGAAAAGCGGTGTTAGGAGTGTGAGGAACATGCTAATTCTATTGTCCTGCCTCTGAAGAAGTGCTTACGTCGCTATGAGATTTCATGTGCCTTGAGAGGAGGTACCTCTTGGGAGTGGTGTAGTTGCAGTAGTTGCACATATGCGCTTGCGTCACCTGATGAATAATAGAAAGAGAGAAAGAAACAGTTAACGTAACAAGCTTCGATAAGAGTTTACCCTCCTCCTCCTCCTCCTCACCTGCTGTGACTTCTTCGTCATCTTCATAAACCTCTCCTTGCTGTCCCCGCCGTCTTCACCGGCCCCGCCGCCGCCTCCGCCGCCCACGGCAGCGTCGTCGTCATCGCCCAAGTCAGCGTCGAAGTCGTAAACGGCCATTCCGCCGTCGTCGTCGTTGTTGGCCGGAGCGGCGGCGCTGGAGGAGGAGGAGGTGGCGGCGACGGCGGCGGCGGCCGCTGCCTTCTTGGAGCGGCGTCTCGTCTTGGCAGAGCCCTCGGGAGGCTGAACGATCAGCACGTAGCTGACCTGAAACGTAGTTAGGGAGGAAAAATTTGTAGATCGATCTCACGTGGGAACAACACAAGTACAGATTGAGGGCGTGGGGGGTGGGGGTGGACCTCATTAGCTCCTCCCGCTCCTCCTCCTCCGCTGCCGGCGTCGCTGGGGACGATGGTGACGGTCTGGAACTGGTCGTCGCCCGTATTGAGGACCACCTGGTTGGCGTCTGCGGCGGCAGCGGCCGCCGTCGGCGCCGTCGCCGCCGCCGCAGCCGCGGTTGTTGCCGCGGTCTGGTCCTCCACCTCCGCGCTCTGCACCACCGTCATGGTCTCGCCGTCCTGCGACTGGTAGTAGTACTGGCCGGTGGCCTGGTCGATGAAGTACTGTCCTCCCGTCGGCAGCACCGCCTCCTCCGAGGCCGCCTCCACCTTGGCCGAGGTGGACATGGCTGCGACAGTTAGGGCAAGTGACCAGCAGTGAATGCGGGAGCCCTGCGGGATAAAGCACTGCTTTAAAAAAATACTATTATGTAGTACTACAGTAGGTGTATAGTATAATAATAGCAAACGATGGGATGCAGAGGTGACCATTAATTTTCATGTGTGTGTGTGTGTGTGTAGGAGCGCACAGAATGCACGCATTCCTTCCTGTTACTAAACCGAACATTCGATCACTGCGACTTTTCTTTTAATTTGACAAGAAGCCATGCGACCCCCCGCAACTGAGGGTTAAGAGATCCTGTTGGTGGCAGGGCCCGTTTTGCGGCCGCCAGGTTCGCTGTGTCCGCCGCCGACTTCACGGGGCAGAACGGCACAGAGGGCGCAAGGGTCGACGAAAGAGGGAGCCACCACAAGGACAACGGCGGGGACAACGGCGGGACGGGGGGGGGGAGGAAGGAGAGGATGAAGGGGGGGTTGGACAAGTGTGACACGGGTAGAGAGAGGGGGCGGACTCACCCGGCGGATTCCGAACGGAGCGCGGAGGTTCTCTCTCGTTGTCGGGACCGGGGTGGGGTAGGGGGAGCAAAGATGGAGGACGGGAGAGATGAGAAGGAAGCGCGGTAGATGAGGGCATAGGCAATGCAGAGAAAAATAAAATAGATTTTTTTTCGGAGTTTTCACTGAAGTAAATAATTATGGCGGATTTTATGAACAGAAAGCGTCACATTATCATAGACACTACTCTACTTTATCGCTCTACTTTATTGTCTATGTGCGGCAGCGTCGTCTGCTTCGATAAGTGAAATGAGGGAGCCATTGGTGGCTGGCACCGTACTAAATTTTGTAGTTTGAAACGTGACATAAAATTGTAAACATTTTTTAAATCAAAATAACTAAAGTTCACTATGAAAGACAAAAAAGTAACAACTTATTTATTCAAACTAAGCGTTTGGTTAGACATGGAGCAGGAGTTTCACCACTAATGCTAGAGGAAGGCAGGAAGCGCACGAGAGAAACGGTACACGGCCTTTTCGATGGCAGCGACCGACGCATCTCGAGTCAGGATTTTTAATGACGACGACGGCAAAGGAAGAAAAAAACAACAACCAGGGTGTCGGGTAGAGATGGAAACGAGTCTACAGTGCTGCGGTGTCCGCGAGCCCGGTTCGGTTTATTTCGATTGTGGCCAAGTACACTAGAGACCAAGTTCGGTCTCGGTTTCAGTCTCGAGCCGACTCCATCTCTACAAGAGAGGGAGAAGAGAAGAGAGCAACACATTTACTACGTCGACGTTGGTCGTCTTCTCCTCCCCCTCCCCCACATCACCACCACCAGAGGAAACAAGCTTGAACCCTGAGGTCACAGTTGTCCCGATCTGCCAAGATGGACTCCCTTGGCGACGAGGTCTCCTCCAAGATCCGGCTGGCCATCAAGGCCAAGCTGCAGGAGCTGAACGCCTACGTGGACGACGAGTTGCCCGACTATATCATGGTGATGGTGGCCAACAAGAAGGGCCCGGACGTCATGAGGAAGGACCTCGGCCTCTTCTTGAACGAGAGGACGAACGAGTTCGTGGACTGGCTGGAGGGGGTGCTAGACAAACTGGAGAAGGTCACCTTAGGTGAGTTGCAAGGGGATGATGGGTAGAACTGTTGTTGCTAGCAAAATCGTTGGTCGCTTAATCCTTGGGGCTTTTGACCAGTGTTCCAAATTGTTCAAAATTTCAAAAAATTTTGGACGACGGCAATTCTTAATTATTTTGAATAATTTTCCAAACATTTTTTAGTCCATAAAGCCCCCCCAAAAAAGATTAAAAAAAGTCAAGAACTTTAATTTCTGCCTTTTTCCTACTTTATTCAATTTTTCTTGACGGTGCTGGTTACAAGTTTTTAGAAAAGAGACAAAAAAAATTAACATTTCGTCTTAAATCCTCTAAAAATTGTTCAGAACCTGTTTGAGCAATGTGAAGTCGAACAAACTTAAAGATGAAAATTTCTCAAACATTGTTCGATTATTCGAATATTTGTTTGACACTTCACCTTTGAGTCGTCCATATTGCATCAACTGTTTAAGTACCTTGACTTGCTTTAGTTTATCGGCTCGATGTGTTGTAATTTGACGCCTTCACTAACGGCGAAATTTTAGTGGAGGACAAACCTCCGGTTTCTACCAGCACCTGCCAAGATAATACTTTAGAAGGGGCGACGTCAGCATTTACCCGAATCCGAAAAAAAATGCATTGACTACCCATTTGTCCGAGATGTAAAATTGGTCAAAATGGCGGACAGTTAGAAATGAGAGATCACAAGCACAAAAATTTTATCTAACCTTTGTTACAAATGTTATTGCTATCTAAGAAAGGAAAAAAGATGGAATACGTAAAAAATGTTAGTAAGCCCTGTTTTTAGTTTATTATCATCACTCCGTCATCATGCTCATTCAGTTTCGTCTAAATGGCTGGTGCAACATTTCATTCAAATGAATTCAGGTAAATAGCGCGCGATGAGCATATTTCTCAGACATTTTGTCCCGTCTGTTTCAGGGAGCAAAGGAAAGAAGAAGGGCAACAAGAAGAAAAAGCTGGCGGGTTCCAAGGCCAAAGACGAGAAGAAGAAGAAAGTCAAGTCGTCTTCAGGCAGAAAGTCCGCCGGGAGCAGGAAGAGGAAGGGCAGGGGAGAGGAGGGCGGCGACGACGAGGACGGAGAAAAGAGGGATGCGGACGCCGACGGCAAGAAGGGCTCCAAGAAGTCCCCGTCCAAGAAGAGGAAGTCCAGCCGGAGCCTTTCCCCGGGAGAGAGAGAGGGGCGACAGCAGAAGCCTTCCTCCCACCACCACCGGGAGCAGGAACATGAGCACCAGCATCACCATCACCATCACACTCCACCCCCGTCGCGAGAGCGGCGATACAGCAGGTCGCCCCCTAGGCACCACGACTCGTACAGGTACGAGGAGCCGCACCGCCATCACTCCAGGGAGAGGAGGGAGGGGGAATTTCGTCCCAGGGAGAGCGAGGGTAGAGCTCCTCCGCCCGTGGAAGATCTTAGGGAGAAATACGGCGAGTACGACGCCCGGAGGTACAGGGAGCCTCAGCCTCTGCCTCCCCATCCTCAGAGGGATGACAGGCGTGGGAGAGAACATCAGGGCGGAGATAGAAAACACACTTCACCGCTTCGTCCGTCCCAGAGGCCTCACTCGCCGCCAAGGAGAGGAAGAGGTCCGCAGCAGCAGCAGCAGCAGCAGCAGCAGCAGCACTACCACTACCACCACCACCAACCACCACCACCACAACAACATGAAGTTGGAAGGAGGAGACCAAGGTCGAAAAGTCCAGGAAAGAATCGGAGAGAGGAAGGGGACGCCTCCTACGACCCGGAACAGCTGCTGAAGAAGGCCGTGCAGGTGGCAAGCACCGTCAAGGTGCCGACAAAGAGGGACACTGGAAGGTCCTCCGCCAGGGCTCCCCACGGCTCTTCTTCCAAAAACTTGGTGCTGAAGGCGGTGGCGGAGGCTGACCGGTCTATCGCCAGCAGGCAGGAGGAAGACCGGAGGAGAAGCGACGAGTTGGAGGCCATCCACGCCAAGAGGAGGAAGCTGAGCGAGGCCATGAAGCAGGGAAATCTGGACGAGAGGAAGATCCAGGAAATCAACAGGGGTCTGGAGAGGAAGGAGGAGGAGGAAAGGGAGAGGGAGGACCGAAGGAGGATTAAGAGAGACAAGGCGGTGTCCAGGAAGGGGAGAGGAGGCCGAGAGGAAGAAGTGAAGACGAAGAGGGCCAAAAGAACGTCGTCTTCGACGTACGAGAGTCCTTCCAAGAAGAAGACGTCGGAAATGGAGGAGAAAGAGGCCACCAAGCCGTCGCCATCCAGGGCTGAGAAGAAGAAGGCGGGGCCGGCGGCCCCCATGGAAAGCTTGGACTTGGGTGACCTTCGCCATCGTCTCGGTGCGCGCCGCAGAGACCGGGAGCTGCTTCTGGCCCGACCAGGAAAAGAAGCAGGCGGCGGCGGCGGCAGGCCTCTTCTGGTCGAACAGCGACCCAAATTTTCTAATCTGACCGTGCAAATCTCCAACACTCCTTCCTTCCGACTGCGCAGGCAGAAGGAGGAAGGAGGAGACGAGGAGGAGAAGGAGGAGGAGGCGCGTCGAAAGGAGATGGAGGCGGAGGCAGAGGTACAGCGGAAGGCGAGGCAGGGGTACGAGGAGAGGCGGCAACAGGTAGACAAGGAGCGGAATGCCGCCGCCAAGGACCTCCGCAGGTACGTCAGTGAGGTGATGATAAGCAAGCGAAACACATGTTGATGGCATACGTTTTCCCTACACTTTCTAGGAAAGAGGAGCGCGAAGACGTGGAGGACACGAAGTTGGAGAGGATGCGGAGACGCGCGCTGGAGTCCATGAACAAGGGGAGAAGGCAGGAGAGGTTAGGGGGGAGGCGAAGCCACGACAGAGGGGCTGCACCAGGAGGAGGAGGAGGAGGAGAGAAAAAGATCCTCATTCCGCTGAACGACGACTCCGACACGGATGAGGAGGACACGGACGTCGACGGCGACGGAGGTCGCAAGGACACTCCGGACGCCAGCCGTGGCAGTCACGGCGGCGTCGGCGGGGGCAGCAGGGCGAGTTCGGACTCCAGCTCGGACTCTGGCTCCTCTTCGGACGCCACCTCGGAGGACGACGACAGCGATGAGAGCGAGGTGTCCCTGTCAGACGAAGAAAGAGAAGTCAGGAAGGGAAAGGAGGATCCGACTTTCATCGTCACGCTGGAGGGCATCGGCAAGGAGTACTTCAAGCAGAAGAAGGATGCGTCCTCTTCCTCGTCTACCGTCGCCACCACGACAAAGCCCATCCTGAAGGGAGCCACCGGCTCCACCGTCGGGGCAATGCTCATCGCCTCGTCCAAGGACAAGAAGACAGCGGCGCTCTCCTCTCCAGCCAAGGAGAAGTCGGACTCAGGGGCGAAGTCGGCAGCAAAGAGGGAGACGCCGCTGCAGAAGTCAACGGCGGCGTCGGTGTCCAAGACGCAGAAGTCGACGGGGGCGGCTCCACCCAAGACGCAGAAGCCGACTGCCCCAGTGGCCCCGCTGGAGGTGCGCGTGAAGCCGGAGCGTGCGGCCAGCAGGCCAGGACAGGCGGTCCGGCAGCCCCTGGCGAAGAAGCCCGAGGCGAAGGTGGCCCCGCTGAGGCAGCCGGCGCAGAAGCCGGCCAAGAAGCCGCCCCCGCCGGAGAAGCCCAAGCGGGCCCGAATCACTGCGCCGGAGTCTGACCGCGGCGCGTCCGCCGCCGCCGCCGGCCGCGGCGACGGCAGGCGCGGCGGGGACTACCAAAGGCTGGCGTCGTCGCCGTCCGACTCCAGCAGCGGCGAGATCTGCAGGTTCTGGCCCAACTGCAGCCGCGGCGACCGCTGCTTCTACCTCCATCCTTCGTCTTCTCCCGCCGTCTCCTCCGCTCCCGCCTCCTCCTCTTACGGGAGGCGCCACTCCGCGCCCTACGGCCACCCCGGCAGGGCCTACCACCGGCAGACGTCCGCACAGGCCTCCTCCTCCTCCTCCTCGTCCTACCACCACCAGCGCGGATACCACGAGACGGACGGGAGGGGGGGAGGCGGCGGCGGTGGAGGAGGATATTACGACCAGCCAAGCAGACCCTTGGAGGGAGGCAGGGACAAGTTCAGGTGGACTTCTGCGTCGGTGCTGCCGTACTAAGAAACTAAGGAAAACTTAGTTAAGTGGGTCTACACACACACACACACCACAGGGTTTTTTTAAAAATTAAAGTGACGAACGATTTTTGTCCAAAACTTGCTTTTCTTTCAGCTTTTGGGTTTTGTTTGTTACAAGAAGCACTTGTGTGGTTAACATTAAATATGGATGAATTTGTTCAAAATTGTTTTCTTTTCCAAAGTATTGCAGGATTTGATTGCCGTCCTCGCAGTGAATTTGTGGACGTGATCTCACTCAGGTTTTTATAAAAGACCGGTTGATTTAAAATCTATATTAGTTAAGCATCTCCAATTCTAAACTGGCTCGTCCTTGTTTAGATACTTAAAAAAAAACACCATGCTATCGCTATTATGACTTTGCGCGGGTGTAGAGACCCTATCCTATCAGCTCGTCTCTCGTGAATCTGACAAGATTCTGACGTAATACACGGGTTAGCTACATACAGTATGTATGGGAAAGGGGCCATTTTCAATTTTCACGCTTAGTTCTGGCATCTGGAGTGCGAATCAAGCCAGGCACACGAATCGTTTCGAATTTTGTATTTTTATTCTTCTGACCGATAATATGCCCGTGGGTATACGTATGATTCTCGGGTGTACTTTTTTTTTGGCAACAGAAACTGATCCCAATCACTTCAACTGCCTCTCCCTCCCTCTGATAGTGGCGAACCAGACAGACTGAAACGAGGATCCCCAAAATCGGGAGAGGAAGTCAGCTGAAGCGGAAATCACATTTCCACCCGAGAAACATTTGTTGCACTCTCGGCTCGCAGCTTTCTGTCAAGACACATGCACATACTGCCAAAAAAAAATCTTGTTTTTTTCTCTCTCACTGGAAGCAGCAGCAAAAACAACGGCTTAGAGCCCCTGTGATCCACCATCTCTTTTTTTTCTGAAGGAATACTCTCGCACGACAATTTCACGTCGTCACGTCAGACGTAGTTGGAGACTCTCTCGTCCTTTTTGAGCCCGAAGGCCCAGAGCGCCGCCAGCCCGGCGCCGAAGGCAGACCCCATGGCGCACTTCCGGAGCCCGGCCGTCGACTTGTACAGGGCCCCCGTCAGTCCGCCGGACACCTGTTAAGGCGACAGGGATGGAAGGGGTTGGTGAGGACTAAGACAGACAGGTCTATCAGACGTATCAGACTTACCAGACTCTTCAGCTCGTCGTCGTCCTCCCTGACGTACGAGAGAAGTATGTAGGCGGAGCTGTACATGACGGCGATAGCACCCAGGGAGTTGGAGGCGGTGGCGCCGGACTTGAGGGTGTAGTTCATGACCTGCACGCGCCTGAGCTTTCCCTCCAGTCCCGCCAGGGCGGTCTGACGCACCCCGTCGTACAGCCCGAAGACCCCTCCGGCCGCAGCGCCCACCAGCACGGAGGAACCGATGGCTGTGAAAGACTTCTCCATGCGGCCACGGCGCTGCTCCTGAAGTCAAGAAAAAAAACACTGTTACAGAAACTAAAGCTACTAGACACCACTATACTGTAGATACCATGACCGCGAAATCACAGTCAGCTGATTGGCAACTCTGCCAATCAACTCAACTTTAAAAATGGGCATTTTAAAAATATGTATATATATTTGGGAAAGTAAGAATTCAAAATTCTGGCGAAAGTAAAAGACTGTCTTTAAATCCCTCTGCACAATTTCGACTTCGATGGGCAAAGTTGCACTGAAAATTAAGTACGGCAGGGATTTCGTACCAATTCGAATCAACAGAAACAAGACTATGGGCTACTTCAGAATGAAGCTTATCCGAAAGCTCGGCCTGAAAGCGAAAACATTTCGTCTCGTGTACAGAAACCAGTACCTACTGAACAAGAGGGAGAGCGAGAACAGACTGGTCAAGAGTTACGGTTTCAAAGACGGCGACATTATCTGCGTGCACGAATACTGAATTATTATTTAAAAAAAAAAGGGCTGGACAAAAACTCATGCTCCAGCACAGCCACTGGGTTTTTTCTTTTTCCTTCTTCACTCACAGAGTTGAAGACGAACTCTGGCTTGGCGTCGAGGTAGGACGGGTCGACGTTGAGGTAAGGCGAGAGCTGCGCCGCCCCGCTCGGCCCTGGCCTCATCCCTCCCAGGAAGCCGCCCATTGGGCCCATGGGCGGGGAGGGGCCGTTCTGAGAGTCCATCATCCTAATTTGAGATCCAAGTGGGCGGGAGGGCAAGGATCGCAAAAACAGACTGCAGATTTTCAAGTCTTTTCAGGATTTTCTTTTCGCAATTTTTTTTCCTCCTCCCTCCCCCCTTTGCCCCTGAAACCAGCTGCACAGGCAGGCAGCACAATGGCGCCCTAGCGACAGCTGATTTACCTCGTGTGCTCACACACGGAAGTCTCAGACCTGGAACGAAAGCAAAAAAGTTGACCTGTTTTCGTATGACCTCCCTATCTTAAAGGATGCATACCCCAAAAAAGTTTCTAAATTAAGAGACGTATATTGGGTACAATTGTTGTTTACACTTTAAGTATCTAGAATGCACAACTTGTATAATATCTTGAATCATTTGTAGTACTACACAATTTTGTCACTTTTACTTCAATAACAGTAGTAACTTTTAAAGTCTTTTAGTTCTGACACAGATATTAGTAACTATTGAACATGCCTGTCAGATTTTTTACCCAGCAGAATTTTCCATTACTGTCAGATTTTTTGTAAGATTCTTGAATTTTAAACAAATCTTGTTGTTTTGTTGCTTTCCTTTCAGCCTGAGACTTCCATGGCGCAGAGCGTGCGAGGCGAGTCTGTCTGCTGTGCTGTTCTTACTCAACATCTCTCTCTCTTACTTACTCTAACCTACTGTACAGGGTACAGCTACATGGTGCCAGGGGCGCAAACTGACGCTGACGCTGCCTTGAATTAAAGAGACTTTAAATTCTGTGAGAGAAAAAGAATCCGGGAGGACCCGGACACCCGAAAACCCGGAGACTTATTCGGTCTAAAAATAACTGAAGAAGAGCCAACAGTGATAGCTCGGAAGAAGCCAGAAGTGTCACATGGCTTATCTAAAGAAGTTACTTGATCCATTCAGGATTTGGGCTGCGATTTGATGATGGCAGTTTTTATTGCATCTGGTGAAGGATGAGCTAAAAGTTCCCCCTCCCTCGCGTGCCCTTTTGGCCATGGGCCTCACCAGCATTGGCGCAGGGCCATGAGGAAAACAGCCCTGCTGGCGCTCCTGGCGCTTCTGGCGCTGCAGGTCTGGGGCAGCCAGGCGCAGGAGGAGGAAGCGCCGTGCGGAGAGACGGAGGGCCAGCAGCGCAACAGCACCTCCAGGATCAGGGTCGTCCACTCATTTCAAGTAAAAAAAAAGAGATTCTCTCTCTCTCTCTCTCTCTCTCTTTCATGCACGCCAGGCCGGGGGGGGGGCCTCGATCGAAACCTCCTTTCCCCTCCGCATCATCTTCCTCC
>JAAUYM010176793.1_pt1 | contig 12378 bp, 11 predicted proteins | sample 7278001 | NCBI WGS metagenome assembly JAAUYM01 (sample SAMN14350224, study PRJNA611818) | marine sediment metagenome | isolation source: surface marine sediment (1.8m) | place: French Polynesia: Moorea | collected 2018-08
CAAAGTTTTGATTGCTTTTTCCTACATGTGAAAGAATCGTTGACAGAAGGTGTCAGGATCCCGCCAACCTATTTTCATGGCTGCATTTAAGAAAAACATTTTGTTTCCATTTTTCTCTTAGTGGGTAAAAAATGTTCAAATGTTTATTTTCTTTCGTGGAGTTATATTTTCCTCCAGAACAAATATTGACCAATTTTTTGGGTCTTGTTTTGGCAATGTATAAACTTCACAAAAATTGAGTAGTTGCCCAAGTTAATGTTTTTTTTTCTTCTAACACTAAAGTGCAGTAGACACATTTTTGAACCACTATTTTTTTTTAGGTTTGTGTTTTTTTAGGGGGGGGGGTCAGGGTGGGAAGTGGGGGAGGGTTTGCCACCATTTTTTTTACACCTACCCGTGGCTGTGCCATCTCCAAGGATGACGAGGAACACTCCACCGTCGTAATCTTGCCGACTTTTTGGTACACCCCCCCTCCTTCAACAAAGAATTCCGGCCGCGTCCGGGGGTGGACGCGAACCTATTTCCAGGGGGTGGAAGACAATTCTTCCACACCAAGAAAAAAAAAAAAAGACAAGACAAGACAAGACTCTCTCTACCGGAAAAGAGTCACTTCTTGTTGGGGAGGAGGAGAATTTTCTTCCCAGCTTCAGCAACTACTTTTTTTTTTCCACTCCCCCTCCTCCACCACACGAAAAGGAAATTGGGATTTCTTTTCTGAGGAGGAGGGAGGCTGAAGCCAGAGAGGAATATTTTTTTTTCTTCCCTCCCCTTGCCTCCCCTTCAGGTGCGATTATGTAGAGGCGGCAGGCGCGAACACCTGAGGTCGGCAGGACCCGGAGAGAGAGAGAGAGAGAGACACACACACTTTTTTTTTACACCTCCCCCCTCCCGCACACTCGTCGAAGATGTCTTGCTTGTGGTGGGGATGGTGGCTGATGGATAACAAGGACTCCACAATAGCACTCGGCAATTCACGCCGCCCTGTGGCTGTCGCTGTCACCCGCGACCGTAAATCATGGAAGAAGAGAGAGAGAGAGAAATGAACGATCTCTTTTTCTCCCTCCTCCTTCCTTCCTTCCTCCGGTGTGAGCTGCTGCTGTCTCACTGTCGCCAACTCGTCAGAATAATCTCTGTCAAGACGGACGGCGAAAGAGGAGGAGGAGGAGGAGGAGGAGACGGAAAAGGTGTGTGTGCGCTTCTCTCTCGTGGTCGCCGCCACCGTCGTCGTCGTCGTCGGCAGCAGCAGCAGCAACAGCAGCAGCGGCAGCAGCGGCGGCGGCGGCGGAATTGACACACTGACTGACTGTCACGGAGCACCTTAACGAAACGAATCCCTCAACAGAAAAGAGAGAGGAGGAAAAGGAGAGCAGACGAGAGAGCGAGCGCGATTTATCATCCGGCGAACGGCGGACGGCGCAGCGAAACGCCGGTCGGGAGACGAGAGGCGGAGGCGGCGGGCGACGGCGGAAACGGCGGCGGCGGGCGGCAGCAGCGGCGGCAGGCCGGCGGGCCGGCACGGGCGACGGCGGCGGTGGCGGCAGGGAAGACGACGGCGGCGGCGGCGGCGGCGGCGGCGGCAGAGCCCAGTCGACGACACCCATAGCTCACCTTTAGTGCCGCGGCGGCAGTTCCAAGTGGCGGGCAGATTTGGCATTGTACAAGTAGAAAAAGGGAGAGAAGAGGGAGAGGAGGAGAGCAGAGCAGAGGAGAAGAGAAGAGAAGAGAAGATTGCTCTTTCTCTTCTCCCCCTTTTTCGCGCGCCCTCTCCTCTCTCCTCTCTCCTCTCTCTCCTCTTCTCCTCTTTTCCCCTTCCTTCCAAGCCCTGCCTGTCAATCACCCGGGACAGCCAAAGTCTACCTCGCCAAGGAAGAAGAAGAGGCGGCGGCGGCGGCGGCGGCGGCTGAGGAGGAGGAGGAGAAGAGTTACTGCTGGGCCCAAGTCGGGATGATGGCGGCGGCGGCGACGGCGGCGGATTGGGTTGGGTTGGGTTGGGTTGGGGCCGGGGGTTGGGCGACTGTTGGATGCTTTGAAGGGAAGGAGGGAGGGTGTCACCGATGAAGGAAAAGAAAGAAAAAAAGAAAGAAAGAATGCTTCTTTCTGAGGGAAAGAAGGAGAGGGAAGCTCTCTCTCTCTCTCTCTCTCTCTCTCTCTCTCTCTTGCGCTTGGCTGCCTATGCTCTTGTGCTTTTGCCCTCCCCTCCCCTCCCCTTCCCCTCTGCTTCCTTCTCTCCCTGCACGAACAAAGAGCGAATCTTCCTTCTTCCATCCACATCCATCCAACCCCCCAAAGTTTTTTTGCTGCTCTCTCTCTCTCTCTCTCTCTCTGTCGGAGTCTCCATCGTTGTGGTGGCGGAGTCCGTTCCGTTCGTGATCTCCCCGACGATGCTGAGAGCATTTCCTTCCTCCTTTCCCCATCTTTTTTTCCTGCAAGATGTTGGGGGAGGGGAAATGAGAGAAGCTTGGAAAGAAGGAAGGAGGGAAGTGGAGAGAGGAGGGGGGAGGGTTCCCTTCCTTCCTCAGCCTCCTTCTTCCGCTGCATCTTTCCCCACCAGCATTGGTTCCTCGCTTGCTTGCTTGCTTACTCTCTTTCTTTGAAAACCCAACCCCCTTCTTTCTCTTTTTTTCCTCCTCCCTCCCTCCCCCTCCTCCTCCTCCTTCTCTTGACATCCTGGAGAGCCTTCTTCTCCTCCTCCTCTTCCTCCCTCTCCTCCCCCACAAGCTCAATCCTCTTTCAGGCTTGGCTGACACGGTTGAGATGCCAGAAAGGAAAGGAAAGGGGGGAGGAAGGAGGAGGAAGGGGCCTCTTCCAACCCTTCTTCCTCTTCCTCTTTTGGTGCTGCTCACATGAGAGAATGAACAAAGCCTCTTTCTCCTCCTCCTCCTCCTCCTCCTCCTCCTCCTCCTCCTCCTCTCCGTCGACGACGACGACCAAGCCTTACTTCTCCTCTGCCATCCTCATCCTCATCCTCCCCCTTTCTTTTTCTCTCTCTCTCTCCCTTCCCCCCCCGTCGTCCTCAGATGAGATGAAAGAGGAAGACGAAGCCAATGAGCATGAAACAGAATTTTCGGAAGTGGCCGGGGAAAAGAAGAGAAAGGGGAGGGGGGTAAGAAAAAAATGAGAGAGGATTAAATAAGTTGTGGGCTTTGTTGTCCCCTTCTTTTTGCGGGGGAAAAGTCCGCAAAAGTTTTGGGTTAAAGAAAGCATTCTTTTGGACCTCCGGAAAAAAAATATTGGTCGATTCGAAGAGAGAGAAAACAAAGAAAATATTATACTACAGTACAAAAACAAAATTTATTCTTTTGTGTTTTGGTCTCACTTTGGGCTGACGGTTCTTGCCAGATTCCTCTGGACGGAGAAACAAAAGAAAGGAGGGGGAAGAGGAACAGGCTGAATTTGACAGGGAGGTCAAACGCTGTGTTGTGGTGGCACCACACATAAGTATGTGTGGAACTGCAGAACACGTACTGTGTGCTCTCATCCATTGTCATGCATGCAATCCTTGTTTGGAGGATGCTGTCCTCACGTCGCCACCCCAGAAGAGAAGAGACTGGTGCCAATTTCTCTGTCAAGTTTGGACGTGGCCACGACAGACCCAACATTCGAAGAAAAGAGAAAAACCAGAGAGCTGAACTTCCTGAAAAAGCTCTCCCAGCATCCAGAATGAACATTTTGGGAGAAAGTTGAGAAAAAAATCTGCAGACTTGTTGCGCTTTTCCCCCCAAAAGTGGAATGTCCTTATTTTTCATGCGGCGATTTCCAGGTGAAAATGTCCTTCCTCCTCTCAGCCTGGATGGGCAGAACCCCCCCCCTCCCCTTTCCCTCCTATTGCCTCTTCCTCCCTCTTCCTCTCCCCTTCTCCCCTTTCCAACTCTTACTTTTTAGGCGACATTTATGGCCCCGTTTTGTTGTTGTTGGGAGAGGGAGAGAGAGAGAGTGAGCGGGGAATGGGTGGGGGAAGAGACTCAGCTGAAAACATTCGGGACCGCAGGCCACATTTGGGCCCGCGCTTAAAGTCTTAAAAAACATTCTTTGAAAACATTGCTTTTCGCGGTCAGAAATGGGCACATATTTGGCCCGAGGGCTGCAAGGTTTTGACACCCACCACCCCTCTTCCACTTGCGTCAATGGCCCTGAAAAAGAGGAAAAGGAGAGGAGGAGGAGGAGGAAGAAGGACGCTGACTATGTGGAAGTTAGGAGAGGGGGCAATACCCCGGTCTTACACACACACACGAGCGGCATTTGCACTTAATAAATTAATCCCAGACTGCCTCATGCTGCACAGGGAGGGAGGCTGTGGAGACAGGCGGTGTCTGTGCAGCCAGGGGAAAAGAAAAATTCAAATCAGGGTTGCCTGCTTGCACTCCTATCTCCGGTGGCACCTGACTGCATATATAGTTTTATAGTGTCATAAAACAGGGCTTTTTTGACAGAGGGAGAAGAAGGGTGGGTGGAGGAAAGACAATGTTTCTGTTCATCTTCTACGGAGATGATAAGGAGAAGCATTTGTGTGCATTTCTGTGTGGAAGTTAGAAATACTTTTTAGAAAAAAATATTAGTTAGCTCTAGCTAAACTTGATGTAATTTTATTAGGTCTATTAATTTAAGTAAAGTTAATGTTTACAATTATATTACAGTGACTACATTCTGATTTTTTATTCTGACTGTTATCTAAACTGCCCATTCTGGGGAGAAAATGATTTTTCTTTCCGCCAGGGGGCAGCACAGTGCAGAGTGGGGGAATGACCGGGCTTTGGAGAAAGGAGAGAGGAGAAGAGAAGGAGCAGGTTAGGGGGCAAGCAGAAGTTATTTGTATGGCTAAATAACTTTTTTCTGTTTTTAAACTGAAAGGTAGACGAACAAAGATTAGTTTGGACCCCAGCAATGAAATCTTTGCTTTAATGTCTGGTGGGTTTTTTTTTAGGAGACAGACAATATTTCACTACCTGCCATGATGTGGCATGGTTTGCCAGGCTATTTGTGTCCTCAGGATTTCCTTGAACACAAACTAGTTTGATAAGAGAACGTAAAAATAGTGGCTCGCAAATAATCTGCACGACTCGTCCGCTATTGCATAACAAACTTGATTTGCAAAGCTCGAAAAAAATTGCGTCAAAGAAATAGATGTAGCATCTTGGAAGTGGTTGCATCATTTGTTGGTAGTAGAAAAACCATGCCTCATTCAGATGAAATTATTTTGGCCATCAGGAGAGAGATGTAAGCTTGCAAGATTACAGATCAGTACATTACACGGTCTGTTGGAGGTAGGTACCTACATACCTGTACCGGTGTGTAACACTTGGTATCATACATTGCATTTCAGTCCTTAGGGTAGAGAGCTGGAGAAACTGTACTTTACAGAAAACTTTAAAAAGTTCCAAATATTGAGCAAAATGTGATTCAAATGGAAACTCGCCAAGGCTTTATAAAAAAGAGTGCTTGGGATTTACGTTTCTTCTTTTTTTTCGACATTAACCAAAGAAAGTTTCCCACCTCATAAAAGAAATACACGAGTAATTTGCACACAGTAACTATACTAGGTAGAAGAATCTGTCATCTTCTTCAACTTTATTATTTTCTGTGTTGGAAGTAACTTGGTAGCTAAAAAGAATTCAGTCTTTACTTCAGTCCCAACTTGGAAGGAAGGAAAGTTTAACTTTCTGTAAAACACTTCATTCTTAATCAATTTGAGAAAGTAGTACAAAAAAATCAAGAAGATGTCAACTTTACAGTGTTACATAGAGACAAGAATTGTTCAAAGAATAGGGGTTCAAAAATATAACTCTTTTTTTATCTTGTTGCCCGTGGAGCAAACTTAATCTGCAAATAACACTGTAAAGTTGTGCTTTGCAAATTTCTCGCACGTACCTGCAAATACTACACACACAACATGCATATTGAGGTTGACACTTTTATGGCGGCCTTTGCAACCAATTAGCAAGTGATAAAACGTTACACTCATTTGCTACTTGCAGTGCCTACCCCTGCAGTTGGTGACTATGTAATGTATGGGAGTATTACTGGAGCACATTTTAAATGGACTTTATAAGTAGTACATAAATAGTACGCAGCTCTGTGTTCAGCAGTGTGAAACGATGAACAACCTTTTGCAACCAGCAATGCCAACAACAGCAACAGCAACAACAGCAACGCCATGCCAACAGTCACAACACAGAACGTATTAGAGTACACAATGGCAAATTCTCTGGAGAACCTTCTGCTTCAAACAGTCCTTGCCTTATAGTACATGAGAAGGACATCTACTGTGCCATATTATGTCCACACATGCTTCATAACTGACTCACCGACGACACCAAAACTCCCGGCTGCATGGCAAGGACAGGCAGATGAGACGACGAACAAACACCAGTCCACAGTCCACACACAAAAAGAGGAAATAAATCCCCAAATTCTTCCTCCTCGATCTTTCGGGAAACCGAAACGACTGCTGCTACGAAGAGCGCTCTGCTGTGCTGTGGAGGAGGAGGAGGAGGAGGAGGAAGAAGAGGAGGAGGAGGAGGCAGAAAAAGGCGCTACCAAAAACTTGATGGCGCCCCCCCCCCCGCCTTTGTCGCTGACTGTTCTCCTCCCTCCTCTGCAGTATGCCAGTACCACTCGTACGTCATGTTTTTTTGGCACACTTGTCAGCAGTACATGTACACGGAATAACATAGGTGTGTGCCACCAATCTTCTTCTGGTGGCACAGGTGGCACCAGTGGCCACAAAACTCACTGTTCACACACTGTCTTCTTCCACCGCCACTGTCTTCTGCCTCCTCCACTTCTGGTGCCATCCGAAGACTCCTCCTGGGTCGTCTGGGTCGTCGTCGTCTCCGTCGTCGACGTCATCATCGTCGTCGTCGTCGTCGTCTTCATCTCCTGCCACTTCGGAATGGTCATGCCACTGGTCGCGGCGAGGAGTCTCACCTACTAAAGCGACAAGATGAGCAAGTAGAATTTTGTGGTCACTTTTCCCTTTTTTTCCATTTCATCCTCACCTTCGTCCTCTGTCTCCTTGGAGACCCACTTGTCGTCCGGCTCGTATCCGACGGCGATCCCGCGGGACTTCCACGGGTGCCGGCGCTCGTAGTAGTACCAAAGCAGCGAGAGGGACAGCAGCTGCAGCGGGTAGCCGAAGCACACCACCGCGATCACGCCCAGCTTGGGAGCTGAAAAAAATGAGCGACAAAATTGTGTTTATCTGAGTTGAACTTGGAGGCGACATACGTGCACGTATACAGCAGTGTTGCCAACTCTGAGTGACGGGATATATGCCATATTTTGCGGCAATATGTGGCGTATACTTATAGTTTTATTTACCTACAGTGGCACAGAATTTTGCAAGAGATACCGTGAATGACTTCTTGAAAAAAATGTGCCAAATAACGTATTAATTTAAAAAAATTCACGTCAAACAGTAGTCAGTTTTGTCAAATTTGTTGTGTGTTTTGGCTATATAATAAGCCAGCTGGAAACCCTGCTTGTACGGTAGCAGCACCTGTGAGAGTGAGGATCTCCAGGTGGAGCATGTGAGAGGCCACCTTCGAATAGACCAGGGCCCAGTGGAGGCAATGGCAGCAGATGCCCACCACCAGGAAGTAGAAGCTGTGCATCAGGCACTTTAGCACAAGTTCCAGACCGAAGCGAATCCTGCAATGACAGTTACAGCAGTTATGATAGTCTGTGTGGCCATCTATTACCATACATAATCATCTTTGATTGCAATAACTAATAACATTAACTTTGCTAAAGCAAAATTGGTCTAAAAGGCACCAATTTTAGTAGGACTTACCGGTACAGCTTCCTGGACCTGGCTCCCCTCTGAAACGCATAGTATTCCGGACACACGTTGCCCTCCTCGTTCTCCTCCAATTCTTTTAGCTCGGCCGCGGGGAAGAACAGGCAGTAATGCAGAGTCTGGTTGAAGAACCTGTACCCGCCCCGCTTCTGGTCCCTCAGGGACTGACTTTTCCTGACGAGCACCTGCTCAAGCCACTGCCTCAGGAGGAAGGCCACCTTCCTGGGAATCCAGACAACTGGGAAGATAACCATGACGAAGATGAGGACAAAGACAAACAGCAAATCAGTGTCCTGAATGCCTGGACCCTGGTCCTTCTCGAACATTGTCCCCCTGGAGACCTGCAACATGACTAACATGAGAAGGTAGAAGAAGGGGAAGGTGAAGCAGAAGTAGGTAATCTCGGTGACAAAGATGGAGAGGCTGTTGGCCAGGCAAGTGAAAAAGTAGATCGCCTTGGCCTTGAAGTCGGTGTCAAATTGGTGCTTTGTCTGATTCAGGTTGAACTGGGCCATGGTCAGGGAAAAGAGACCCATGAGAGTCGACACCATAATGGGTGAGCTCCAGGAGAAGGTGAAGATGTCCGAGTCTGGAAACCCAATGTCGGTGGTGGTCAGAAAGTAACCAGTGACGCCCAGTCGCAGGGTCCTGTTCAGTCTCTCCATGAAGACCCTCACGGTGAAGAACAGGGCCACCTGGAGCTTGACCGCATTGAGGGTCTCATCCACTGCCTCATGGATCGATACACTGTACCTGGTCGCCAAAGCATAGAGGTCCTGAGGCCTGTTCAGCTCCTTAAACTCAGTCCCCGAAACCAGGGTCTTCATCAGTGACCACTTCAGGACGAAGGGCCTCTTCCTGTGCTTGTAGTAGTCCTTTGCAAACCTCACGAGCTGGCAGAAGAGGGTCCGGCAACAGACAAATGAGAGGTATGCAAAGGCAGCCAGAATCAGGTGGCGGATGGCAAACGTCAGCTGTGTTAGAGAGCCCTGCATGATGGTCTGGACTCCCATCAACTCGGGATTGCTAAAAAACGCCTCCATGGTTTTGTACGTGGTTCTTGATGAGAGTGCCATCGTCCCTTCCCGCTCCTTGAGTGCCAGGGGGACCATCTTCAGTACAGCAGCGCACCTCAGGCTGGCAGAGTTATTTCCAAACTTGGCTGCATAAGTCTCATTGTGCATGATCTCCACAAAAGTGGTCTGGCGGTGTGACAGCATGAACTCGAAGAACTTGCTCATGGCCGGACAGCCATACTGCAGGACGGTGTCAGCTGTGACAATCACGGAGCTATTGTCTGCCTCTTGGCTTGTCAGGTACTCGTAGGTCTTCCACTTGAACAGGACGGAGTTGAGCTGGTGGATGGGGTCCTTGAAGTGCTCCACTTTCCGGATTTCCTTGTCCAACGCATCAAGCATGTCGGGTGCGGTGTTGCCGAGGTCGAAGTCCCTGTACTGTTCAAGCAGCGCCTGGATCTTGCCCATGCCGCCGATGAGCGCCTCAATTTCCGGCTCGAATCTGTCTAGGAGTACGGAGAGATCCAGAGATGGCGGAGCAGAGCTGCGCTTTCGCCGACCGAAGCCCTCAAACACTCCACCTAGCGTCTTGCCCAAGTTCTGGGCCTTGTGTCCTATGCTTTGAACTTTGCTCACTGGATTGAAGGTAGGAGCTGGCTTTGCTTCTTCATTTAAGGAGTTTAGTGCACCTGATATGCCATTAACAATTCCTGACACGCCGGAGAAGGCCTCCACCTTGCCGTTCACCTTGTCGATGATTTGCTCCACTTCTCCAACAGCATTCTCGCTTCTCGCCAAGAGGCTCGCCACTCTGGGCTTGGTGTCGGCAATGAAGTCCATGGCGTCAGTAACTCCTCCTTCGGCTTTCCTTACCACCTCTAGTGCTTCGCCTTTGACCTCGGCAAGGACTCCCTCCGTACGGTCGGTGATTTTGTCAACAAAGCCCTCTGCTTTCGCCTCCACGCTGTTCAGCACATTTCTAGCTTTACTGGCAATGGAGACGAACTCCTTTCCGAAGCTAGACAGAAGACTCCTGGCGATCTCAAGTTTGCTCTTGTACCCGCTGAGCGTGCTTACGTCAAAGGCACCTAGATCCTCGTTGATCCTTTCCAGCAATGGCCTGAAAGACCCGACCTTCTCGACCTTGCTGAGGATTGATTCCATGCTATCCTCAAAATTCTTGCTTATGTTTAAGAGGGGAGAAATTTTTAGAGTGTTGGTGCCAAGGGCGGAGATGATCTCCTTGTACACCAGGTGTACGGTCCCAAAAAGCTTGTGACCATGGCTAAGACTCCTGTCAAGTTCATCCGTTCCGGTCTCCAAGGCATCATAGTCGATGCCGAGGGCTTTCTTAACAAAGCTCTTGTAGAAGGGAATTCCTCTCTCCAGGGTGAAGTCCAGGTCCCTCAAGGTGCGACAGGGATCTGCCAGGATGTAGGGTCCGGGCTCAATTGCCATCTGAATTGCGAAGTGGACGATATCTCCTACAAGGTCCGGGAAGCTAGAGTCGCTCTTGTTGAAGATCCGGTTGATGTCGATGTCTTTCTGCAGGTGGTAGAGCTGTTGGTTCACCTGAATGTCACTGTAGATGTCGGCCCCGAACAGGGCAATTGCCAGGACGGGGCCAAACAAGATCATCTTGGCTAGGTTCAGTCTCTGAGTCGTTCTTGGGTTGTTGTTCTTGTAGATTTTGGTCAGCCACCTCTTGAAGACGGCTTCCTGGTTCTTTCTCTTTCCCTCAGAGTTTTCTGTCTCTCCCTTGATAGCGCCATCGTCCTCGGCTGCAACCCCATCAAGGATCACGCTCTTGGCCATCTTAACCGCTCTCAGTGCCATCCTTCTGCCCACGTGGTCGGCCGTGTGCTGCACAAAGGTCGTTCTGATGCTTAACTGGACTAGTCTCAGTGCCTCCTGGGGATCTGAATCGGACAGGTTGACGAGCTTCCGCAGGCGCCTCCTGCAGATCTTATCCAGTTTCTTCATGTCCGCTGGAACAAGCGAGGCCTCCAAGGCCTTGAAGTCCCTGAAGAAGTCGTCACACTTTGGCACCCTACTAGTGGCGGCGACGTCCTCCTCCTCCTCCTCGTCCACCTCCGTCCTCAGGTGGTACAGACGCCTGATGAAGTAGCCCGTCGCTGCTAGGGCCGAGGCCACCAGCGTCCACAGCGCCAGCATCCACGGCCACTGGTCGGAGCCTCGCCCGTACGGCCTCCCAGTTCGCTGCTGCTCCGCCACCATGTGACTAGTAGGCACACAATTATTGTACGGAGTCTCAACAACAGAACAACAATTCAGCAACAGTGGCCAGACCAGCTGAATTAACTTACGTACAGTACATACCGGTACTCTAGCTGCACGCACAGAATCAACTAGCAACACTTGTGTACTAACAGTTGTACTACTAGCAACAACAATAGTGCTAATGAGCAGCAACAAAAGCAAGAAGAAGCTGTGATGGCAATTTGTTGCCTGCGGTGAGCAGCAATTAAACACAGGTCACGAATTTAACTCCTCCCAGCTGGCACCTGTAGAACTGGTCCCAGATGTCCTCGAACACCTCCCGCCCCTCCCACACGGGAGAGATCGCCCGGAGGCCTAACATGGCCCTCGATCGGTGATGTCAATGCTAACGATCGAACAACCAAAACGGAGCTTCTGCATGGTACAGTACGGTACATGCATGCTAACCACGGAGAGAGTGTGATAAGCTGAAGAAGAACTCTTGGCCTCCCTCATCCATGCTCCTGCTGTGTGTGTCTCTCTCTCTCTGTCTCCTTATCGCATACGGCGTATTTCACATACGAACGAATTCAAGGAGGAAGAAAAATGTTTACTCGCGCACGCAAAATATAAACTTTCTTTTTAATCTTCCACATCCGCTTGTCTTCCGAATAAAGTTAGAATTATCATAGGAAAAAAAAGTCCTCATTGCGAAAAGGAAGAATGGGAAATCCACACCACAAAAGTGGCTTTAAAGAGAGAACAAAAGGGAGAAAGAAAAGGAGAAAGAACCAACTGCGAATGTGTTCTTTTTTTTCTCCTTTTGATGTAACTGCGCAGTCCCATTCGGCAATGCGGTGGAGCTTTTTTCTTCCTAACTCTTCCTTCCCCTCGACAAGAAGGAACGGAGGAGAAAAAATCTGGCAATTCAACACAAGGAAGAAGAAGAAGAGAGTTGGAGCAGCACGAAAGAGGGGGGAAGGGGGGGAGAGGAAGAACTTGGTTGGAGCTCCCTTTCCAGCCCAGGCGGAGGAGTTTAATCACGCAATCTGTCGAGAGACCAATGAAATTTGCTCCTTTGTTGTTTTGAAGACCATATCATCATGACAGCCGCGGCGGCGGCGGCGGCGGCGGCAGCAGCGGCGGCGGCGACGGCGGCAGCCGCCTTCGCCGCAGGGCCGCTGCAGAGTCGTGCCTGGAGGGAGAGGAGGGGAGAACCATTTCAGGCTGGAAAAGAAGGGGAGGGGGGTTCTGCACGCTCACTTGCGTGTCATCATGCGAGGGGTGCTTTATATTCACCAACCAACCAACCAACCATCCGGAATGACTCTAAGCATGAAACGAGAA
>JAAUYM010041003.1_pt1 | contig 12374 bp, 13 predicted proteins | sample 7278001 | NCBI WGS metagenome assembly JAAUYM01 (sample SAMN14350224, study PRJNA611818) | marine sediment metagenome | isolation source: surface marine sediment (1.8m) | place: French Polynesia: Moorea | collected 2018-08
CCCTCCCTCCTTCCTTCTTCCCCACAAAATCCAGCAGCCCCTTTCAGAATTTAACCCCCCCCCCTCCTGGCTGGAGGGGTTTCGCCCGCGGCGGGGGTTTGTCGGTCTTTCTGGGATGGGAAGGGTTTTCTGCTGTCCTGTGGAAGCAAACTTTGATGTTGCAAAGTTGTTTTAATCGATCTTTGGTGCAGAAGGGTTATGGCTCCAGACAAGCTAGGACTGGATAATGTTCAAACGAGATTACGGACACCAAAAAAGTTATCAAAAATTATCAATGAATGCCCTGGGGCGTCGAATTAATCTTCTTTTATCCTGGAATTCGTGCGCATGAGCTCACACTCCGGAAATTTTCTGCTGGCATGCTTTCTCTCTCTTTCCTCTCTCTCTCCTCTCTCTCTCCTCTCTCTCTCTCTCATGTCTTATCAAGATTTTTTTCCTGGAAGAAGAAAAAAATTGCGTGTGTTCTTTCTTTTTGCGAAAAAGAAATGTGACGTATAACCAAACAATCAATTTTCTTCTCTCTCTCTCTCTTCTTTTTCTTCTTCAGTTATGCCGTAAAAAACTTGGTGCTCCAAGAAACTTTGAACAGAAGTTGTTGGTTTTTTTTTAGGTGAGGCAAAAAAACTGTCCCGAAAAAAAGAACCTAGCGGCAGCCATAAAAAAAAACGAGTACTTCGTAACCATAAATGGAAAAATGATCTTGCGGAGGAAGGATGAAAAAAAAGGAAATTCTCCATCCACTCGAGTCGTGTGAAAAATGGGTCCCCAGTTGTCAGTTTTCGTGGGTGTACTACCAGTGTAGTGGTAGTGGTGGCGCCCAATCTCAACCAGTCATCAAAAACCGGGAGTGGGTGCCCAACCACCAACGGCGGTATGCAAAATGGAAGCTCAGTTGGAATACATACACAATGCCGTACACATTTTTGCACGTTTGGCGCCGATTTGTATGCCCAGTCGGTGCTTATTAACAAACTTTCTGCATCGGAGCTCAGCCGGAAGTTTATTAAGAGTGCGTTGTTGGTTGGGTGGAATAAAAATATTTTTTTTATGTGCCAGGCACGCGTGTGCAAGATTTTTGAGTGGTTGTGAGGAATAGTACAGTAGTTCTCCGATATATGCTAATTTACTGTGGGAAAAGTTTTTCTTTTAACTGCTGGTGTAACAAGAGGCAAGTCGGAGAAAAAAAACCATAGTAATCTGTATAGTGGAGTTTTTAAATATTGCAGGTCAACCGTACAAGATTTCTACCACTTTCAATCTCTCTTTTGAAGATTGAGAAATGAAAATCCAGTGAGGTCTGGTTTCTTTTTGCCCCCAATATTCTTTCGTTTCTTTGCGAAAGTCATTTTCGAAAGCGTGCTGGATCAAATATTACGCTCTTCGTCTTTGGCAAGAAAAAAAAGAGAAATACTGCCAATAAAAAGTCCCCGGTTTTGCCGCAGGAAAAGAAGAAGACACCTTCTTCTTTCCATAAAGTAAGAAAAAAAATTCTGACAATGCAGACTTTTGTGTGTATGAGAAAGCAGCAGCAGCAGAGAAGGAGGAGGAGGAGGAAGAGAAAAAGAGGAAGAGACAGATTTATCAGACGCAATATATTTTCCACGTATATTTCTCTCCTGGGGGGATTTATCTCGGGGAAGGAAGAGGATCCTAAGGGAGAAAAAAAGGGGGGGAAAAACTTTGGACTTTATCAAACACGCGACTCTTTCTTTTTTTCCTTCTGCACGTACAGGATGAGAAATGTCACCTTCCTCCAGAACTTTTGTTGAGTTTTTTCTAGGCCTGAATTCTCTTCCACTCTTTTCCCCTACTACTACTACTGCTCAAGCGGCGCCCAAGGGAGTTACAACAACAAAAAAAGCCAGAGCCAGATGTGTCGAAAACTGCTATTCTTTTTCCTCCTGTAGGCCCCCTCTGTCACTCAGACCCAACGAACAACGCACTCTTAATAAACTTTCGACTGAGCTCCGATGCGGAAAATTTGTTAATAAGCACCAACTGAGCATACAAATCGGTGCCAAACATGCAAAAAACGTGTATGCAATGTGCATACAGTGTATGCAATGTATGCAATGTGCAACTGAGCTTCCAATTTGTATTCCACCGTTGCTGGTTGGGTACGAAGTCACACTGAGATTTCCAAAGAAAAAGACGGGGGGTAAAATCGAAGCCAGAAATGTCGAAAATTGCAATTCTTTTTTCTCCCCCCCCCCCCCTCTCTCTCTCTCCATAATTGGACTGTCTGTCCCAATTTGCGTTCCTGCCACTTCTTGCTCTGACCTTAAAAAAAAAGAGGACACGAAGACGAGTATGAGAGACAGTTTGCAAAGATCGCCTTGAAAATGTCAGTTGCAGACTTTTTTTTATCTTGACTTCGTATTTGCGAGTTGATTTGCGATCTTTGTACTACGTAGGTGGTGCTAAGAAAAATAAGCAAAGCAGAAAAGTTGTCGATGTCTCTCTCTCTATGCCTTTTTGACTATATCTCCCTTTTTGTTTGTTTATTTATTTATTTTTTCTTTTGCTCATGCTTCTTTTGCCTTTGGCCAAGCATCCGTGGAGAGAGGAGCGCAAATCCAAGCCAAGATGAAAGGACTGAAAGAAAGGAGATGGGAAGAGAGGGAGGAAGGAGGCCCTTGGTCTTTCTAAGGGTAGAACAAGAACTAAAAGCATTTTACCGTTTGCCGTTAGTAAAGCTGTTTTGTTAGTTTGCAAAGCTTAGTGTTACTGCACAGTCTGTTGTTTGTTTGACAGACGTTTTTTTTCTTCCAGCCTCTATAACATCACGACTAGCAGCAACTTTTTTTCATGTATAGTAGACCGCGAAGCTCTCGGCCAAAAAAAGGAGTCTTAAGAGAAAGCAGCATTTTCTCCTTTCCCCGGCCGCGTTTGCTAACAAGATCAACCCCAAAAAAACCTCTCCCCTCTCTTTGAAAGCACCATTTTTCCCAAGGTGCAAAATGGGTTGGAGAAGAAACTACGCAAAAAAGGGTAGAAGCCCAAAAACTTCTTTTTTGCCCCGGTCAGCAGCTGAAGAAGTCATCAATGCCGGCTTGTTTTGGGGGCTTTCACCTCTCAAAGGAAGCCGATGATTGGATGAGTTTTTTGTGAGTGTGAGGGGAGAGGGGGGGAGAAAATAAGCTCTGCATCATATATTTTTTTGGATCTCCTCCCCTCCTCCAAATATCCCCTGCCGAAGCTCCTCATCTCACCCTCAATAAGATTTTTTGTTGTTGTTCTGCGATGCAACATATCAGGAGGTGGAGGCGGACGGGAAGATGAAGAAAGAGAGGAAGCAATTTGTCAGAGATGACTTTTTTTTTCTCCCCAACTCTTGGAGAAATTGTCTTCGATTAGCATTCATTGCCTCTGAGAATAAATTATGGAGATGAGAGAGTCTCTCATGCTTTGCCAATATCCTCGAGACACTAGAAGAAGGAGGACGAAGAAAAGAAAGAAGCTGCTAGGGCGGCAAATGCAACTGCTGCCAATCTAGAAACGAGACTTTCTACGAAGTGTAATTAAGGATGAAGTCTCTCTCTAAAGAAGGTGAAGAGGTGCACGCACCATCTCCTTCTGTTTACGAGCTTCGAAGTGCATAGTAAAAAAAAAGCCTTCCTACTCAAGATGGAGGAAGAGGGAAGAGGAGGAGGAAATTACTCCAAAATCGACTTTTTACGACCAGAGAAGTAGGTGGGCGTGGTGGACCAAGTTGGATGGGAGGACGACTTGAAGCTCCCTCTCCTCAGACACTTTTAATTTGGGCCATTACAGCGCCGTTGGGGGGGAGGGGGGGTAAGGGGGAGGTAGGGCTGGAAGAAAGACCCCAGGCTTGGCCTCCCCTTCTAAAAAAAAAGTGGAAAAAAATACCGTGCGTGTAAAAAAAAAAATCACGTTTGCATATATAGTTATATAAAATGTGTGTGCTATTAAGCACTCCAAGAAACTAAAAAAAGTGTAAGAATTTTTGCTTAAGCCCTTAGATTCTTAAAAGTTTTTTTTTGTGAGACAGACTGTATTCTCTCTCTTCTTTCTCCTTCCTTCTCCTCCTCCTTCTCCTGCCAAGTTTTATTGTGCTCTTCTTTCTCCTCCTCTTCCTTGAGAGAGGTCATCATGGATGCGTGCCCGCCTGGGTGGCAAAGGCTTGGGGAAGAAAAGGTTTTCCAAATTGGGTGGGCAGTAATGTTGCATGGAAGGGAAAGGGCTAACTAGCGTTGAAAAAAAAATAACTTTTTCCACTCTAACGTGCAGGAATGCAAATAAAATTTTGCGAGATGCCTCATACGATGGCTTCTTAAAACGGCTCTCTTCGCCTCCTCCCCAAATTTAATGAACTTTTCTGCCTTTCCGAGAGAAACTTAAAGTTGAAAGAGAAGAAGTAGGAAGATTTCTTCTTCTTCTTTAGGCTCCTTCCTCCGCTTTATATCCTGGAATTCTCCTCCCCCCCCCCTTTTATTGCGCTTTAATCCGAAAAAATTGGGTCATTTCTCACGTCACAAATCGCGCACTCCGTGCTAGAAGAGGAGGAAAGGGAGAAAGGAACCAAGGAGGAAGAGGAGGAGGAGGAGGAGGAGGAGGAGGAGGAGGAGGAGAAATGGCTAGGCCATTTGGAAGGTCGACGGTTGGTTGTGCCATGGTACCAAAAAAAAGGGAAAGAAACGAAAGCAGAGGAAATGTTTCCAATGATTTGGGCTCCTCCTCCTTCTGCAACCGGCAACCGCGATGCCTTTCCCGACGAAAAGATATCTCCTAAAATATTGCTTCCATTAACCCTCGGGTACCCCGCCCAAAAAAGGTAGAAAAGGAACAGCAAAAAGACAGCAAAGACCAAAGTGCTGGAAATTCTACTGTATTATATGAAACCCTTTCTAAACCCTATAAAATTCCATAAAGTGTCATCAAACAAAACGGTGAAGAAGGCAAACGGAAAGATCCAAAGCTTGGATAATAGTACACTCGACTTCATTCCATCTTTTGACAATAAAGCGTCCTGTCTTTTAGCTTTCTTGGCGATTTAAGGTTCAAGATCAAGGTTGGGAATCCCTGTCTGCTCATCATTTCCTCACGCCCCATTCGTCCTACTACATCTACCTAGAAGCGGAACATGAGGGAAAGCGGAGGTAGGCTTTCTCTGAAAGCCTGGAAATGGCACACACAGAAGACATGAAGTGAGGTCTGACAGTGGGTGGAGGCCGATGGGGAGAAGGGGAGGATCTAGCCAGACTGAAGAGGGGGGAGGGGGGTATGGGCAGTTGGAGATAAGAGTGGAGGGGGGAGAGCAGGGGCAGAGACAGTGTTCCCAACTGTCATATTTAATGGAAACAACAAATCTGTCATAATTTTAGAAATGCTCCTTGCTAGCTTTCCAACTTTCTTGCTCGTTTAAGATTAGGCTAAACTAAAACTGGCATTTGGCTGGCGAAATGTGGCACGTTGCCTTCCAGAAAGGCTGGCAACTCTGGAGAGAGAGGGGGGGCGCAGAACAAAACTTTCCTCTCCTGGTCCAACGATGGCCCGTCTGTCTGTCCTGCAACACAGAACACAACAGGGATGCATGTGTGGAGGGTTGTTGGTGCTGGTGGTGGAGGATCCTTCATCAGACAAAAGGGAGGATCTAACGAGAGACGAGGACGGGGGAAAAAATCTGGGAAGACCGCAAGGGGGAGACGAAGGGAAGGAAGGAGGAAGGAGATCGTAAAAAAGTTCGGATGGAAGGGGGGGGGAAACACACACACGCACATTCTTCCTCTCTTGGGAGGGGCATCACGTGAAAGGAGAGACTTTTTTTTACTGTTCCTGCGCCTTCCTGTCTAGTACTTTTTAGATTGAAGATTCCTCATTTCTGCTTTCTTGTTGCAGGGTGGCGAGGATTACCTGCAGGGCCTGGCGGCGAGGTACGCTCAGGAGCTGGGAATCGACAGGGGCGCCGTCGCCAGGCAGCTGGCGGAGCTGCAGCTGGAGCAGCTGCAGCAGCAGCACCGGCCGCCGGGAAGCCCCACCTCCGCCTCCTCCGCCAACAACATCTACGCCACCATCGGCAGCGCCGGCGGCGGCAGCAGCAGCGCCGGCCTCGGCCACGGCCCGGGCGCAGGCGGCGTCGGCGCAGTCCACACCTATGCCAACATCGCCAGGGGGAGCAGGGGTTACCAACCTGGATCTTACGCGGTAAGCAATATGATGGACATATGACTTAGCTTCATGTTGCTAATGTATTTTTACGTATTTTGTTTTATGTAAATATGTGCTACTATTTTCCTCCTCCCCTCCAGAGTTCGAGCTGTCTGAGCGATCGTGAGGAAGAGGACCTGTACGACTGCGCCGCCAAGTACCAGGGCCACGGCAACCAGGACAGGCAGAGGCTGAACAACAAGCTCTCACCAAGCAGGTACGTGAAACAAAGAAACAAAGCAGGATCTTCTTTTTTTTGTTTCTGGAAGAAAGTCAGGAATACCAAAGATTAGTTCCACGTTCGTTCTCGTCGGCAATCAAAGAACTTTGAAAATTGTTGGAATACTTTCTTCCTCGCTCACCCATTTCTACTCCCGGCCACCCACCCCTCTTTTCGCACAAAGACTTTCCAGACTCCATTCCACTTTTTTAAAAAAAATTGGAAGAAAAGCATCTCCCTGCCCCTGCCATTCCTCAAGATTGGAATTGATTCTCGACTCATTTGGCCCGGAGATCCTCTCTTTCCATATTCCGACGTCTCATCTCCTCCCTTGCCTTCTCTCTCTCAGAAGTTGATCTTCCAAAGCCTTTCCATTCTCACTTTATCACCTCCTTCAACTTCCATCCCCCAGGTTCATCTTTGGAGGAAAGGCAATCCCAATTGATTGGCCCAGAGAGCGTTTTATCACAGGCAATCATGCGTGAAGCCTGAGAAAGAATGAAAAAAGGATTTGAAGTGGAAACTTCTTTGAAAAGCACGGGTTGCTGAGACTTTCACATTCTACCTGTCCCACCTGCCTCCTATATTGGGTTTTTTCGCCTACTCATGTAGGACGTGAGGTGACCGTAAAATATGGAATTTTTGAAATATTTCGATGTCCGATACGCTGGGTCCAGCATGCTAAGCAGCAGCATGTTTGGTGGAAAGCTGAGGCTACTGTACAGACTCCACTAGTATGCGGCGTCCTGTTACAAGAGGAGGAAGGAAAAACAGTAGTTTTCTGCAAAGTTTATCTTTTAAAAAAACCTGCCTTTCCTTGTATTTCGCTACGCGCGGAAAGTCGACATTCCATGAATGCCAATCTTGCTCCAGCTCCCTCCCTTCCCCCCTTCCCTCCACCCCCAATTTCCCCATTTCTCCTCCTTCCTCTCTTCCTTTTACTTTCGCGCAGTCTAACTCGACCATTTAATCTTTCGTTCCACTTCATTTCACGGTTGCCACTCAAGAGTTTTCCTTCTTCTTCTTGGAAAGAAAAGAAAAGAACAGCTTTGCTGCAAATTGCTTTGAAGATCTCTTATGTTTTTAGCTTTCTGGAAGAATGGCTGTAAATTTTACAGCTTCAAGAGCCTCTTCTGGCAACTCTGCCAAAAATGAGCTCACATGCACAGAGAGGGAGTGAGAGGAAGAAGAAGATTCGGGCATGGCGAAAATGGTATTACCCGGCAGTATATGGAGAGGGAGGAGGGGGAGGAGGAAGAGGAGAAAGCAGTGAAGGAAGTTAGAAGAAGGAAGGAGGAGGGTGGGGGTTGAGTAATGGAGGTTCGTCGGGGCGGATAAACGGATACTTTCACAATTGACTGACTCAGAACAGCGCAGCGCAGCCAAGGAAAGAGGAAGAAAGCCTTGCCCATGGTAATACAATGAAACGGCGGCGGGAGGGAGGAAGGGAAGAAGAGGAAGGACTTTTTTTGCGAACCTCCTTCCATCCTTGCTGGGTAAACGGCCAGATAAAAAAAGAGAGAGGGAGGGGAGAAGGGACAAGACAAGATGGATATGGGAAATGGACAAATGTTCTCTCCTTACTTTTTTGTCAGTGGCTCCCAATTGTGGTTCTTCTCCTTTCTGCGCGCCCCTTTAATCATGTCTTGGATGTAAAGAAAAACTTTTGAAATATTTTAGCAACTTTTTGTAGTACAAGGTAATAAAGAGCACAAAAGCCATGAGTTGTTGCTGTTGCCAACTTTCCATAAAGCTCCATAAAACGTAGAAGAGACGAATCCCACAAAATTGTTCCAAGCTGAATTCTCTTTTACTAATAGAGTTTCGTGTAATGGAGACTTTGAAGATTAATATGATTAAAAAACCAATGATTTTGTTGTTGCATTCAAGCAACACTTTCCTTTCCCCCTTCCTCCCACCACCCTCTTTCTCATGTGGGTCAACAAGATACGGAAGTCTTTCTCTCTCTCCCTTTCCCTTCCATCTCTCTTACTCTCTCGGAACGACCACTCACATAAAGGGAAGCAACACGATATTCTACTACACAACATTTCCCTCTTCCTCCCCATCCATTTTTATAGATTCCGCTTTCCTCCCCCTCTCCCTCCCCCCTTTCCATTGGTCTCAGTTACCATTCAGCTTCTTCTTCCTCCTCCTCCAGCTCCTCCTCCTCTTTCAGACCATAAAAAGCAGGCGATACAAGAGGCATTAACTGTAAAATTAATCCGTTCAGCAAAAAGAGAGAGAGAGAGGATAAAAGGAATTCCGTTTCTCCCCCCTGCCTCAAAAAAGAGGAAGAAAAAAGGATATTAAGTCGCTCCGAGGCAACTTCATAAATTTTCATAGCAATGAGGAGGAGGAGAAAAGAAGAACTGTTGCAGCACTTCTTTTGGTGCCCTGGAGATCTGAAGAAGAGGCTGCTGTTGTGGCTTGAAGCAGTTTCACCCCTCCCACTCCTCCTTTACTGCCTTCCCTGTCTGCTGCTGCTGGAAAGAAAGATCCGAAGACGGACTGGACGAATGCAATCCAAGTGCGAAGTCGAGACGAGCCTAGAGCGACTAACTAACATCTTCCATATCTTCTTTTTCCCTTGTAAGAAAAAAAAACTAAACGTGTCAAACATTAATTTACTTACATATTTTTTGTCCGTTAATTCATGTAATATGGTAAATTTAAGTTTATTTTGCACTTTTCAAAGTTCCGTCATATGTCATATTCTTCACACTTTGTTAACCACATCACCAATGGACACACGCCGTACGACTGGTAGTAGTTTCTATGTACTTTCCTTAAGTCGCGTCTCCTGCCATTCCAAGAGGCGCTCCACACGTCTTTAAAAAGTGTGAGGAAGGAAGGTGAGAGGGGAGAGGAGAGAGGGGTGTTTTAAAGGCTCTAAAGGGTGATGGGAAAAAAAGAGAGGGGAAGAGGACGGGACAGGCAGACAACCCTTCCACCCTCCCCCACTTTGAAGTTTCCTTTCAGGTCTTTCCTTTCTACTAAGAACAGTCTTTTTTTCTCCAACTTTGTGTGTGTGTGCGTGTGCAGTTTCTCCAACACTTTTAAGGATTAAAAAAAATAGGTCGCATTTTTTTCTTTCCGCCGCCCATTATTGATTTCCCAATTTTTTTTTTCTGGCCCTAATTTTCGCAGAAAAGAACAAGTGGGGAAGCGACAAAAACTTTTTTATACGGATTTTCGGATCTCGCCTCCAAAAAAATAAAGAAAAGGAAAAGAAAAATTCTTCTTGTTCTTATCTGGCGAAATAGGGTGAGTGCAAAACTTTTTCCTTCTTCTTCTTCGTCTCTGGGGATTAGAAGGAAGCTCTCCACTATACACTACTACACTTTTTTTTTGTTTAATGTCCTAGCGGGGGTGTGAAATATATTCGTCCCTTCCCCCCCTCCTTCGCCTCCGCCTCCTCCTCAAGAGTTCTTAAATGCCAAGAGCAGCAGCAGAAAATGAGAATGTGTTGTCCCCAAAACAGCATCTTCCTCCTCCTCCTCCTCCCCAAGAGGAAGGCTTTAAATTCTCTCTCACACAGTCGGAGAAAAATTTTATGGTTCATTTTCTGCGAATTCGCGCTCCTCTACTAGTAGCAACTTCATCCCCCTCTCTCAAAAGATCACTTTGTTGTTTTTTTTCCCTCCGCATTTCACTTTCCAGCATTTTCTCAGAATTCTTCTTTTTTTTTTTAGCGAGAAATGCGAGATTCCCGGAGGATTTAGAGAGAGAGAGAGAGAAACATCTTCACCTGTCCGCGCAATAATCGTTGCGCACAGGATATGGCAAGAAAAATCAGTGAATTTGGACACTTTCTTTTTCTCCTCTTCCAGCTTCTATCAGATCGCGAAGAAGGTGATCTGCCGCCGCAACAGCAACAGCGGGCGCTACAGCAGCAACCTGGTGGGCGGCAGCGGCAGCGGGGCCGGCGGCTGCGGCGGCGGCAGCTTCTCCAACGCGTCCTCCCCGCGACAGGTGCTGAGGCGCAACCACAGCTTCCAGCTCGACAGCGGCGGCGACGCCAGGTTCCTCACCCGGACGCGACTGAGACCCGGAGGGCCCACCCGGATGGTCGCCAACAACGGGCTGGGGTCGACCGCCGCCACGACGATGTTCCGCCCGTCCTACCGCTCGGCGGACCCGCAGGCCGTGTACGGCACCCCGGTGCTGGCCCCAAACGGGGGGAGGAGGCTCTTCAACGGGTCCGCCATGGTCAGGCTGGAGATGGAGGAGGGAGGGGACGACGGGGAGGACGTCCGCCGCCAGCGGCGGCAGCAGCAGCATCAGGAGTTCCCGCCCTTCTACGGCACCATCTCCATTGCCAACAGGGGCAGGCAGAGCAACGGCGGCGGACCCGACAAGAAGGGCAGCTTCTCCCCCGTAGGCAGTTGCGGCGGCGGCGGAATCCAGATGTTCAGGACAAGGGTCGTCTACAGCGAAGACGGCGCTGACGGCGGCGGCGGAGGCGGCGGCGGCGGCGGCGGAGGCGGGGGCGGAGGCGTTGGTGGACTAGGCGGAGGAGTAGGAGGCGCTGGAAGCAAGGAGGCTTCGGTGTGAAATGTGCAATCAAAAATCAATGAAAAAAAAACAAACAAGCAAACAAACAGAAGAAACCTTGCCAACACTTCCAGTGCTTTTTTCTTATCGTGTTCTCCTCCCCAACCACATGCAATGCAATGTTAAAAGATCCAAACTCTTTTTCCCAGTGTAACGTTGATCAAAAAAGAAAAAAACAAAAACAAATCTCAGAGCTGCCACTAATTCAATGATGTGTTGATTTCCTCCAATTAAAAGATTTTTGATTCTCCCCCATTTTATGTCAAATCGCTTCCCCTCAAAAACGGTATGCGTCTCTAAAAAAAAAAGTACTGCCTGTGATAACAGCTTCTATTCAGTGAAGGAAAAAAAACAATGTTTGAAGAAAAAAGTCTTTTTAAAAGAGGTGAAAAAGATTAATAAATTATGGTGTTTGTTTCACTCAAACAACGTGTCTGGGTTTACTTTGCGCTATATCGCAGCAACAAATCAAGAATGTCTGAGCCATTTTCTCAGCTTCATAATGTTCTCCTCTTCATTAAGTCGGAGGAGGAGGAGGAGGAGGAAGGCAACATCTGCAGCGAATGTGAGGCCCTGAAAATGGGAATTACCAGGAGAAGAAACAGGGACTTCCAGTATATTAAGAAAGCGCACATTGTAATACGGCAAAGAACGCCTTTTCAGGCCTCATTTAAGTCTTGGGCATCTCTTTTATCTTTTGGTCTGATGACGACGTAGAAAATTTTAGAATAGTGTAGTATAGTTGTACAGGATGTCCCAGAAAAAAACTGACCTACTTTTGGTGCTTGTCCCTCTCAACACACATGTCCCTCTCGACACACTTGGACATTAGACAAATTTAAAGTGGGTCGTCTACTTTTTTTTTTGCTTGAACATTCTGTACCTTTCATCTCTCTCTCTCTCTCTCTCTCTCTCTTTCTCTCTGCTGCGAAGGGCTTGCGACTTTCTGGGAAATTTAACGCATGGGCGACTTTACGAGCAACACCGAACGTAAATTTGAGAAGCGGGAGGAAAGAGAGGGATTATTTTTTGTTCTCCTTCGTCGTACGTTTAATGTTGTCTGCAAGCAGATAATTCATGCCCGGCCGTACAAAAAAAAGCACAGAGGAAAAAAAAATCCTTTCCATCCCAGCTTCTCCTCCAGCATCCTCAAAGTCCGTTACTTCCCGCGAAGACAGGTTTGTTTACAGAGCGTCACAAATGGTTTCCCCGATATTATCCCTCTCTCCTCCCTTCCTCTCCTCCCTTTTTGGCCCTTGCACTGCTGCTACTCTATTCCCCAAAGTCATCAGTCTCTTTCTTTTCGGGGGGGGGGGGGGGGTGGGCAGAGAGAGGGCAACCCCTTTACCACACCAATGCAAAAAAAGTTTATGGCAGCACCAAAAGCAGATTTTGCGGGAGCTGCCAATACCCCCCCACCCCAAAAAAA
>JAAUYM010082100.1_pt1 | contig 12373 bp, 11 predicted proteins | sample 7278001 | NCBI WGS metagenome assembly JAAUYM01 (sample SAMN14350224, study PRJNA611818) | marine sediment metagenome | isolation source: surface marine sediment (1.8m) | place: French Polynesia: Moorea | collected 2018-08
ACTTAGGAGCATTCTAATGACATGTTCCATTACATGTGTAAAGCTGAATTTTGTCGTAAATTCGTAAAAATGTCACATTTTTTCATAAATTTGTTACGCTCCTAAGTTGAAAAGTCCCATCGGGTCTCTCTCTCTCTCTCTGTCTCTGTCTCTCTCTCTCTCTCTCATACATGTGTATCGTGTATCGACTCGTGTATCGCGATACATTTGGCAGCTTTCTGTATCGTGTATCGACTCGTGTATCGCGATACTTTTATCGTATCGACTCGTGTATCGACTCGGCAAGAAATTTTGGATATCGCACAGCCATAATAGTACCTTATGTATATCGTCACATGTTAAACGAACACACAGGTCCGACGAGTTGCTCGGTCAGATGATTCCGAAGTCGGTGGCAGAGAAGGTGAAGTCCGGCGTAAACCCGGTGGAGACGTGCGAGGTGTTCGAGCAGGTGACCATCGTGTTCAACGACGTCCCCGCCTTCCTGGACATCTGCGCCAAGTGCGACGGAATGAAAATTGTGGAGATGCTCAACTCCATGTTCGGCATCTTCGACCACCTGTCGGACAAGAACTGCGTCTACAAGGTGGAGACGGTCAAGGACTCCTTCGTCGGCGTCTGCGGGGCTCCGGACAGGGTGGGTCCATTGCAGGAAGGAAACAGGAAGGACCTTGCAAATTCCCCTGCCGTTCCCTGTACTACGTAGATCTCCAACCACGCCGAGAAGGTGATGGACATGGCCCTGGACATGCGGGACTCGGTCTCCTACGTGCCAGACCCGCGACCGGAGAAGGAGGGCGACCACATCAACATCAGGCTGGGCAGCCACAGCGGAATGGTCGTGGCAGGAATAGTGGGAAACAAGATGCCCAGATACTGCCTCTTTGGTATCGCAGCTTCACACCAACTGTTAATTGCAGTCATTTCTTTAAAAATATGTACATACATTCATAGTAGATACATACATAAATACCGTATAGGCGACGCAATGAACACATCGTCCAGGATGATGTCCTCTGGAGAAGAGCAGAAGATCCACATCTCTAGGTACGTATGCCCGAAAAAGGAGATTAACACTACTGTGTTTAATCCGTCTCTTTGTTCAGCTCCACACAGAAGCTGCTTCCGAAGACATTCTCCACGAAGGAAAGGGGGAAGATCAACGTGAAGGGAAAGGGGGAGATGACCACCTTCTGGGTGGAGTCCAAGTCCAGCCGGCCGCCGCCCACCAAAGACGAGGTACGCAGAAAAAGGTGGAGGAAAAAGAATTGCCTTCAACGTTCTTTTTTTGTCGACGACCAATTACTTTCTTTTTTGTAGTGCCTGGGGGCCCTGAAGGCCGACCAGGAGAGGCCTCTCACCGGGAAGGCGCAACCGCAGGCTTAATACAAAAATCAGACGACTAGTACACAAGAGAAACAAAGGGTCGAAAAAAAACTATTGTTACAGGCGAATCCGCTTAAGAGAGAATCCCGCTTATTAGTGAGACAATTTTAGGGAAACAGTTGGAAAAATCTATCCCACAAGTTTGTTCGGATACGTGTCGGAACATCCCATTTAAGCGGGTTCGACTGTATATTATGCACCACTGTACTTATAGCGTAAAATATCGGGGGGGGGGGAACGAGCCGGTACAGTACTGTATTACTGCATGTTTCACTCAATTAAAGCCAACATCCACACAAAATTGTCATGATAATGATGAAAATCAACCTCGGCAGTATGTTTAGCTACTAGGAGGAGTGTGGTACCTTCACAGCTCCCCCTCCGCCTCTCCCCTCCTTGCCGCCCCCATGAGCCTGGAGGCGACGGCGTCTCCCTCCTTCCTGCGTCCGGCACCCCCTGCGCCCCCCCGGCTGCCTCGGTACTCCGGCCTCAGTCTGAACCCCCTCTGCTGAAGGACGCCGTTTAGAGCCGCGCGGTCGTCCAACTGGGTGAGGTCAAGGCGTTCCAGCACCTTGCCGAGCGATCTGCCACGGTCGCGACATCAACGTCATGCATATTTGGTCATGCATCACGGTCGCGTCATGCATATTTGGGAGAGAACTTGTTGTCGACTTGATTTTGCTACCTCCTCCTGCTTTCCTGTCGCAGCTCCGCCTCCTGCTGTTTGACCGCAGAGTCAGCGGAGGAGGGCGGCGCTTCCGAGTAGAAGATCATCTCTGGCGACTTCCCCGGGACGGAGCGGAACTCGGTGTTCTCGTAGGCGAGCAGGTCCGTGCTGATGAACTTGTGCACCTCCTTCAGCCGGACCAGCCTGCAGCCCTCGCAGGACTCCACCACGCAGTAGCGCGGCACCGGGGAGGAGACCTGGCAAGGCAGCGAAAAAGAGGAGGGGGGGGAATTGCGGACTGACTGAGGGAAGGTGATTGAGAAGGTACAGTGCCTTGGATGCCTTGGCCGTAGTGCTTTTGGATCCGGCCTCGCCAAGGGCGGCGGAAATTAGTGACTCTTCCCGCACCACTTGGAGGAGCAGCACTACAAGAAGCAAATTCATGCAGAGCACGTTGAATAGACTTCTCATTTCAAAAGGTTGTGCGGTGTGATTGGCAGGAGAGAAGGGAGGGAGGAGAGCTTTCCTTTAGATGATTTACAAGATGCTGCCACGTGCAAAATGGACATCATTGCAAGATCTTCTCTGTTCCAGATAATCAGCTTTTTTTTCTCTCTTCCCGCGGGAAGCGGCCGCGCACATGAGAGAGAGAGCGCGCCGGAGAGAACGAACCCTTTCGTCTTCTCAGCTCTCTTGCGTGCTGACAGAGAAAAGGCACCACGTGGCTGCATGCTAGACACCATCCAATCTCTCTTCAGACCTGAGAAATGCATTCAGGAAGCACACTCAACTACTAATACCTATGTACTGTGTAGGTAGATGGATACTCTCGTACATCATTACAGTAGACTAGTTTTCTTTCTGTCTTTATTTATGAACGTACGTCATTAGAGTTGCTGCCTTACTCCAGTTGCTCCCACGTTTCTTCTTTTTTTTTTATTGCCGCAGTTCTCGTCAAGCTCATCCGATCTGGAAGGGCGTCTGCCCGAAGACGTTCTTCTTCCTGATGTTAGCCCCGCTGTTGACCAGCATCGTTGCGATCTCCTGCTGCACGTTGTGGATGGCCGTGTGCAGCGGGGTGTTGCCGATGTTGTCCGGAAAGTCCGGGTCCGCGCCGCCGTCCACCAGCACCTTGGACAGGGCGAGGTGGCCGTTCTGCGCGGACAGGTGCAGCGGGGTGTGCTTGTGCGAGTTTGGGTTGTTCACCACGGCTCCGGCAGCCAGAAGCAGCTTGGTCACCTATGCATGATTTTTTTTCCTAAGGTGTAACGGTTCACATTTTTTGAGATTGCCAGCATGCCCTACCCCGATCTGTCCGTTCTGCGCCGACAGGTGGAGAGCGGTGTTGGCGTGGAGGTCCCTGGCGTCAACCTCGATCTTCTTGTGGCGCAGCAACCTGAGAGGGGAGAGAACCAGCAAACGAACATTTACTTTTGAATTTTTATATGTGGGAATCGTCTCGTGGCTCCGCACTTTGCCGCCAGCTCCGTCCACCCGTTCTGCGCCGCCAAGTGAAGCGGCGTGTTCTTGTGGTTGTTGTCGGCGTTGACGTCTGCGCCGGCCAGGAGGAGATCGTCTACTATGCCCGTGCGGCCGTTCTGCGCGGCGATGTGCAGCACGGTGTTGCCGTGGGCGTCGGCCTCGCTGACGTCGGCGCCGTCCTCCACGATGGCCTTCCTGGCCCCCTCGAGGTCGTCGTTCAACACCAGGTCGATTAGCGAGTCGCCGCCGAAGCCCGCGAAGACTGGCTGGGGGTTCGATGAAGGAGGAGGAGGAGGAGGAAGTTTGGAGGAGGAAGATGAGCTGTCGCCTCCCCCTCCGCCCCCGCCCCCGCCAGAGTTCTTGGCCAGCTTGCAAAGAATCAGACCTGTACAGATTGATAGTTGGCACTAGTCTTACAGAGATTCCATTAGCACTTCAAATCATAGATATACCTCAACCCTGAAAGTATCTGTGCTTTTTTAACACGTGCATCTTAACTAAACATAGGCAGCCAGAGTTTTTTCTTTGTTTGTTTGCTTCACTTGTACCAAAATCCCCAACCTGCACACGCAGAATCAGCTTCTTCTCCCTCCTCCAAAGAAGAAGAGGAGGACCTAAACGGCGGCCTCTGAGGTCGTAGCCTCCGTCTGTTAAAGGGGGAAGATGTCTCCTCCTTATCCTCCTGCGGCACTGAAACGCCCTCCACAACCTGGACGAGCATCACGGAGACATGGTTGAGACTGACGGAAGAACGGAAGGTCCGCCAGTACTGACCTGGATTCTCTGTCTTCCAGATGAGGTTTCTTCCTCCTCCTCTTTCCTTCTTGGAAACGACGGCGGCGGCCTCCGAGACTTGAACAGGTTGACCCTCCTCCTGCCGCCGTTGCCGCCGTTGCTGTTGCTGCTGCTGCCGCTGCTTCCGCTGTCGACGTCATCTTTGTCGGAGGAGAATGCTGCTGCTCCTGAGACTGATGGAGCTGCTCCGGGTCTCCGCCTGCTGACTATAGGCGAACGGGAGTTGCCGTTGCTGCTGCCCTTCACTCGACACAGGGGAAGGTTGAAGGCTGTACTTGAAAGAGGATTGACAAATCGACGATGACAGCACTGGATCTTTCGTACCAGCCTGTCCATCTAACCGATCGCACAATTTTTCCCCCCTACCTTCACATGGGTTCGTCTGCGGCCTTGCCTCCCCCACCAATGGAAGAACGAGGATGTGGGCGCCTGCCAGAACCAGTAAAAGGGGTATCTTCATGGTGCTCCTGTTTTTTTTTAGTCCTCGTCAAAGGACAGGTGGAGGAAAGTGAGAGTTTGTTCCAGATTGACGACCTTCACTCCGCCAGCCCCGAAAGGCAACGGCATGACAGCGGAAGAAGAAAAGGAGAAGGCAACTGTGCAGGTAAGGCACACTCACACCAGCAAGAAGGGAGGAAGAGAGGTGGAGGTGGATCTTTCTGCTGCTGCCACCGCCTATAAAAGCGGAGGCAGATAGATACAATAGATGATGCGTCCTGTCCTGTCCTGCGCAAGCAAATGAGGGAAGGAGGGATCATTCTCTTTTTTTGGGGAGGGGAATTCGCGGTATGTGGGTAATTTTATTACGCAACACACCTTACAACGTAGGGAGTAACAGTGCTACCAAGTACTGGTGATTAGTACGTAGTACAATTTTTCGAAGCAAATTCGAACTCTGGCACATTTGTATTTAAAAATGTACACTTGGGAGTACTCTTAATGTAGGGTATGTTACGTCCTCATTATCACAGACTGCAACCACTTTAAAGCTTTCAAGTTGCAGAGTCCCGCGTCCGCCCGTCCAGACGGTTGAGGATTGTGGTGGCCCTCCCCGTCAGTTCCGAGGATCCCTCCACCTCGCTCTCCTCCCTCAACTCCCGCCAGACCGCCTCCACCTGGTCCCGGGCCCTGCCCAGGTCGAACCGGGAGTGCTCCTCGCCGAGGACGCGCCCGTCGATGCACCCCGCTCGCCCGTCCAAGCGGGAGGTGCCCACGTGCTCCAGCAGGCACAGGAAGTCGGTCACGTTCATCCCGTGGCTGGCGCGCAGCACACGCTCGCAGGTCTCGTGCCACTCTCGAGGGGTGGAGCCTTCCCTGCAATTGGGCTAAGTACAATTAATGGTGAGATTAGCTACTGCAATCCACCAGAAGTATGAGCACCACAGCATTTCCCTTAAAAAATAAGTACCTCCTTGTATGCACTTGTACTACCTTGGACTTTCTGAAGTGCAACACATGTAATTTTTATATGTACGTGATAAGAAATATTCAAATAAATTTATGTATGAGAAGTAGTATCATTCAGTTTTTTTAAGGATACGCTGTAGTAGGTCATGTTCTTACTCACTCACCGACAGTCGTCGAGCTCCTTCTTGACCTTCTTCCTCTCTCTGCAAAGCTCCCTCCAGACGAGATGGACGTTGGCCCCGTTAAACCAGTTGTGGTTAATGGAGATGGTGTCCTCCAGGTTGTGGACCTGGTGGTGCCAGAGGGAAGGCACAAAGATCAGGTCCCCGCTCTCCTGAATGATCTCGAACCTCCTTGCCCTCGCCGCCCTCTCTCCCCCAGTCGGCTCCCTGACGTCGTAGGGCAAATTGTTGAGGCCGTCCCTCAGGTGGTCCTCGTCCCCTGGTGGGAAGAATATCCACTTCTTTCTCCCGGCGACGTTGGCGGACCAGCTGAAGGAGCCAAAGACGTCGCAGTGGAAGGGCGTCCAGGATCCGGCGGGGCCCACGTAGACGAAGCGGTAATCGTCCCTCTCGCCACCGCCCGACGCCCCCACGGCACCATGTCTCTCCCAGAACTCGTTGAGCCAGTCGGAGCAGAACCAGTCCGGAGTTTGGTAGACGTCGTTGGCATGGGCCGGGCAGTCTCGCCGGAAGTGCCAATCCTTCAGGTAGAGCACTTCTCCGTCTTTCCTCTTGCCTTCCCAGTAGTCGCAGTACTCCCGGAAGGACATGTTGCGACATCTCTGCGCGTTGAAGTGCCTCTTCCCGCAGTCCGACACCGGTACCAGGAGGTCGCCAGGGACCTCCGACCTCAGCGCGGACAGGTCGGCGGCGTTGGAGGAGCCCGTCGCCGTCCACTCCGCCCTGCTCCGCCAGTGTTCGATGCAGCCCTTCCTGATCAGGCAGGGAACGTTGGCCACCAGGAAGGACCGGAAGAACTCGCTGTAGGAAGGCAAAGGGGCGGCTTCCAGGACGGGAAACTCGTCAGGGACCCCCTGGTCGGGCTTGAGCAGATCGGCTGTATTTTCTAGCTCTATTTCTTGCATCGTTCCCTGTAGTAATAGAAGTTTGTACTTCTATAATTAAAATTAGTTATGTATAGACAAACATAACAAACGAAATCAACGTACATAATGATGCGTCATTGCAGATTTTAATCCTCAATTTCGACACCGTTAATTAAGAGACAAAAAAAAACCGTGCCGTGGGTAATGATTAAGTTTTCAGTCTTCGCGCACTTCTCCCTCCCCCACGGCTTCCTGAACTCCCTCCTCGCCTTCCCCATCGTCGTCCAGCTTCGTCACCATCATCCCGCCCTTCATCTTGTCCTCCGTGAGGGCCCGCGACTCGTGCAGCACCACGGCCAGCTCCACACCCTGCCCGCTGGCGGCCCGGACGAACCCGGAGTTTGCCGTCACCGTTACCACCTTCAGGCAGTCTCCGGTCCCGAAAATGGCCCTGGACCGCTCCTTGATCTTGCCCGACAGGTCCAGGTGGGCCAGGCGCGGGGACAACCGGTCCGCCACCACCTCCACCCTGGAGCATAATTCCTCCGCCCTCGCCCGCTCGCCCTCGCCGCCCAGCGTGCCCAGGATGGACCTGAAGTCCCTCATGGCGGACTTGCAGCAGAGGAGGCGCTTCCCGGCAAATAGAGCCTCCAGGGTGGGCTTGACCGGCCGCTCCCTCTCCCACCTGGCCTGCTCCGAGAGGATGGGCTCCTTGAAGGAATAGCTGCAGAAGCCGTTGGTCAGAGCAGAGACGTAGGCGATCATGGCGGTGATGTCCAGGTTTAGAGTGGAGGAATCAAACTCCGGGTAGCTCCGAGACGACGAGAGTGGCAACGCTTCGACCTCCTCCTGTCCGTCGCCGGCGGCGTCTTCCGCCACCTCCTCTCCTACTTCCTCCTGTTCGTCGTCGTCACTGCCTGACTCCTCTTCGCTCGAGTCGAGGAGCAAGTGCGAGTTGAGGCTCGGCACGATCTGCCCCCTGACCTCCAGGCCCTTGGAGACGAGCTTCTTGGCCAGGCCGTCCGAGACGCCGTTGTGGAAGACGAAGGCCACCCTGGGCACCCGGAACATCCTGGTGTTATGCCTGGCGCAGGCCAAGAAGTCCCTCACCTGGTCCATGATCGACCTCTGCCCGAACTGGTTGCCGCCGCACGAGTTGAGGTCCAGGGCCCTCGGGTTCCTGGCCACCACCTTGGTCCAGACGAGGCCCCCCTCGCTGACCACGTCCACCGTGATCTTCTTGCCCTGGCAGGCCTCGACCCCTTCCTGTCCCTCGCACCAGGAGAACGACTGCAGGACGCCCTGCGGGTCTGAGCAGGACGACAGGGCGTCCACGATGGCGCTCAGGTGCTGCAGGTTGCTGCACTGCAGGTGCTCACTCTTCAACCTGTCCCTCTGCTGCTGCTCCCGGCAGAGGAACTTCTTGAGAAACCTGATCTCCTGCCTGATCTTCTTCTCCAGCTTGGGCACTCCCGCCACCGCCTGCAACCCGCCCTGCTTCAGCCTGTCGAGTAGGTGCTCCCCCTCCGACAGCTTCTCCTGCAGCAGGTGCTCCAGCTCAGTGGGGTCCATCTCGGCGGAGGACATGGACGCTGCCGACAGTGCCTTGACCGTCACTGTGACGTGATCAAAGCATTTAGTAAAGAAGAATATGGTACTGTGCTGTACTAGACTGCAGAACAGTACACTACTACTGTACTAGCTAGGGGAGCCTTCAGCTGTGCTGTGCTGTCGCTGTTGCTGTTGCCGTTGCCATTGATTTCAAGATCAGCTGGACTCAACGGCAACCACTGTGGCTGCGCAACATGCGCTGCGCAGCTCTCTTGGTAAGCAAGCATGTCTACACAAAATGGCAAAAACATGTCATAAGTTAACCCAGCCAACAATTGTTAGGACTTTCTCTCTGGGTAAGTGACGACCAGGGTTACTACACTGGACGAAATTTCGACAACTTGGCGACTTTCAAAAGTGCTCCGACTACTGTTTCGGCGTACGGTAAACTTAATTTACTACATTAAATGCATCAAAATTATATCTTCTCTTATTTAGCTATTTTGCAAGTTTCTTAGTAAATGTTCTTGGCGAATTTGGCGAAAAATTGGTACCGTACTGGAGAAATTTGGAGCTGACCCTGTCGACTGTGACGACTGTAGGTAGTGGGCACGGACATTATTGACAGGGTATCCTCGCGAAGAAATACAAGTTTATGAGCGTAAACTTGCCCCGAGACTGCCACGACAACTGCCAAAGATTATATCACAAATTTACTGATTTCTCTGTCTGAAAGAGAAGAAAGGAAAGGAAGGAGCATGAAAAAGAAAAAAAGGGTAAACAATTTTGCTGATTTAAATCCAAGTAAATTTGGCCACATGTGGTGGTGGAATTAATAATTAATCACCCTTGCAGAAAAAAAAATTAATTAACAAGTGATTGAAAAGATGGCCCAAAGGTAGCGCATATTACAAATTCACAAAATACTCTTAGCATCACTGCGGTGTTGAGTGGCTTTTATGATCCTCCATTTGTAAACCTAGTTGTAGTAGGCAAGAAGTGAGCTTCAAAAGATGTTCTTTTTTTTTAATTTGATGTTAGTACTGTACGTAAATCGATGGGGGGATAAATACACTAGCTCTGACGAAGATACTGATCTTCTCTCACATTTTGCATTGGAAGTTTGACAAAGTCAGTCCAAATCAGGAGAGTAGAAGCTGACTCCTCCTCCGAGCTCTCTCTCTCCGCCTCCTCCACCTCAGCGCCATCGTTGGCTTCTTCTTCCAGACCTTCGGCAACTTGGCCAGCTCTGCAGGGTCCGGAGGATCGTCCTTGTCGTATAAAGAGAATTCCTCTTCCTCACCCTCGTCGTAGTACTCCTCGTAGTCTTCTTCTTCCTCGTTCTCCTCCTCTTCTTCCTCACATGAAGATTCCTCCTCGTCGCTCTTCGTGATCTCCTGCTGATGCTTCCTCCCTTCAGTCTCCACGATCGTCATGGCCAGTAGGTTGAGCACCTCCGAGCTCTTCCTGACCATCTGAGTCAGCATCCCTCCGCCCCCTTCCTCACCTTCTCCCGAGGACGACGGCTGGAATGTCGGCGGGGGCTGCGGCGATGGCGACGGCTCCGCCGACGTGGAGGGCGACGTGGAGTCGCTGCTGTCGTCGAAGCCCTCGAAGTGCACCCGGCGCCTCACCTCGGAGGCGGCAGCCATGGAGGAGGAGGAGGACGGTGGCGGCTGCGGTGACTGCTGCGGCTGCGGCTGCGGCTGCGGCACTTCTCCCGCGCTCTCAGAGCTGCTCTCTTCGTCCTTGCCGTTGTTGTTCCTCTTCCTCATCGCTGACACGAGCGGGGCGGAGTCCTCCGGCAGCGGCGGTGGCGGGAACGTCGGCGGCAGAGGAGGCTGCCTCGGCGCCGTAGAGGAGGAGGAGCCGTTGGCCTCGAGGAGGAAGCCTACTTTTTCTTCTTCGTCTTTGACCTCCTGTGAGGAAGAAGGAGGAGTAGGACTTGCCACTACTAGTGCCGCAGCTTCCTCCTCTTCAGATTTCTCCCGGCTATCTGATTCTCTTCCTCCTGCTCCTGCCCTCCTCCCGCCTTGCTCCACTTGTGCTGACCCTTCCCCCTCCCCCTCCCCATCACAATCGGCCGCTTTGTTCTTCTGCCTGGGCTTGACGTCGCCCAGCAGCTCAGAGGCCGAGGACTCGAGCGACCCGCCCAGGTCGCTTCCTCGCTCCTTCAGCACCTCAATCAGCCTCTGCAGCTTGAGGGTGTCGCTCTGAGTCCGGTAAGACATGCTCGCCACCCCTCTGCCCCCTTCCCCTCTCCTCCCCTAGTCAGTCATGCCGCCGCTGCTGCTCAGCAAATGGACCAATCTCTTTTTTTTTTCTTCTTTTGTGTCCTGGAGAGATCTGGAGGAGGATGTTAGTATGCACGGGAGAGTGGATGGGAGGAGGATGGCGCGTCTTGCCCATAAAACTGTTGTCTGATCGTTCGCGCACCGATGCACTTCTCCTAGGATAACGCGCGCGGGGAGGGAGAGAGGGAGGGAGGGATGCGGCCTCCGCCTCCTCGACTTACATCTCATCTAGCGTTTCCGCCCCCCGCCCCCTCCCTCTGAAAAGACGACCGGTGCCAACTGAGAAGGGTGACACGGGTCACGAGCGTCCTCAGAAGCGACTGCACTCTCCCTGCCGCCGCACTACCTACTGACCACTCCAAAATCCTTCCCTCTCTTCGGGTAAATGCTTGGCACTTTCGTTCAAAGACGAAAAAAAAGGCAGAAGAAGATCCGACATCAAATCAAATCAAATCCCTGGAATTATTTTGAATTGAGACGACATGAAGATGTGAGAGGGAGGGAGGAATGCGGACGAGGAACACCGGGAAAAAGCTAAATGGGTGTCAGGAATTCGGAAAATTTCTCTCTCTCTCTTTCCTTCCTAAAACTGATGCTTCTTCTACTGTTTCCCCAACAATTGAACACCTCCTCCACTACTTTTTCTCCCTTCCCTTTCTTGTCTGTGCCGGGCGTGTGCGTACTGCAATGTGTCTTTTTTTCTTGGGCCTTCTTTTAAGAGGAAAAATGGATTGCCATCTCCGTCTCTTTCTCGTCCCCTCCCCCCCCCCCCGGCCTCGAGAAGGCTGCCAACTTTCAGACAAGGTGCAGGGGGGGAGGGCAGAGCAAGTCTCCCTGCTTTAGCTTTTTTTCTGATGACGACAAAGGCTTTGAAGTATTTTTTTGTATGCAAAGAAGGATGAGTTATGTTGTACTTCATGCGTTTTTAATTTAATCTTTATTTAGACCTTTTTAACGGCTAGGAAGAAGAAAGGTAAATGTTCTCTGAACTTTGTTGATATTATTTTTCAATTCTCTTAGCTTCGTTAGTTATCGATGCTTTCCTCTCCTCTCTCTCTCGCCCCTGTCCTGCTCCTTCTCACGGCACAATTTTTGTACAGATTCCCTCCTTCCCAGGCCAGGGGACAAAGGGTGACGAGACCTTTATCCTCTGTCCGTCTCAAAAATATCAGTTTTTAACATGGGAAATGATGACTTGTGGATCATCATTTTGAAGTTTCCTTCCTTTGCTACAGCTAACCTCTGCAAGAACAATGGACATTGTATTAAAGTACTCCAGAACAGTAATTGCAGCACAGTAATGCAGTACATTTTTTTTTGCAATAGTAATGGTGCTGCAATAATTTTTTTTAATAAAAAAACCCGTGTATTATTTTACTACAATTACATTTTTAAAAAGTAGTGGATTTTGTAATATACTGTAGTTATACATGTCTAGAAAAAGTAATTTGTAATCTAACTTATTACTTTTTAACAGTGATGTCTAAGGGGGAGTTGCACATCTCCGACTTAATTTTCCTAGTTGTCATATCTCCGACTTTTTTCCTACTGTATGCACATCTCCAAAAAGACCATTTTTGGGGAAATGGCATATCTCCGACTTTTTGCTACAGTAACTACAGACATTTCCCCCCCCCCCCCCTTTTTCTTTTTCCCGACCAATATCACTAAAGTATGGTTGGCATCTGATTGTGAGCTTTCTCACTTCCCTTCTTCTCTAACTCCTCCTCCTCCTCTAACTCC
>JAAUYM010157239.1_pt1 | contig 12368 bp, 9 predicted proteins | sample 7278001 | NCBI WGS metagenome assembly JAAUYM01 (sample SAMN14350224, study PRJNA611818) | marine sediment metagenome | isolation source: surface marine sediment (1.8m) | place: French Polynesia: Moorea | collected 2018-08
AGGTCTTTGACAGAGCGGCGCTTTTGAACAGGGTGTTCTATGTAAGTGCCTTTCCTATCGCCAGATAGAAAATCATTGAGTTTGCCATGAAATTGAATTTTGAGAAGATTGGGCATCATTCCTTCATCATAAGGTCTTTCTGCTCGCGTGGACAATCCATCGAAGAGCAACACAGATTGATGAATTTGAAATCAATGTTTTGCAATTTCGCTGAGTAGAGATAAAAATAGCACGATCTATTTTTTAATCGATCTACAGGAATATATGATGAATCTATTTCAATACCAGTTATCAAAATACGTCGTTTTTTCATTGATGATAGTGACTGCTCCCAAAGTTCTGAATGCGGATAGCCATGAGCCTGGCGAAATCAAGGTTGAATCTCAGACTACTGCGCCTGCACCTTCATCGGCACCCATGCCTTATCCAGGACCTTATAACTATCAAATGCCACCCATGAAGGCGATTCCTCAAATGCCTCCGATGCGCCAGATACCACCGATGCAGCCCATCCCACCCATGAACAAAATGCCGCCCATGCGCGTGATTCCGCCTTACCAGACCAGGCCTTATGCGCCTCGATATCGGCAGGGATATGCGCCGCCTGCATATCGCTCTTATCGTCCACCTTACCGTGCCCCGGGTTATAGCGGTCAACCCGTTCCGCAAAACCAAGGAAAGCAACCGGTAACTGAGGGCACAAGCCAATCAATCGCGATATCCGGTATGAAATACAATCCCGCGCAGATGGAGATCAAGGTGGGTGAATCCATTATCTGGACTAACCAGGATGCCGCACCCCACACGGTAACCGCGAAAGATGGTATTTCATTTGCCTCTACCACGCTGAGTCAAGGGGCAACATTTAAGCATACTTTCAGCAAAGCTGGACGCTATGATTATTACTGTACCTATCATCCCAATATGAGCGGAACGGTCATTGTTAAGTAAAAAATGTGCCCGGTCTTAGACCGGGTTTTTTATTGCAAGTCCTGTATAACCCTAATTTAGCACCGTTGGGTAATTTAGTTACTGTGGGTTCGGGGCAATTCGGGCATACTGTTCAGATTGTATTCAGCAGGTTTCGATATGGTTTGTCGCATTCATCCCGATTCTAAAGACCATGACTGACAAGTTTCCCAATGATCTGAACACTCTATTGCATGAGCTTTACAGTCGCCGTGACTTCATCAAGTTATTGGGTAAAGGCTTAGGTTATTCGGCTTTAGCAACCCTGTTACCGGCCTGTGGCAGTGGCGGCGGTGATGATGCTGATTTACCGGCAATACCGCCTGCATCCAGGGAATACACGGTATTAAAGCGTACCAGTTTCGGGGTGCACCGGGATGCTCTCTCTGAAATTAAATCGATGGGCATTGATGCCTTCCTGGAACAACAACTGAACTACACTTCGATAGATGATGGTGATCTTGAAAGTACTATCGCTTCCTTGTTTCCATTAACCCAATCCCAACAAACTGCGGCAGAATTGATAAAAGGATTTCCTGATAATATTTTCAATATAGCGCTGCAGATGATCGGCGCTACTCAATACCGGCAGATTTTCAGTCAGCGACAGTTATACGAAGTGATGGTCGAGTTTTGGTCAGATCATTTTAATATCCACTTGGTAAACGGCCTGGGACCGACCCTGAAACCTGTGGATGACAGGGAAGTAATTCGTCCTCATGCATTGGGTAACTTCAAGGATTTATTAAATGCTTCGGCTAAAAGTCCATCGATGCTTTTTTACTTGGATAATTTCTTCAATATTTCAACCTCTCCCAATGAGAACTATGCCCGTGAATTGATGGAATTGCATACCCTGGGTGAGGGTGGGGGATATTCTGAAAATGATATTAAAGAAGTCGCGAGATGTTTTACCGGGTGGACCTTTTATTTTCCAGATGACGCCCCTGAAGAGTATGGCACCTTTAAGTTTGAACCATTGATTCATGATACGGGCAGTAAAACGATATTGGGAGAACAGGTTTCCTCTGGTGGTATTTCAGAAGGCGAGTTTGTTTTGGATTTGCTGGCAGAGCATCCGTCGACAGCTAGCTTTATTGCTACCAAGTTGTGTCGCCGCTTTATCAGTGATGAACCTGAGCAGGAAACTATTGATGCTGTGGCAACAGCTTTCACGAATTCGGGTGGAGAAATCAAGGAAACGCTTCGGGCATTGTTTGCCAGCGAAGCCTTTCAGCAGACTGCTGATTTAAAATTTACCCGGCCGAGTGAATACCTGGCCGGAGCGTTACGCACCCTGTCTCCGGATCGCGCTTACCCATCTGATAATGGCCAGCTGTTTTATTTTGCACAAAGTATCATGGGCCAACTGCCATTCTACTGGCCGACACCAGACGGTTACCCTGATGAGCAGACTTACTGGGCCAGTACAGGTGGATTACTGAACCGTTGGCGCTTGTCATTCCTCAGTCTGGCCAGTTTTCTTCCAGAACTGAGCAGTATTATATCCGTAAATTATGATGATATGCTGGATGGAGCGGATACACCCACTGGTGTTGTCGATGCGCTGACCGAAAATTTATTAATGCGTCCCTTATCTGCTAATGATCGTGACCTGGTACTGGACTGGATTACTGACAGTTTTAATTTAGGTCGTAACGAGCCACTGACTGCTGAACAGAGGATTATTGTCTCTCCTCTGTTAGCGGCTTTGATGTTGAGCTCCAGTTATTTTCAATTGCGCTAGGAGTCATCATGTCTGGACTTAAAGTTGCTTCCCATCCCAGTATTCCATCCAATCGTGATATCTTGGTTTGTATCTTCCAACGTGGTGCTGCCGATGGTTTGAATTCATTGGTCCCATATGGTGATTTGAATTATACGGAATTAAGGGACAATATTTCTGTTCCTCCTCAAGATATCATTGATATTGATGGGTTTTACGGGTTACATCCTGCACTGGCCCCATTAAAACCTATATATGATGCGGGCGATTTATGTTTTGTACACGCTACAGGTATGCCGCATGAAAACCGTTCTCATTTTGCGGCACAAGATTTGGTTGAACGTGGTGTTGATAGCAAGGAGGGCCTGCCCAGTTCAGGGTGGCTGGATCGTTATCTCAGCCTGAAGCCTGCAGAAACAGGATCATCTTTTCGCGCAATTTCCATCAGTGGTAATGTGCCAGTAGCCTTGCAGGGTTCAAGCGGTGCCCTGGCTATTAGTAACCTGGGAGAGTTTAATTTTGAGCAGGAAATCATTGATTTAGGTTACCCGGATGTGTTGTCTAAACTTTACCGCAGTGTCATACCTTTTTCCGGCCCAGCGCAAGATGCGCTGTTAGCTTTAGAAGAATTGCAGCAGATAGATTTGCTGGATAATACGTCTTATCCTGAAGGTCCTTTGGGAGATAAGTTGAGGCAGACCGGCCAACTTATAAAATCCTCGCTACCGGTTGAAGTGGTCTGCCTGGATTCAGATGGATGGGATCATCATGAGAGACTTCCTGAGTTTATTAACGCATCTTTAGATGAGCTGGCGCAGGGACTCAGTGCTTTTTATACTGATATGGGAACAGAGATGTCTCGGATAACGGTGCTGGTTTACACAGAATTTGGCCGCCGCTTAGCTAAAAATGCTTCACAAGGTGTGGATCATGGTACCGCAGGATTGGCCTATCTAATGGGTGGAGGTGTCAATGGGTTCATCCAGGATGTTAAAAGCGGTATTTTCAGTGATTGGCCAGGCTTGCCGACTTTGTTGGATATTCAAACGTTGAGAGACCAGGACCCTTTCATCGAGGATTTAAAAATTACTACAGACCTTCGCAGTGTGCTATCTGAAATGCTGGTCAAACGTTTGGCCACAGATCCCAATGATTTGAGTGTTATTTTTCCGGGTTTTAATGGATCAATCACCACCGATATTTTTTCCAGTGACTGATCTTTTTGCTTTGTTGCGGTTATAAATTGATTTATTCAACGAGGGCGAGTTTTTCCTGTTTGAGGTTGGTGTAAGCTTCAAAACGGTTGCGTATATTCCTGACATAGTTAACCGGTTCCTTACCATCGACATAACCGTAACGGGCTTTCTTGTAATAATTTTTTTGGGATAACAACAGCATCGCTTTTTCAGTATGATCAAACCAGCGCTTGTGATCCCAGCCTTTTTTCTTGGCGAGTCTTTGTGCATCTGAGACATGACCATGGCCCGCATTATATGAAGCCAGAATAAACCAGGTCTTTTCTGATAAAGGTATATCATCGTCAAAGCGATCCCTGAGCCAGTCCAGGTATTTAATGCCTGCTTCTATATTGTTATGAGGTTTGTCGATATCTTTTATGCCAATCGACTTCGCTGTGCGTGGCATCAATTGCATTAATCCACGAGCCCCGGCGAACGATTTGGCTTTAGGATTGAACCTGCTTTCCTGGTACATTTGTGCAGTGATTAGTCGCCAGTCAAAGCCATATTTATCGGCATGTTTCTGGGTGACTTCATCCCATGGAGAGAGCTTGTTATTTTCCAGGCTGTCAATACGCCCCTTGGCCAGACGTTTGATGGATTTACGGCTTTTGAAATACTTGTTGTATAAAACGTTATAATATTCTGTGCGCAGGTTTTTCTTAATAAAATCATTGATGGCTGCGACCAGTTTTGGATTCTCTTCACGCATGGCAACAGCCTGGGGTTTTTCCTCTCCGATGGCAAAGGCAGATTTAACCGGTGTGGATTTGGCCAATTCGATATCAAGGATATGCGCATCAGCCAGTGTTGCATCCAGCTTTTGAGAACCCACATCTTGTATCAGTTGTTCGGTTTCCGTATCTTCCGCTGCGGCATGTAAAAAGAAACGGTGGCCTTCTTCTTTGAGATTTTCCAGAGTTTCCCAATAGGCACTGGTTCGACGCACATGAAAACTTTTTTCATTGATGCCATCCAAACTGGTTAAGGGGTCATCCTTGTGGACAACCACGTGTTGAGCCTCGTGGTTATAAGGATTGGAGAAGGTAATGCCCAAGGCTTTACGGGCCTTTGTGGGTACCAGGAAGCCTATCGCCAGGTCAGCCCGGCCTTCCACGAGCCAAGTCATTAATTCACGATGACTGGGTGGCACCATGACTTCCAGTCTTAAACCATGCGCCTTCGCAAAGGCCTTGGCCATTTCATATTCAAATCCCATCAACTCTCCCTTGTATAGGAAATAAGAATAGGCATTGTTGCGCAATAATACGCGTAGAACCTTCCGTTTCTTTATGGCATCAAAATCATCAGTGTGGATCGCATTGGGATCCTGATACATATGCTCCAGTTGCAGGTATTCATTCAAAGCATGGAGTAAAGCCGGTGCGCCCTTACGTACGCCCCAGGCAATATCTCTCTGTTTACTGAAGTTGGTTGCGACCTTGAAGTCATCGCGGTAACTGGAATACATTTCCACGATATTACTGTCACGAATGGTGGCATCAATCTCTCCATCCACAAGCAAATCCAGTTCCTCTTCATCCACCATGCCACGCGGCCTGGGCACCAGCTCCATATCTTTATATTTATTTTTCTTCAACCAACTGAGTGCTTCCCAGAAGGTAGAGGAGGGTGAAACCATGACACGTTTATTATCCAGATCTTTAACGGCTGTAATAGCGTCGTTTTCCTTGCTAACCAAAACCTTTTCCCGCACATGGTCAAGCGGTATTGAAAACGCAATCTTTTTACGCCGGTTTTCGGTTATGGTCAGGTTGCCCACCACGATGTCTGCTTTTCCTTCAACCAGCATGGGAATCATGTCGGCAAAACTTTCGGTAATCAGCAATTCGGGTTCAAGGTTATGAAAACGGGCAAAAGCCTCAGCAATTTCAAACTGTTGACTGACTGGGGAACCTTTTCTTGGAAGGTATCTGCCACCGCCCACATTAGCCGGGATTACAATACGTAACTGCCCCCGCGATTTGATCTCTTCAAAATCGCCATTGAACACTTCTGGCTCTTTTTCGAGCGAATGCTTATGTTGTAATTTAGAATTAGTCGGCTTACTTGTTTCTGTCTGAGCCTCGCAGGAAGAAACCATGAAAAGTATGACAAGTAGTTGATTTAAATAGAAAAAAGCTTTGATTAAACGCATACGGATGGCACAACTCATTGCACTTTTCGAGAACAATAATGTAAAAAAAACAGAGATAAAAAGCAAATGATTGGGAATCACCCTGATTTAGTGAAGTATCCTTGTACTTAGAGCTGTCCTTGGGGGAATTAGGGGTTATATTTCAGTTTTTAGGCATTTCATTGCACATTTTTGCAGTAAGTGATCCCAGCTATCCATTTCCTGTGATGCGCTAAATAGAGGTTGTTTGTGCTTGCAGGCCGTAATCAATGATTGGTAATAGACAGGATCTGTCTCGCAACGATTGAGCAGTGTCGACAAAATCAGTTCATCTTCAACGGAAAAATAGCCTGGGTAATCCTTGCCCAGCAGGCCTATTGAGCCTGAAATTGCCGAGGCCAGAATAGGCACATTCGCCATAACCGCTTCGGAAATGACATTGGCACCGCCCTCCATACGGGAGGGCAGTACCAATAGATTAGTGCGTTGATATACCTTGCGAATGAGGTAATGGGGCAGTTCACCATGCCAATGATATCGTGGATTATCATTTTGTTCCCGTTGTGCCAGGTTAATCCAGTCATCGTTATGAGCCTTACCGTATTGGTGAATTTGAATGCTACTGCTCGGAGGTAGGTGACGTGCTGCCAGGGCAGGACGAAGCGGGTCTTTCTCATCTCTTAAATGCCCCATGACACTGACGTGAAAATATCGTGTGTAGGGTTTTCTATGAGTAATCGGTTTGGCTGATTGATGGATGACATGCATTTTATGACGTTGATCCCGGGGTAATATCTCAGAGATGAGGTCATGTAATCCCACGAGGAAGTGTGCCTGCTGAATAGAGCGCAAGGTTATTTCGGCATGACTGTGAATGAACTTATAGGCATCTGTACCGGTTAAGGCCACGATCAGAATTTTCTGGGGTTGTTCCTGCGCAAACTGGTTTATTGCATCGGCACTCCGCCAGGCATGTAAAGCCACCATGACATCTACCGCTTCCCCCTTGTATTTATTGGCAATGATCACCTGGTGCCCGAGTTTTCTGAGTATTGCGGCCCAACGCGTAGCAGTGGTCCGATTTCCGGACCTGGAAGCGGGACGGGCCGGTGTGATCATCAGTATCTTCATGATGAAACCCGTTTTGCGGCGTGAGTAAAATCACAATGAATATAATTCAAAGATTCACCGGATAGTATCAAGGTGAGAGTAAGAATGATTATTTCCATAATGACAACTCAAGACTTGCATGGGAAAATAATGGACATCAAAACAGAAAATAAAAATGAAGTCACCCGCTATTACTCACAACCTCATTCAGCAGATGGAAGATGCCCAGACAAGAACACTTGCACTGATTGAGGGATTAAACGATCAACAAATGATGGGCCCACTTTTACCTACGGTGAATCCTTTATTATGGGAAATTGGTCACGTCGCTTATTTTTATGAATACTGGGTATTGCGACAACATTTAGGTCGAGCTGCCATTCGTGCTGATGTTGATAATCTGTATGACTCCATCACGATTGCGCATGATGATCGCTGGGATTTACCGTTACCTGAGTTGGCGCAAACACTTGAGTATATCAATTGTGTTTTTGGCCAGGTTAAAAAGATGCTTTCAAGCGGGAAAGATGAGCAACGAGACTACCTGGCCCAGTATGCTGTCTACCATCATGACATGCATAACGAAGCGTTCACTTATACGCGCCAGACACTTAAATACCCTACACCGGAGCGTCCTGCCAGTATTCAGCATATGCAACAGGCAGAAGATTTGAGCGGTGATGCAGAAATACCGGGGGGTACGTTTATGCTCGGTGCGCATCAGCATGATGGCTTTGTGTTTGATAATGAAAAGTGGGCTCACCCTGTTGAAATCGATGCGTTCAGGATGGCCCGGGTGGCGGTCAGTAACCAGGATTTCCTGGGTTTTGTAGAAGCGGGTGGATATCGTAACCGGGATTACTGGAGTGATGAAGGCTGGCTATGGCGCGAGCACAGCAATTTAAACCATCCGGTCTACTGGAGAAATGGTCCAATAGGATGGCAGGTTCGACAATTCGACCAGTGGATACCCCTGCCACTTAAGGCTGCACTCATTCATGTCAGTTGGTATGAGGCCTTGGCTTATTGTAACTGGGCTGAACGACGCTTGCCTTCCGAAGCTGAGTGGGAAGTAGCTGCTTCAGCACAACCCACAACTGATGGTTTAAAACTGTCTCAAACCAAACGCTATTTCCCCTGGGGGGATAGTCCACCTGAACCCGGTCAAGCCAATTTGGATGGGTATACCATGGGTACGATTGACGTGAGTGCCTGTGCATCTGGAGACAGCGCCTTTGGCTGTCGGCAGATGATAGGCAATGTTTGGGAATGGACCCATGATACATTCGGACCTTATCCCGGATTTAAACCAGACATGTACCAGGATTATTCTCAGCCCTTGTTTGGTAATACCAAGGTGTTGCGAGGGGGGGCTTGGACAACACGCTCGCGAATGATTCGTAATACCTGGCGTACTTATTATGGGCCTGATAGGAATGATGTTTTTGCTGGATTCAGAACTTGTGCTCTTTAAATGCCAAATACCATGAAGACAGCCAATATCCAGTTTCATGACCTGCACGCGACGCGTGATGAATTTATCGATGATGTGATCCAGGGTTTAACACAGCGACCGGCATCGATACCGCCCAAGTATTTTTATGATGCCAAAGGATCCCGTTTTTTTGATGCCATTACCGAGTTACCCGAGTATTATCAGACACGCACCGAGATCGATATTTTAAAACGGTATGCGCCCGATATCGCCAAACAGGTGGGCACCGGCAGTCTACTGGTAGAACCGGGCGGGGGAAGTTGTGCCAAGGTGCATATTTTGCTCGAGGGACTTCAGCCCAGGGCCTATGTACCCATGGATATTTCTCACGATCATTTGCGTATCGCCGCTGAGGAGCTCGCGCTGGCCTATCCCTGGCTAGAGATTCATGCAGCCTGTACGGATTACACGAAAGAGATGGCTTTGCCTCCGACGGTACCTCATGGAACTCATGTAGCGTTTTTCCCTGGTTCGAGTATTGGCAATTTTAATCCTGATGATGCCATTAATTTTCTCCAGTCAGTTGCTGAACTGCTGGGCTCAGGGGGATACCTGTTAATTGGTGTCGATCTTAAAAAAGACCGTTCCATCCTGGAAGCGGCCTATGATGATGCTGCCGGTGTGACGGCCCAATTCAACCTGAATTTACTGGAACGCATCAATCGTGAACTGAAAGCTGATTTTGACTTGAGTAGATGGGAGCACAAGGCCCTGTACAATGAATCTCTCGGAAGAATTGAAATGCACTTGGTCAGCCAGCTCGAACAGGAGGTTCATATAAACCAGAAAAAATTTATTTTTAACCAGGGTGAAACTATCCACACTGAAAATTCTTATAAATATGCCGTCGATGAATTTATAAATCTGGCTAAGAAGGCGGATTTTCATTCTGTGCGATACTGGGTTGATGAAAATCATTTGTTCAGTGTTCACTTGTTTCGTGTAGCCTAAAGCAAAACCTTTTTGAATATTTTCTCTACTTGAATTCGATGCAATCTCCGAAAAGTCCTGTAGTCAAAGATCTTGTCCTGGTTGGTGGCGGTCATGCTCATGTTGCCGTGCTGAAGTCACTGGGTATGAATCCTGTAGCGGGATTGAGAGTCACGCTGATCACTCGCGATATACATACGCCTTATTCCGGTATGCTACCAGGGTATGTGGCCGGATTTTATGAATACGATGAATGCCATATTGATCTTGGCCCCCTGGCACGATTTGCCGGTGCACGGCTTTATCATACCGAAGTAGAAGGTGTTGATACCGAGAACCAAAAAGTGATAGCGAAAGGTCGGCCGCCTGTGAGCTATGACGTGCTATCCATCAATACCGGTTCTCGTCCAAATAGTATTAATGTGCCAGGGGTCGACGAATACGCCCTGGCTGCGAAACCGATCGATATCTTCTTGCAGAAATGGGATCAGTTAATCGAACGAGTCAATCAGAGCGAAGGTGAGTTCCGCGTGGTTGTGGTTGGGGGAGGCGCCGGTGGCGTTGAGTTGGCATTGTCGACCCAACACCGGCTACAACAAGAATTAAAACAATCAGGAGATGATCCATCACGACTCTCTTATAGCCTGTGTACATCAAGTGGCAGCATCATGTATATGCACAATAGCGGTGTCAGGCGGAAGTTTGAACGTATTCTTAATGAGCGCGGCATCACCATCAGAACGAATAGTCGGGTTGCCGCAATTGATGCTAGCCAAGTAACACTTGAGACTGGTGAAAGTTATCCGGCTGATGCCGTTTTTTGGGTGACCACAGCTTCAGCCCCCAAGTGGCCGAAAACCTCCGGGCTTGCCGTTGATAATGCTGGTTTTATCAAGGTGAATCATAATTTACAAAGTATTTCTCATAGCAATATTTTTGCCGTTGGAGATGTTGCCTCTCTTCCGGATGCCCGGCCCAAGTCAGGGGTATTCGCGGTGCGTCAAGGGCCGGTGCTCACCCGTAACCTCAAGGCGGCTGCGACGGGCAGGTCTTTGCGGCGCTATCGGCCGCAGAAAAAATTTCTGGGACTGATCAGTACCGGGAATCAATACGCGGTTGCCTCTCGTGGATCATGGTCGTATGAATCAGCCTGGTTATGGCGGGTTAAGGACTGGATCGATCGTGAATTCATGGCCAAGTTTAATGAACTGCCTGAGATGGATGATAACCCCCGGACGGAACTGGCGTCTGGCATTGCTGATCGGGAGGCGATCAAAGAATTATCCACATTAGCGATGCGTTGTGGCGGTTGTGGTGCCAAGGTGGGCGCGACGGTACTGTCTCGGGTGATGGCGCGTTTACCTGTAGATTCACGCGATGATGTATTGATCGGTCGGGAAGCCCCTGATGATTGTGCAATGTTAGCTGTGCCTGAAGGCAAGGTCATGGTGCAAAGTGTGGATTATTTTAGAGCTTTCATTGATGACAGTTATTTATTTGGGGCCATAGCGGCGAATCATGCGCTGGGCGATCTTTTTGCCATGGGCGCTGAAGCGCAGTCAGTGTTAGCGCTTGCTACCGTGCCTTATGGACGTGAAGCGATAGTTGAAGAAACCCTCTATGAAATGTTGGCCGGGGCACTATCGATTATTAAACCCACTGGTGCAGTTTTAGCGGGTGGTCATTCGAGTGAAGGAGCAGAACTGGCATTTGGTTTGACGGTTAATGGCTTGATTGATCCTGCAAAGGTATTGAGAAAAAGTGGGATGCAACCGGGTGATGCCTTGGTGCTGACCAAGCCGATTGGAACAGGAACCCTGTTTGCTGCAGACATGCGCAGCAAGGCCAAGGGCCGCTGGATTGACGCTGCATTGAAGGCCATGGTTTTATCTAACCAACAAGCTGCAGAAGTTTTGCGAAAATATGGGGCCACAGCCTGTACGGATCTCACCGGCTTTGGGCTTGTTGGACACTTAATTGAAATGACGCGTGCTTCTAAAGTGGATGCTGTTCTTTATATGGACCGCTTGCCGATCCTGGACGGTGCTCAGGAAACAGTAACAGCCGGTATACTATCCAGTCTGCAACCCCAGAATCTACGCCTGCGTCGCGCGCTGAAAGATCTAGAAAAAGCTGCATTACACCCTGCTTTTCCGTTACTGTTTGATCCTCAAACCGCAGGGGGGTTACTCGCAAGTGTGCCTGAAGATCAAGCTGAAAACTGCATCCAGTCACTTAAACAATTTGGTTATACGGACAGTAAAATTATCGGTTGCATAGAACCTGCTTCCGATAAGCCCGAACCCATTCGAATTCAATAAGGTTATTAAAGCATTCATCAAGTCGTCAGTTATTGCTGAGTCGACAGGAAATGACCCTCAGCGGTCAATGTCTTATGCCATCGAATTACGTTGTGTTCAAGTTACTTGAAAGTTGTATACTATTCCTAAATATTAATCTGAACGGTATCAAGAGATGGGTCGTTTTCTGGTAACAGGCATTACTTTCGGCGTCTTCATGGCAGAAGCTCTAATCCATTACAACATGGGCCGTATGAAAGAAGAGCAAACCAATGGTGAAGGCGCTTCGTTTAAGTTGCCACCCCCCAAAGAACTGGCAAAGATTGCGGCGGTGACAGGTACCTTTTCTGTGGTCAGTGGTTTATTGATTGGCACATTGAACAATAAAATGCCTGGGCCAAAAGCCTAACCAATCGGGTGTTTTTCTATTTCAATTGCGCCGTTAAATTTGTTTTTTCCCAGG
>JAAUYM010032755.1_pt1 | contig 12366 bp, 8 predicted proteins | sample 7278001 | NCBI WGS metagenome assembly JAAUYM01 (sample SAMN14350224, study PRJNA611818) | marine sediment metagenome | isolation source: surface marine sediment (1.8m) | place: French Polynesia: Moorea | collected 2018-08
CCCCCCCCCCCCCCACCCCCCCCCCCCCCCCCCCCGTGATTTCAAGCTGAAGACGGCATTAGAGATTTACATTCTTTTATGGAGTTATGTCGTGTGCTATTCAGATCTCGACAAAGAGAGAGAGCGAGAGAGAGAAAGAGAGAGCAGGTTTTTTTTGCTATGTAACTAGCTCTGGTGCGGTCTGTAGCGGTGGTACGCGCATGGTCACCTTGACCAGGTTCCTGTTGAAGATCTTGCTCAAGTTGACCCAAAAATCAACAATCTGGCTGCTAGTGCACCTCGGTGTTCCTCTAAACTCTTGTTGATTTTTTATATTCAGCTGCCAACTTTTGCCTTTTTAGCAGGAAAATAAAAAAAAGGGTTGCGACATAATTTTTGAACTGTGGTGTAGTACATGCGTTGCAATGTACACTATTTAGTATAGGCAGTACAAGTACATTACATGCGATTTAGTATCCGTAATTTTTTCAACAAATTAGATGTCGGATAGTTTACTATAAACCCTTCATTTAGTTTAAGTTTAAGCAAAGCTAAGGACTTCACTTGGTGGTCTCTTCTTGCCTATCCGATTTGGACCTCTTCCGCGTGGATCGCCTAGACGCAGTGACGACAGAGGCCTCCAGCTGCATGGGGGTCTTTCCCTTCCTCGAGCCTGGACTGCCGCTGCCGGCCGCACTCTCCGAGTCTGACTGCTGGATCAGATGCACTTTGGACCGTTTTCTGGATCTGCTCTTGTCCTTGCCCCGGCTGCCCTTCTGCTGGCCGGTCGAGCCCTCCTCGTCGTCCTCTTTGGAGCCCTTCTTCCCGTAAGGGGTCCTGAAATCTTCGGCCGAGTTGAGCTCCTTTTCCAACTCCGACATCTCATTCTCGTTGCGGGCGTAGGTGACGGGGTTGGTGGAGGCCTTGATGCAGCGCAGGTAGTCCCGACCCATGCAGTTGCGATACCTCTCCAAGACCGGGACGCCTTTCCCGCACAGGATCACCATCACGTCGAAGGCGCGCTTCAGCAGGTATGCCGCGAATAGGAAGCACAGGAGGCCTAGCACCAGCCCAATTACTTTCAGCGAGTGGATGGGCTCCTTGTTGCTCAGGGTGTCTGGATCCTTGAGCAGCATGCGCTCCTTGCCGTCTACGTCGATGCCGATTTCAGACAGCTCTGCCAGCAGCTCTTCCATCGTCGCCCCCTTTTGGTGTATGTAAAAGAGGTAAGTACCGAGCATGAATGCAGCGATGGAAGCCAAAAAATTCATTATAAGCAGGGCTGTGTGTATAGGATACTGCCATTCGCAAGCCATGGCAGCAAAAAGGACACGGTACAAATTCCTCTTCCAGTCCTGACAGTGGGCCTTGGTCAATACAACTCAAATAAACTGTGCAGCATTTGAATTCCCATATTTTTTCCTCTTAAATAGAGAATAGGGAAATGCGCGGGACTAACCCGGCTCGACACATTTTGTAACTACCATCCAAGAAAGTTTTGGACCTGGAAAGAAAAGGTTTTTTCATTCTGTTTTTGTACGCCCCTTGTGCAGCTTATAGAGGGTATTCACCAAGAAAGATTATTAAATAGACTTTTAAACTAAACTTTATTACTGTACTAGCCTGAACTACCCGCGTTGCCGGGTAAGATTTCGCAATGTAAGACCAAATTACTACTCGCCTATTACTGGGAGGCCGAAGGCCTCCCAGTGTGGCTCGTCGTGTCTGAGCTCCCAAAAAATCAATTTTATGTTTGAGCTTTTAATGGCCACAACCAAATTACGACTCGCCACACTGGGAGGACTCCCAGTGTGGCTCGTTGTGCCTGAGCTCGCTAGAGCACCCCATGCAAATTTTGGTAAGGATCGGCCTGGCGGCTTGGTAAGACAATCAATCAACCAATCAATCAATCAAGCAAGCAAGCAAGCAAGCAGAGGGAACGACAACTATATATAAGATTACTATTTGTTGGGAACTTTCCTTTTTAGGTCTGTGACTTCTATACTACCAATGAAGAACTTTATGAATAAAGTTGGTTGTATTAAAGAGTGCATTTATGTACGCAAGTGTTCGATCTTAAAGGTTTCTGCTGACTTTATTGTTGGTGTTAGACACACTCGTTGACCTTGTACAGAAAACCCCTTGAACGAGTCGTTCAGCCCGATGTAGTGGACGCGCACTTACCCTTCATTGGAGGGGGGGGGGGGGTTGCCAAAGCATACGGTAGGTCTGTGTTGATGATCTCTAGAACCCTGTACAGCAAAACCCGGGATGTGAAAGACCCCCCCACCTCATTCCCCTGAACATTCCATTTTCGATCTCTCCATTTTCTCGTTGGTCCCCTCCGCGGTCCCCGGAGTGGCAATGAGGACGACGGCGACGTTGAAGATGACTGAATGAAAAGGACGACTATGAGACGACCAGTAGGTTTTTTCCCGCTTGGGTATTGGACCTTTTTAAATGTGCTAATAATGCCTCTCCCCCTGGCTCTCCTCCTGGCTCTCCTCCTCCCTCTTTTCCCTTTCTTCTTCTCCATCAAGTGAGAAGCGGGGCGCATTTTGTACTGCGATAAAGTTAGCAAAGACTGGATGTTGAATGTAGTACCTACTGTAGTATGTTGTACAGTACAGTAAACTTCCACCTCTACTATACTACTCGTAGTTGGTCGATTTGCTCGGAGCACTTTGCGATTCTTTTTTTCTTTTTTTTGCGAAAGTCCAGTTACATAACGAGAGCAGACAATTTTTTGCTCGCGTACTTTATACTTGTACAGTACACTTTTACGCCCCCCCCCCCCTTCCCCGCATCTCCTCTTACACAAGATATTGGCTGTAGACAGAATGACTCGCACAGCAGAATGTCCCTCCCTCCCATCCACCCCTCCTCGCCCGCTTGGATTTTTTTTTTTTGCGCACATCCGCCCTCGTCGCCTTCAGAATAACCCTCCCCCTCCTCCTGTTCCTTAGTAGTACAGTACTACAGTACGTTACGTTAGTCTGACAACGTCTGAGAATGTTTTCAGCCTTCTCCTTCTTTCTTCCCCATTGACCTTCGACGAAGAAGCCACTTCCTCCCTTCCCATCCAAGTGAAGACACTGAAGAGAGCCGCTTGTTTGTTTTTCTGTTTCCTCCTCGTCACCGTCTGTTTTATCGTTGCGTTGCAATGTGATGGGCCTAGCATTTTTTTTGGCCTCGGGCCTGACTGTGACGCCTACTCATCCTTGTGAGGACTCAGGAAACCTCTCCCTCTATGGTAAGAAAAAGATTTTATCTATCCCCACGTGGCTTATTCCGCTTTACGCAAGATACACACAGATGTTGAAGGAATTGTAAGACCAGTGTTATCTGGGTTTCTTACGTACATGTACCACGCAAGTGCCAAATAATTTTCAGTCGTTTTACTCCCCTCTTTCCCTAAATACTTTAAGTGCACATTTTTTCAAGTTTGTTAGTCTGGGAAATTCATGTGTGCTAAAAATTTCAAATCTTGACAAACACATTTGTTATGAGCTCCTTTGCATAAGTGAAATTTTGAGGCCCATGGATGACTACAGAATAGCCGGTGGAAGGGACAGATCAGCATCAAGGGCAAAGAGAGCATTGGAAAACGCCACGGATAAGGTGGGCGAGCAGCTGCAAAAGGCCGGGAGGAAGGTGGAGAATGCTGCTGGTGCCGTAGGGGAAAGGATCGAGAAAACCGCCAGCAGTGTCCAGCACGCCATCCAGAACCACGTCCCGGCCCCGTCCCAGGCCATCTTTGGGGCTACCATTGGAGGGTTGGCTGGCTACATGGACAACAATTTTGTGGAGCCGTTCGGGCAGATCTTGGGCACCACGCTGCTGGCCCTGCAACTGCTGGACCATGAGGGAGCCATCTCCCTTCCGTGGAACAATGCTACCATCCCCTCCAGCCATGGTGCCCACAGTGCCATCAGCAGAGGCCGCTCTGCCGGATTCATCCCCGCTCTCCAGTGCGTTGGCCAGGAGGTGGCAGACTTTGCCACGAACAACATCTACATTGCGGCAGGGTTCACTGGAGGATACATCTTGGCCAAGAATGTCCTGCAAAACTGATTGCAGTTTTTTTCTCTCTCACCTTTACATCATTTAGTTTAAGAGAATTTTTCTACCCATTTCCTGCTCCTCTCCAAGTTCTACCATTTTGTGAGCCACCTCAAATTCATCCCGTCAGTGTCCTCACACATCCTATCCTTGTGCGGCCTCAGAATTATCCTCTTTCCTCGGGTTCATCCTTTCCCCTTACACGAGTCCTATTCTGCTCTGCATACACAGCACACACAGGTGTTCTGGGATTATAAGGCCAGTGCTACTGGTACTAGGTTGCCGTCCAATTTCCTACGTAAATAACTGCGTTTAAGACCCAAAAAAACCCTTGTATAGTATGTAGTACACCAAGCAAAAAAAATTGCTTAATGTTTCTAAACGGGCGCAATTCCTTGCCGACCTTCTCTCTCTCTCTCTCCGTCCTCGTCCGAGTCCTGACCCCCATCTACAGTACTAGAGTACATACTACTAGTAAGGTCATCGGCTTCCCCCAGATTCACCAGTTGGAAGTAACAACGGCAGTGTTTTTTTTTGCGTCCTGCCTTCTTTTGGCCTACTATATGAAGAGAAACATATTTCACCCCGGTCTCTACAGACAAAGTAACCGGGAAAATAAGAGCAGTTGCAACAGTCTACTACTTTACTAAGCAGCTCGCACCAAAGGCCGGTTCTTTGAAAGTACAGTTCCTGCATTAAAGTTAGGCACCCAACTTTGTACTCTAATTCTGAATTTGTGTAACTACGGTAGTGTTTAACTACAATGAGTTATTATATGGGTACTAGAATATGTTAAGTTCCAGTCAATCTGACAAAGTTTAGAAGAAGGGAAGACAAAAAATTGGCGGTTAAAGTTAATGCATGAACTCTTTTTTTAAGAAAGAAAATAGAAAATAGAAAAAAGCCTCTGCTATCTGCCAAACGTCTTTCGAAAAAGTAACCGATCGAAGCTAAAATAACAACAACGTGCTGGCAGTGATGCTTGCAGTGAAAAAAAAAAAGCATGAATGAGTGAATAAGTCGCGGTAGTTGCCGTTGCCGACCTCCGTCCCCTCTTTCTCTCCCCCGGTGAAAGCAGTGTTGGCGATCGCCGAAGTCTCGTGAGATGACGCGGGAGGGTAGTTAGAAAAACTGGGTTGGGTGGGCGGGCGGGTGGATGGCGGGGTAGTTGGCCTCGGTTGGGTTAGGTATGATGAATAATGATGTCTGCTGTCGTTAAGAAATAACGGGTGGGATTTCTCCTCCTCCCCCCCCCCTTTCTTCCAGTAGTAGAATACAACCCGTAAGTTCCTCTGTCTCGTCAACACCCATCGTCCCATATCGTTCAGCATGCGGAATTCCATGCGCAAAAGTTGCATGTGGAAACGTTCTGGAATTTCTTTGTTCTCTCAATTTATAGGAGAACACGGACTTGGACAGCCTCCTGTTTTCAACATCACATGAGAGAAATAGCCTTTTTTCATATGGAACATCATAGCGAGCGTGTACTGTACTACCTATCTACACGACGGATTAGCTTCTTCTCCGTCTCCTCCTCCTCCTTCATGTTTGGCCGGTCGATATATAGTCTTTCCTTCTCTCTGTCTCTCCTCTCCTCCCTCCCTTTCAACAGGCCTGCGACGGCAGCCGGCGCCCCTCTCTCTCCGTCTCTCTCCCTTCTTTTGCTCCCTACTAGTCCCTCTTTCTTTCTTTCTGTCTGTCTGTCTTTCTTTCTTTCTTTCTTCTCCATTCCGTAGCTGACGGTCGGACCACGTAGAAGTTAGAAGGCGTGCAACCTTTTTGCTCCCACCACCACCACCCACGCCCACCACTCCAGGTGCTTCTCTCTTGGAGGCTGACGTTGTTGGTTGTTGGTCGGCCAAAGGAGAAGAGGAGAGGGTCCCACTCGACTTCAAGCGGTCGGACTTGTGGTTCGATTGGGGAAGTCAAAGACTTCTTGAGGAACAGGAAGCGGGCCCGCCTATAGTAGCACTGAGAGGTAAGAGGAAAAAAGAGGCTTAAAGGAGTTGCCTACTGTTTGTTAGTGTTGTTTATTGACAGAAATGGCCGTACTACCATTTCCATTTGTCAAGTTTCGAGAAGGGTGGAGAGGTTGCAAGCGAAAAGGGATGGCAATTCCCTTCAAAGTAGGTCAGTGAGAGTTCTGCTGGAATAGGAAAGGCTTAGACTGTGTTTTTTTTGCGAAAGGAAGAAAGAAGAGAGAGAGAGAGCTATGACCTCTTCTCTCCTTTCTTTCCTCTCTGCTTCCTCCCCTCCCTCCGGAGTTGAACGCCCGTCTCTCTCTCTCGTCTCTTTCTCCCCTTTCTTTCTCTATTTCAAGTCAGTCATGCTCCAGTTCATATTTCTCTTCGCTCCCTCTGCATCCTAGCACTACTACGTCATTTCTTCTCTCCCCCCCCCAAAATGCTGTGTATGCAGTTACTCCATCTCCCGTAAATAACGCACCTGAAAATTGAGAGTTTCCCGTTTCCGCGCTGTGACGGACCTGACCTGACGGATGAAGAAACGGGAGGGAGAGGGGGGGGGGGGAAAACAATGTCAATTTTTGCCGGGAGAGAAAGGGCCTATCCCCCCCCCCCCCGCCCCTTCCTCCTCCTCTCGATGGCAAACCAGGTCAGTTTCGGGAATCGGGGAAGAATCGGACGCGAGTTCCTGCTGCTTGCTGTGCCGAGTGCCTGACTTGTTTTCGTGGAGTGCACGGACCAAGGGGAGGGGGAGAGAAAGATATTTTTTTTTCGTTATGTAACTGGTGGGTGGGTCAACAAGGGTATACTACAAGTTGTCGGAGAGGAGGGGGGGGGACGTTTGACAATGGGGACAGACAGACAAACAACTACGACTTCTACGTGTGTAGTACATGCGTCTTGAGTGGCGGTCGATCGAAGGGAGCGTCATACAAAGCACAAAGAAATTCTCCATCCCAGAATTAGCGGGAGAATCTGGGAAAAAATTATTCTGCCTCTTTTGTTATACTAAGCAAGGGAAGATTAGACTTGTTTTTTTTAGATCCAGTGTTGCTCTCCCTAGAAGGAGGCTGAAGAGAAAAAAAGCCTGGAGAAAAGAACTAGTTTGCCCCCACCCCCCCTCCCCATCCACCATTTACGTCGCATATCGAAGAAGAGGGGCTCGAACGATATTGTTAGCCGATCGAGCCCACCCCTCCTCTCCTGGCAAGTGCACATGGTGTCACTTCCCTCCCCTCTCCCCTCCACCCCCTCATAGCGTACCCATGTGACTTTGTGGACTGTGTAGGACAACATACGTACGTACGATGTCCTTACACGCACACAGTGCACAAAATCTTTCTCTCTCTCCCTCTCTCCCTTTGAGAAACCCTGCCTCCGCTTCTCCGCAGAGTGCACTGCGGTTCTTCCTCCTCCAAAGGACCTTGAGAGAGAGAGAGAAGCTGAGCCTGTCAGGCAATTCCGAAAATAGTACCTAGCATAAAGCATTAAAAAAAGGCTTTGCATCTTATCCTCCCCCTCTTCATCAGAGTCTCCTTGAAGTTTGAGACGAGGTTGTTGTTTGCTTGTCTTTTGCGTCGTACAGCATTGACCACGTCGATGAAAGGAGCACTGCAGAAGATCGAGAGAGAGGGGGGGAGACAACAAAAAAAAACTGAATTAACTCTTCGCCCAAGAAGCGTTGCATGCACAAAGGATGGAAGAGGATGATAGTACAAGAAGTAGCCAGCAGGGCCTGGGCATGGCCGTTGGCCGGTAGCGGTAGGCAACAAAGGGAGAGCAGCAGCTAAGCAACAATCTCTTCTGTTCTGACCCTATCGATCGGAATTTGATCTTTGAGTTGTTGTGTTAGTTACGACTTTGAACTTTTTCCAGTGAGTGGAGCCGCCGAAGCTGTCGCTGCATCCCTCCCACCCAGTGCTCCTCTGTGAGTGAGACCGCCAGGATGGCTTCGTCCGGCGAGAACGTTGTCCAGAGCCAGGAAAGGCAGCAACAGCCTCCGCAGCCTCAGCAATCAAGACGGCGCTATCACAGCTGGAGCAGGCTCAGGAGAGGGAAGCCTCAAGAGCAGCACGAGGTCCAGGAGCAGCGACAGGAACAGCAACAACTGAGTCTCGAAGAGTGTCAGAACAAACAAGAGCAGCAACACGAGATTCAAGCCGAGACTCACATCTGCTTCGCTAAAGATGGTTCCTGGTTTCAGGTAAGGAGATAGATGGCTTTTTTTTGTTGTTATTGTGTGATTTCTGATTTTTTTTTCACCCACTCTCCCCCCCCCCCCAGGGTAACATCAGTCCCCCGCATCACAGCGTCTTCAAGATCAGCGGGATTCGTCAGGCTCAGAAAGCCAGGAACCCGTCTAGGGACGACCAGCCCAGGATCCGTCGCAGCATGTCCGCCAAAAGCACCAGCTCGGCGTCCTCGACGGCGGACAAGCAGCAGCAGATGCGCAGGAGGAGCAGCTGCAGCAGAGACAGCCTCGACAGCGGCAGCTGTAGCAACGGCCTCTCCTCTCCTGGAGGGCATGACACGCCTCCCGTGAAGTAACAAAAATCAGATTAAAACGAAGATTCTGAAGCGTCGTTCTCTATTTTTTTTTGCTTCTACGTATGCAGGTCCCAACATCTGGAAAAGCTGTCCGAGTCAGCTGACGACAGCTGCTCCAGCTCCCTGGACTCTGAGCTGGTGAGCGCGGTGATGAAGAAGCTAGATCTGGACACGACTGAGACCGAGGAAGAGGAGGACGAGGAGGACGAGGCCGTGGGAGAAGAGGAGGGGGAGGAGGACGCCGAAGACGACGGGTCGGAGGTCTTCAAGGTGACAGTGGTTGACTATGAGACGGGACTGGACTACAAACTGGACAGAGTGAAAGTGGTGAGCAAGGCGGCAGGAGAGGGAACAAAATTTGCAAACTTTCAACAATCCCTATGTCGATTGCAGGTCCGCCGAAACTCCGACTGCGAGATCCGCTCCCCGCACCTGACCTTCAGCTCGGACAAGTGCTTCCGCGGAGCCTTCGCCGACCGCGTCCTCGTGAACCAGCTGGGGCCCTCCTTCGTCGACAGGGACCTCAGGGTCTTCAGGGGCAGCGTCAGCTTCAGGTACAGCTACCAGCCGTGCAAGGCGGTCAGCGTCCATGAGTCGCAGTGGTGCCTGTGAAGTGAGTGATGGGGAGGGAGGGAGGGAGGGGAAGGGCCGTCAAAGGCACAAGACGTGGCGAAAACAAGGAGGCTGTTGCTATTAGGGGAAGTGAGAAGCACGAAAACGAAGACATTTTTTTTCTTCCTCGAAGGTTATTGATACGATGTCGCTGACGGAAGAACCAGAAAGAGGACGAGACGAATGAATGTTTATACTAATGTCAAAGATACTTGACGAGATATCATGATTGGAATTTGCTATATATATACCTATATTGTAGTATCTGGCGATAGACTGCTTGAAATATACCAACAGTGTACCCCAGCGATGGTTATTAGAAACTTGCCCCCCAAAATGAACCAAGAGCGCAATTTTTTTCACTATATTTTTAATATTAAAAAAAAAACCACCACTAAACTTCCCAGCACGCGGTGCAAGCCACGTCCATGTTGGCTGCCCTCCTTCTCTCGACGAATCGTCGGAGGAACGACCCGAGGTCGGGCTTCGGCGTCTCCGCGTCCGCGGCGCCGGCCTTGGCGGCCTCCTCCTCCTTAGTCGTCCTGCCGCGGCGCTGGCGTCCGAGCAGAAGATGGAGCGCCCACGAGGAGAGCGACAAGGAGGGAGACTCCATTTCGTATAGAAAAACTGAAACGTAGGAGGGGAAATACTGCAGTATACCGATAAGCAATGTGTACGTACGAAGGAACCCGCATTTACGGTTTTCCAGGAAGATTATGACGGGGATCTCTTTCTTTGGCTTGTTAAATTAATTAAATTGACGGATGCACAATTTTGAAAAAAAAAAAAAACCCACCAGAAATCCGGTTTTTTTTTCTCAGTGTTTGAGTCCGCGTACAGATGTGTTTTTCCATCTCATCTCGCCGATTACGTACGTACGAAATGTTAGTACTACTGTACAGTACGTTTGCTCTTAAAGTTCGAAATCAACATCCAAAGTTTATCTTTCGTGGTTATTTCTGTCTCCTTAGTGATACTGAGGACTCTTCAGACAGATGGAGGAATAGACCTTTGCCTATTGACGGACATGCATTCTGTATGTACGGGTAATAAAACAACAACAACACGATAATAGTTTAAAGTGCTATGTAGACTCACCCTGTTTGCTTGGAAGGTCCGGCCTTTCACCTCTCGTCCAAACTTCGGTTTTTTTTTCTCTACAACTGTACCGCAGTTTTCACTACGCAGAGCTAAGCAGCTTTTGTCATCCAAAGCAGCGTAGTATGTTCATGAAAGCACCCTGGGCGTACTAGGAAGGAAAAGTCGTGTCGTCGTCACTTCCGTCGAAGGTCAAGGCGATTTAACCCAGCCACCCACCCCGCACGGACGTCCGCGTGTAAGAAAGTCACTAGCAGAATCGCAGAATCGACGTTCTCAATCGTGCTGGTAAATTGTTCTGTTTGTTTAGACTGTGACTTTCCCATAAAAAAAATTATAAACATGAATTATTACTGGGCGAAGTGGTTAAAAGCCGTAGGAATGATGCTAAGTGGTGAAATTCTGTCTGGGTCGAAAAAGCTTCTTTGGCTTCATTGGCATTTGTCCAACATTCTGCTTTTTTTCCTCCCCCCCTTTTAATTAACTAGGTCGGTTGACATTGTTATGAGTGCAGCACACAGCAATGGATTGGATCTTAGTTGTACCTTCGCAGGGCTTTAATCGGATAGCAGCAGCCATCGGTCTTCTCTTCATGCACGAGGAGGACGCCTTCTGGCTCCTCTACGTCGTGGAACATCTCAAGCCTCATTAAAGCTACTGCCGGGACCAAGCAGCTAATCGGGGCCAAGGTCAATCAGGTAAACCAGGGCAGGTCTAATTCTAATAGAGAGTTCAGTACGTCACTCGGAATTTCAACTGACTTTGAAGTTTTCAAGTAATTAATCAATCACTTGCGCGGATAAGGCAACTGCGATGGCAGCTTGAACCGTGTGAACCTCCTGGGCTTCTCCTCCAGGAAGGAGTCTGTCCTCGAACTGAAGGTCGGCGAGATCGACCCGCCCTTGAGGAATTCCTTGGCCCCAAGGGTGGCCTCCACCTCCTTGAGTCGGTCTCGCAGCTTCTGGATGCGCCTCCCGTCCAGCCGTCCGCCGTGGTCCTCCGCGAAGTGCGACTTGTGCAGCGAGATGGCCACAGCGTACAGGAAGGAGCCGACGAGGGCGCCGAAGTAGGGGACGAGCAGCGGGACCCAGAAGTAGTGCTTCGGCTCCTGGGTGGTGGAGCGGATGGGCTCCTTCCACACGGAGACGCCGTACCAGAAGAAGGAGATGGCCCGGCCGGTGAAGTCTCTCGCCGGGTTGATAGCGGCCGTGGCCACGATGCCGTTGGCCAGGATGATGGCGGTGAGGGCGGCGCCGCTGAAGAAGGGCGCCAGGGTGAAGCTGCGCCCGGAGACGATGCCGCGGGTGTCGTACACGGACAGGTAGAGCAGCACCATGAGCGCCGAGGTCCAGGCCTGGTCCCACATGAGGATGATGGTCCGGTGGTCGTTGTTGATTGCCGTCGGGTAGGCGGCGAAGACCCGGCGGGTGAGGTTGAGCCCGTCCGGCTCTGCCGCCAGCAGGTTCGGGCGCTGCACGGAGAAGACGAGGAGGGCGCCGAGGATGCCGCCGAGGCACTGAGCCAGCAGGTAGGCCGGAACGAGGTTCCAGGGGAAGATGTCAGTGAGGGCGGCCGCCAGGGTGACGGCCGGGTTGATGTGGGTGTGCGGGATGACGTGCCGGGTCATCTGGTTGGCGCCGATGGCCATGGCGATGGCGTAGGCGGCCCCGGAGCCGACGGCGTAGACCAGGATCTTCTTGGACTTGAGCAGGTTGACGCTGTCGCTCGGGAGCATGTCGCCCATGAGGACGGAGCCCATGATGCACTCGGCGAAGAAGACGAAGATGGTGGTCCCGATGAACTCGGAGAAGAAGAAGCGGAAGTTCTTGTTCTTACCCAGCTTCTTCTTCCACATGTCCATGTAGGTGTCGTCAGCCATTTTGAGAGGGTTTTGGGTTTTTTTTTTTTCCAAAGACCGACGGAGAAAAGATACTGTGACAATTGTTTCGACAAATTGCCGACCGGCGATTTCCCTTATATAAATTTTAGCATCAGGCCAACGGCCGTTGTCGTGTTGGACACACCAGTTCCCGTTAGATCACTGAAGTTAAGCAACATTGAGCCTGGTTAGTACTTGGATGGGTGACCGTTCAGGGCTGCCAGG
>JAAUYM010002424.1_pt1 | contig 12362 bp, 10 predicted proteins | sample 7278001 | NCBI WGS metagenome assembly JAAUYM01 (sample SAMN14350224, study PRJNA611818) | marine sediment metagenome | isolation source: surface marine sediment (1.8m) | place: French Polynesia: Moorea | collected 2018-08
ATAAGTTATTAGTGGGGGCCACAAAATGATCAATCATGCCACTACCTCTATAGGGGATGGGGAGGTAGGATAAGGCTGGCGTGTTTTTTCCCAAAAAAAAGTTCCGTCGGGAATGTAGAAACACACAAATATAAAATATAATGATCATTTGCTCTGTCGGGATAAGTTTGCTGCTTCTTGCACAGAAGATGGGTCCTACTTAGCATTACAGGATGAAGGAACAGGAGGAGGAGGTGAATCCTCTCGCCCTCTCCTCCACCCTTGAAAAAAGGGAGGAGGAGCCGATTTAGGAAGGAAGAAGGCCTTGACCTTTTTTCTTACTTGAAACATGCAATGAGCATTTCGCTTCTTGTTGTTGTGCTGCTGCCGCCGCCACTTCTTGTGCATGAATGACAAGCGTGCGTAGAAATAGGCAATATACAGTATGTTGTATTTGGAATTTTTGATTCATTCGCTGTCTTTCTTTCTTTTTCTCTCTCGTTCTTCCTTCTTTAAAAGGGCAAAGTCAGGATGTTGGTTGGAGCCGGGCTTTTTTGTTATCCGTGGCTGTACAAATTACCCTGCTGGAAGACATGCTTCATCCACAACCCCAGGAACAAGCTCGATGTTTCTTTCTTCCTGCGACGTGGAAGGATCGAATCAAATCACTTTTTGGGGGAGATGGGGAGAAGAGGATGAGGTTTTTTTTTTGGGTGGGCGCATCCGAAAAACGGGAAATAATAGTCCGGGAAGCAACAGGCCCTGCCAAAGCCACGGAATACTGACTGATCGTTCTGGTCGGACCCAGCAGTCGGTGTGATGAGAGGAGGAAGATGTTCCGCACCGAAATGAATATTGCGTGCGTGCTATGAAGGAGGACGAGGAGGAGGAGGAGGAGGAGGAGGAGGAGGTGGTGGTTTGTTGGTTGGTCTTCGTCCCTTTTCAGGAAGGAGGCGTCGAAACGGTCCCCACCAAAAAGTTCTCTTTGACCCCCCTCCCCGTCCTCCCCCTCCCCCAATCCGTAAAGGAGATGCTCCTCTCCCTTTTTCGCACGGTCTATTGCTCGCCGCCGCCGTCCACTCTTTTGATGCGGGTAACGGGCATTTTTCGTCAGGCCACAAATATCCTTCCTCCACCCTCCCATCGTCGAATTCCCGTATAATGCATTAAATAAATCCGGACCCTTTTGAGCAACTCACTGCACATCACGCCGCGCGGCGAGTCATGCAAAGGAGGATCGAATCACTGACTGGACGTTTACAGGAGACGTCAAACCGTTGTTCCCCTTTTTACATAAAACTGCACGTTATTCATACAGCAGCATGAAAGGTCACACGCATCATGCTGAGGAGGCGGAGGAAGGAAAGGAAGCTACTTGTCATTTCACTCAGTCAGGTGAATTTCCGCGTTGTTACCTCATCTTGCGTTCATTTAAGCCTCATCTTCTCTCACCTCTTCCTCCTCCTTCTCAAGTTCTCCCTCCTCCTCCTCCTCCTCCTCCTTCTTCCATTTGTGACGTCGTCAACCTACTGTACTGTAGAGTCGCCCTTAGTGCCACTTCAGAAGCGCGCGTGCCCACTCGAATTAAACCCCTCTTCTTCTTCTTTTCTCGAAGAAGATGCTCAACTCCTGTTGCTTTAACAGGCACTTTGTGGGAAGTTGGAGAAGAACAGTTACACCGTCGCACACCTGCACAATGGTGAAGGAGAACAAGAGGGGGAATGGGGAAGCAACTTTACTCACAAAGAAGGAGATGCCATCCTTCACTTCTTTCTTGAAAAAAATCCCTCTAGAGAACCCGCCGGTGGTGGGTCCTGCTTACGCCTATTGCTTTTTACGGGAGTCAACTTCGACGCAACACATTTTTGGAACCTTTATGGCGAAAAGTCCACACTGAAAGAAGAGAGGGCAACTCTGTCCTACAGAGCTGCCCTCTCTTCTTTCAGGAGGCCCTCAGCGGTACAGTACTCGTACGTACAGTCGTCTTTCGATTTAGTAAATGTCGATTTAGGAAGCAACCTCAATTTGGTAAAGATTTCCCTGTTGACCAGCTATTTATCACACCATATAGACCTTTGATTTACGAGTAGTAATGAACTTTATTTTAGCAAACTTTTCTCCCCTCAAAAAAACCTCGCCAACTTCACTAAATCGAAAACTGACTGTATAGTACGTACAGTACCGCATACGCGCTCATTCTATTGCCTCGAATGTGACAGGAAGGTTACTTCGTCTTGACAGGTTTTTGAGGGCCCAAGGATTTATTCAAATCAGTCGAGGTTAACTCTTTAATTGATGGAGAAAATGCGGGAAAGAGAAAGGGTTTATCTCTTCAATTCTTGTATGCACATGACGTTTCTAGGTAATTCACCTGCGCATGATAGATCGACTGACTTATGGGGGAGGTGAAACTACTGTTTTTTTTCTCTGCTGCTGCCAAGGCCGCCTCCGATGCTCACGGCATTTCCCTCTCCCCCTCCCCTCCCCGCCTCATCTCCAGTGTTCCTGCTGTTTGTGAAGAGCATCATTCCTCTCTTCTTCCTTATTTTGATGCTTCTTCTTCATCCCCGAGGGCCCCGATATTTCCCGAGGATGAATTCTTCTGCTCACGAGAGATTTCATAGAGAAATATACATTGGAAGGGCGTTGATGGAAACAGAAAGGAGTAATGGGCGAAACTTAGAGAGGTAAAGGCTGCTTGGTGAAAACAAGGTCTGAGAGCATCATTATTGTAGTACAGCACAGCAGATAGAAGCACGCTTTTTTCTGGAGTTTTCGTTAAGAGCGAATAAGGTTTTACACTGAAGCCCGCAACGCAGCAACAAGAATAACAGCAACAAATCTGATTAAAACCGCAAAGCTCCATCCTGCAGACAAAATCCAAGCTTCGAGCGACGTCGAAAAATTAAATGCACTGCCCCAGAACTTTTTTAAATTAATTAGAGAGCCTCCTTCCTCGTTCGTTGACGAGCAAAAGTCGTGAGTGAGCAATAAGTGTTGCTAACCCCTTCCATGTCCCTTCCCCTTCCCCCCCCCCCAAACATTTGGAGCAAAGGTTCATTTAAAGCACTTGACTGGAAGTTTTGACAGCAGATTGAGTTTTATGGGGCAGCTTGCGAGGAAAGGAGAAGGAAGCTAGGCGGACGGAATGTTATCTCTCCTCCTCCTCCTGTTGCTGCTGCAACAGCAAAAAAAGGGTTAAATTTCACGTGCGAAGCGTACTTATAGTAGGACTATATTCTCTGAGGAAAAAGAAAACTTGCTCCTTTTAAGCGGGCAAATCGAAAAGAGAGAGGTGAATAAAAATTGAACAGGACTTGTTCATTCCAAAGTCCAGCTTTATAACCTCCTTCCTCCCTCCCTCTCTTCTTTCTGCGTCACTTCCTACATCGGGGTGAGGGAGGGCAAAAAGTGACTTGAATGACTGCGCGCTTTTTTCAGCTTTTTCCCCTGTTCTTTTCCCCTCTCACCTCCTCCTCTTCTTCTTCTTCTTCAATTGCAGGTGTAACCTTGTCGAGGGGGGAGGAGGAAGAGGGCGCGTGTAATTGCAGTCAATGCTAGGAGAAGACGATCGTCAGGCAGCCTTCAAAAGGAAAAAAAAAAACCTCGTCACAAAAGGTGCAAAAAAGGTAAGGAGGGAAGAGGAGGTCCTCAGTCATCCTCTCGAGATCTTTTTCTTGCCATCGAAACTCGATTTACCTGACGACGATGTCAATTTGGTGGGGGTTAATTAGCCTCCCAAGCAGAAAAACATACGCTTTAAATTTTGAAAAAAAAGGCTGCCAGGCGCACATTTACGGAGACATGAAATGAACATCATTTGTCCTTTTCTTCTTTCACTACAACAGAGGTGTGTCCTCTGCTTACTCTGCGGGAGTGTTTTCTGTATCTCTTACTCCAGCCGTCTTGGACTGAGAGCAGAGACGAATTCTGCGTGGCAAGGGGGTGAGTGAAAGAGTGAGGAAGAGAGGTGTGTGACACTTTCCCCTCGCGCAGATAGGATTGCACGAGAACAAATCGGCTACAAATATATGTAGGCCATTCCAGCACTTGGCTGCGTACGACACTTTGCTCAGAAATAAACAAAATCCTAGGAAAGGAATGATGAGGAACATGTTTTCATAAATCCTTCTCTGCGTTTTCAATGCCTTTTCGTGTCCTTTATCTGCTTCATCGGGCGACCTCCTGAATTGATAAGATTTGACACCTCCAACGCGCTCCCCTCTCCCTTTCTTATACATGGTGCTACATGGCGATCTCCACAGTCATCCCCAAAGCAGGAAGGAGTGAGTCGATACTGTTGTTGCACAGAAGGGGGAGGATGAAGAGCACAACGTTTACTGTCAGTATTGTACTAGGTACACAAAAGAACAGGGAGGCAGGAGCCTTACTACTCCAGCCACCATCAATCCATCACGCTGATGATGATCATCGTCCTGCATCCTGTGAGGGTTTTTTTTCACAAAAAAGTAGCAATTCATGTTTAATGTGGTGCTCCGAATGCCTCTACTCCACAACCACCACCCAGATCGATTCCACTCCCCCCTCTCCCCTCTCCTGAGACTTCCTTCTTTACGTTCCTTCTCACCCATTTTCTCGCCTGATGTTTCAAAATGTCGTTCGTTCCCTTCCTTCTTTTGCCCCCCTCCGCGCTGGAGTTTATCGAGCAAGGTCGCCGCATTATTTTTAAAAGGCAAGCTGAAACTCTCGGAGGAGGAAGGGAGAGAGGGGAAGGGGGGGGTTGTCTTGCTGCCAAATTCTGCCTTCCTCCCTTCGTTCTCTTCCTGCTTTTTGCCCCGTGAATTACTGGAAAAAAAATAGCGCAGATGGAAGGTTATAAGTCTTCCCTTTCTCTTTCTCTCTCTGCATGTCAGGAGGTAAAGGAGGAAAGAAAAAAACCAATATCTATCAGACTCAAGATTTTTTTAGCAACAGCTTATCGTGCTAAGAAGAAGGAGGAGGTACGGTCGTTCCTTTTCCTGCACTGCTCCATTTAACAAATATGCGAGGCATTTCATTTTGATCAGATTCTTCCTGCCTCCTCGTCACCCTGGCCCACTCCTCTTTGCTCTCAAGGTGACGGGACAATCCTGCCCAACGAGACTAAAGGAAATTATAAATATGCTACCACTAGTTTTTTTTGTCATTTGTCAGAATGAAAAAAGCAGAATTTTTTCTTCACCCTTTTGTAGCACTCAAAAAATGCTCTTGAAAGTCCCTCCTGGACCAGAGGCAAGCGAAATTTCGGGAATGAAGAGTGGATGAGAAAGGGGGAGAGTTAGTGAGACCTTCATCTAATGTGGCGTCTGCTTGTGTTGCCTCCCACATCTTCACTTGGCCACTTCCGGGGAGCAATAAAAGTCTGTAGTAGTAACGACACTACCACTCTCATTCCACGCATGCCTCTTTTAACCAGCCTAAGTTGGTGGCCCAGATTGTTTTACACTGATTTCGACCGTCTCGCTATATCATCGCAGGTAGGTCCTCTGCCAACGACACCTCCTACGTGGAAACGTGTAAGGGGGCGGGGGGTGGGGGTGGGGGGAAGAGGAGGAAGGAGGGCAACTACCAGACAGAACGAGATTTGCCCGTAAAAGAGGGTGGGGGTAGGAGGGCAGCGCAACAGTTACTTTGGGTGTGGGTAGGGGGGAGGTGGCACGACGTATCAGCGGGGCGTCGCCGTCGTCCCCGTTGCTGCTGCCGCCGCCGCCGCCGCCGTCGCTGTCCTCCTCCGGTTTCATTAAGTCTCTTTGCTCTGTTGCCCCTTCCTGCCCTTTCTTCCTTCCTTCCGTCCTTCCTTCTTCCTCCTTCTTTCCGATCTCCCTTTTCCCGTTTCGAACGACTGCGATCCTTTTTTGTTTTTTTTAGGTCGTCAAGGCCGGCCTCTGCACGCACTCGAGACATCGAGACTCACCGAGTACGGCTGTATGTAACATACCTAGTAGACGAGCTCTCTACAGTAGTACAGACTCCGAAAACTATGGTGGTAACCTCGTAAGAATTAAAGCTTAGCAGTGAAACCCTAGTGCAGTAGAGTGAGAATCGACATCATCACCGCCTCCGTCTCGCTCCTCTCCTCCTCCTCCTCTCTTGCTCTCTACTAGCTTCCGCCATCATGCAACGCGATTTGGCTCATTTCTAGTGAAATAGGATGGACTGAAGCCAAGAATGTCCTGCCTTCCCCTCCCACATCTTCTTCCCCACCCGCCATCCTGCGCCCTGAAACGGCGGAGACGGCGACGGCGGCGGCAGCAGACACGCCAGTTCAAGCTAGAGAAAGAAACACCAGGAGATAAAAAAAAAAACACACCGAAAGAAACATGAAATGCTCAATAAAAGTCAGTGTGCGTGTTGCAGCGAATTCCGATGCGTCAAGGGCAGAGAAATCAGTGATCCCGATATGTTTGCTCCGCTGCCAGTCCATAGCACCACCGTCCAATTCAAGCAGCCCTTTACCAGCATTTTTACCCTTTCCCTCACTTCCTCCCTCCCTCTCCCTTTTTGTACTTGGGAGCTGTCATCGTCAGACTTCATCATGACGGTACTAGTACTACCCCTACGTAGGTAGGCCTACAACAAATCCTATTCCCTGTAAAAAAAAATCGTTTCCCATTATATCTTGCCCCTCCCTCCTCTCCTTTTTCTTTCTCTTTCTGTTTCTCTCTGTTGCCAGTTGCCACGGGCGCCGGCTGAGCTGAGACGAGAAGTCATGCACCTTCTCTTTCTTCTCTCTGTTCGTCCTGCGCGTAGGGAGGAGGAGGAGGAGGAGGAGGAGGTTCAAGTTCAAGCTCTTCACCTTAGAATCTTCAGCGAGCGAGCAAGGACTAAATTCACACACACACACACACATGTGCGGCGGGAGCGAACTTCACAGAGGTGGCAGTCGCATAGCATGGGCGTAGGTGGGGTGGGGTGGGGGAGTGGGGGAAAAAAGAGAAGAGGAGGGGGAGGACAAGGAAAAGAAGGAGCGCGCGCACGAACTAACAGGAGGGAGAAGAGAGAGGAGTTTTGAGGGACGAGGAAAAAATATTCAAGGATAAGATCATCTCATCTCACATGTGCTGCCGCGCGGCTGCTGCCGCTCTTGTTGCAATTGCTGTTGCTGCCGCTGCTACTGTTACTGCTACTCCACTATAGCACGATGGATGGCTGCTGTCGAGAAATGGCTGGTTGGTTCTCGTATGCTTGGCCGAAGTTCCTGAGGGATCGAACCGAAGGAGTCCCCTCTCCTCCCCTGGAAGCGTGCGTGTGTGCAATCACTGACTGTTGCAAGTGTACGTAGGAGGAGGAGGAGGGGAAAAGAGGAAGAGGAGGGACGTCACGTATTAGCAGGCAACAGGGCCAGCAAGCAGTTGCTGCTGGGGAATGGCGGAGGTCACACCGAGAGTCGTCGACATGTCCGTGAGCCAACGGTGATACCAGTTTTGAGAGAAAGGATCTGGTCACTTCTTATTACTAGTCATGTTGAAGTCCCCATAGAGTGTGGTGTCGAGCAAGTAAGAGCGAATTTGCACTGAATCACTTGCGAAGATGTTGTGTGACTGCGGTTTATTGTGAATAAAGTATCTGGTGGTATACCTGGTTTGAACCAAGATGAGGGCGACGAAGTCTGTGATAGCCTCCTTCCTCCTCCTCCTCTCCCCCTTCTTCATGCGCTCCGCCCGTTGCGGGGAGGAGGACGAGCAGTTCCGAAAGACGGTGGAGGTGGACCACCAGTACTACAGGCTGCACCTGTTCAAGAACAACGAGGATGGCATGTACGACCGCCACCTGGTGGACCTGTCCCAGGAGGCCGGCGCCTCCACCCACGAGTTCCTGTCTGGCCACAGCCAGGCTGCGGAGGCGGTGGATCCGGGATTCCAGTTCCCCTTTTACGGGCACATGGTGGAGCGGTTCTACGTGACCACCCACGGCTTTCTCTCCTTCGCGCCCCGGCTGCACAACCTGATGTACAAGACTCAGTACATTGCCCCGCTGAGGGTCAAGCTGGACCCTGGCGCCTCCACCTACGCCACCGTCGACTACCTCGCCAAGGAGGACCGGTTGACGGTGCAGTGGACCAATGTGTCTGTGGCCGAGCCATACCAACATCCCATGGGGGGAGAGTTTACTTTTCAGGTACTTTGCCATCCGTGTTTCTTACGCTTGATCTTATGCATAGTAGAGGATCTATTTATGCCATAAAGTGCGTTATTTTTTTTAATATCTTGGAAGTCATGCACTTTAAAAATATGAGGCATAAATAACATTTGCTACAAGGGCATAACTCTCAATTTATTCTTTAATATATTTTCTTGTTAAATGCACTCTTTAAGCTACACAAAAGTAATGCAAAAACAGGGAAAAAATGAGTTTTTTCCAGTGTGAGATTTTTCTGACAAAGTCAACTGAAAAGTAAATTTTTATTTTGCTTACGGCAATTTTCAAGATGTACGAAAATACCGTGCACAATGTTTATTACTTTTGTACGACATGCCTACTTAGTGCCTGTAACACCTTTCAAAATTTCCCATATACAGTAATAAAAAATACAACTTACAGACAATTTTGAAGCTTGAATAATTAATTTCTTCCAATTCTGGTTCAGGTAACCCTGCACGAAAACGGCGACATCTACTTCGTGTACCTCGAGGTGCCAGAGCTGCTGAACGCGGACGCGCTGTACGATGACGAGCCCGTGGCTGGCCTCTCTGACGCCTTCCTCATCGGCGACTCCGAGTTGCACGTGTACCACACTGTCAACATCCCCAACCCGGACATCATGAGCCGCACCGTCGTCAAGTTCACGTCCAAGCCCACCTGCATCCAGCAGCAGAGCTGCGAAGAGTGCGCCATCCTGAGGGAGACCTCGGACTTCGCCTGCACGTGGTGCTCCAAGGTGCACCGGTGCTCCGACGGCGCCGACCGGCTCCGCGAGCACTGGGACTCCTCCGGCTGCCAGGCCAACAACGTGACCGGGCCCGGCGCATGCGCAGAGATCGAGTCCGAGGACGCGCCGCACACCGAGTGGCGGGGGTCCGGCGGGGACCCGCTGCCGGAGTCCGTCCCAGTGGCGGCCCCCGCCGAGTCGGGAGGCGTCAGCGCGGGCGTGGTCGTGTCGGGGGTGGTGTCCGCCGTCCTCGTGCTCCTGCTGGCGACGCTGCTGGTGGGATTCGTCTACATGTACGGCAAGGGCAACCCGGGAAGCTTTGCAGAGAGGATCGCCTTGCGGCTCGAGACGAACTACAAGAGGTTCGGCCGGGACAGCTTCGTCAACTCGGAGGCCACCTCCGTGGAGATGGGCAGGGCTCCAGCGCAAGTGAAGCAGGACAACAACAACAGCATCACAGTCTCGTTTTGAAGACTCGTGACGTTTTGAAGACTCTCAACACACGCACTAGTAACGTGCTTTATTTAAAGAATGAAGGAAAGAAAAAAACTAGTCCCATTCTTGACCTGAATTGTGACAAGCAGCCATTAAGAACTAAGAAGACTGGTCGGTGGAAACCGACGGAACCGTGCAGTGATACCCCGATTCCTCCCTCCTTCGGGCTTAAAAAAAACGGGCATTATTAATAATGAGAGAAGAGAAAGAAGGAAGTTTTGTGAAATATTATTATTGCTGTTTCGCAAAGTGCATGAAAGCTGTACTTAGTAATTGTCATCGCAGGCTTTCCTGGTTCCACGTTATAATATCACGGATGACAGATTTTTTTTAAAGTTAAGGAAAAAAACCAAGAAAGAAAAAAGTCAAGCCAACTGTGGTGTACCGTATGTATGTACTATTTGTGTGAGGCGAGGATACCTACCTCAGGACGCGGCCACGCCGAGCATCATGCCGACCAGCAGACCACCGGTGAAGGGAGAGTTGTTGCCCACCTGCTCCCTCAGGGAGTCCAGGACGTTGGGCCCGGCCTTCTCCTTCACCTTGGCGGCCACCGATGTGACGGAGGTGGTGGCCCTGGCCTGCACCCGGTCCCAGTCGACGGGGTAGATCCTGAGGTAGTGGAGGAAGAGGGCAATGAGGCAGCCGATCCCGGCCAGGGCGGAGACGAGTTTCATGGCCCTCATCAGCAGGTAGCCCACGCACCAGCCCACGACCGCCCCGGTCGCGCTCTTCTCCAGGACGGAGGACTTCCTCAGGGTTTCGAAGTAGTCTCCCACCAAGCTCGGCTTCCTCTCAGTGTTGGGAACCTCCCGGACAGCAGACATAGTAGAATTTTTGGAATTGGACTGTTTGAAAAGCTGACGAATTCGCATATTTAATTGGAAAAAAAGCCCAAACACTTATTAACAAGTATCTCTACATGTACTACGTAAATTTGTTGCATCTGTCTGTCTGTCTGTCTGTCTGTCTGTCTGTCTGTTCCGATTGGCACGCAGAGGCTGATTGTTTAAAAAAATAAGTTCATGCATTAAGCTTAACCACCGAACTTTTGTCTTCCCATTAACTACCTACTGTTCTTAGCTTTGAATAGGACTTATATGTAATTTATATGCAATTTATACGAAATCATTCCAGTTGGAAACTATGTTACTTTCCTGACTAGCAGCTCTGGCAAGCTATGCTGGGTTGCTAGTACATTAGTTTTTTTTGAGGCAGTACCAGTGTCCAAAATCCAAAATTTAAATGATGCGACAAATTTAGGGTATGCATGGAGATTTGATGAAATACGGAATAGGTGCATGTATTTTTTTTATCTTCACATCTGGTTGCATAACACGGCTCTCCAGGGAGTAATTATCAGACCCAACGCGAGTAACACTGCCAAGTTCCAGGGCCAACGTCGCATCAGTGTAGCAACTGCGTGGTTTTCTAACCTACTCTCCGCATACAAAAGGACAAGTTTTGCTGCAAGGCTACACAACAGAACGGCTGAATACCAACCAATTCGCTGAATGCCCTTGGGAATTAAATTCCACAGCTGAAGAATTCCGAGTCTAGCAGGATCTTCAACAAGTGCTCTCGTCCGTCCCTTTTGTGCGGCTCTCCTTTCCAAATTTAAGCCAACATTAGGAAACCTCCTTGATGGATCGAAGCTTGGCCTTTGAATGGCAATGAGAGCTTCAGGTGCTTGGACAGTCTCACTGCCAAGGGCCGTCATCAGGTCGTCGTCGTCGTCGTCGTCGTCGTCGCAGTCTTCCTCCGGCTCAGGAAGAGGGCTGGCATCGCAGAGCTGCTGTAAGGGCCGCGCAATCCTTCTTAGCACCTTTCTCTGCCGAGATGCCGGCAAGTTCAGGCGGATTTTCGACTGGGGTCCGATCGCCCGCCTCTGGGGCCTCTGGGGACGCCTTGGGGACTGCGACGAGGCGGCCTTTCCTGACGACGAAGATCGAGATTGGGCCTGTTTGATTTCACTGGAAACTGGTTTCACTGGTTGCTGTTGCTGTTCCTCCTGTGTCTGTTGCCTTTGCTGACTGTTCGTCGCCACCTTCGCCGCCGCCTCGGTCGCCGCCTCCGCGGCCGCCTCCGCCGCCGCCTCCCGCTTCTTCTGCACTTGGGCGTCAGAGAATCTCTGCAATGCATCCGTCAACTGGCGAATGACCTTGAACTCCTCTTCCCTGATCTTGCTCTGTCCGGCGCTCCCGCTCCCGCTTCCGCTCTTGGGCAACTCTCTAAAATGGAGGACCGGCTCGTCCTCCTCCTCCTTCATCTGCTGCTGCTGCCGCCGCCGCTCCTCCTGTGTGCTCGACCTGTGGTGGTGGCGGTGGTGGCGGCGATGGCGGCGGCCGTGGTTCTTGTGGTGGTGCCTGCGATGGCCGCCGTGACGGCTTCGCGAGCTCTCCATGCCCGACACGCTCGCCAGTCCGAGGGGCCTGGGAAGGGCGGCCTCGGCCTCGGCCTCGGCCCCGAGGCCGACCCGGCTGGAGTCGGTGTCCACGGACTCGGCAGTGGTCGTCCTTGCTCCGCGAACTCCCTGCGCCCGAGGCATCAGAGGTGGATATCCGACAAAGTGCAACCAGGTGAACAGGTTCATTACGAGGGTCACAATCTGGACCGGCCAACTGGTTGCACTAGCTTTGTCCCCGAAGACGCACAAGAGGATGAACGAGGCGGAGATGCAGATCATGCTGTACGCCAGAAGGATCCTCCATGACTTCTTTTCCATGGCGCACCAACTCAGCAGGTATCGTTCAGCAAGCAGGAAGAGCAAGATGCTCCAGAAAGCAATTATTGTCGACTCAACCAACATTTAATTTAGAGGAAAAATTTGCTCTGCGTCGAATTTTTTTTTAATTTTTGAACTACCAACATGTGGCTTCGCCTAAATGAAATCGTATAAACAATGTAGGCAAGCCAACGGCGGTGGTCATGTTGAAACACCAGTTCCCGTTAGATCACTGAAGTTAAGCAACATTGAGCCTGGTTAGTACTTGGATGGGTGACCGTTCAGGGCTGCCAG
>JAAUYM010024377.1_pt1 | contig 12351 bp, 10 predicted proteins | sample 7278001 | NCBI WGS metagenome assembly JAAUYM01 (sample SAMN14350224, study PRJNA611818) | marine sediment metagenome | isolation source: surface marine sediment (1.8m) | place: French Polynesia: Moorea | collected 2018-08
CGCCCCACCCCCACACCCCCACCACTCCACACACACCCACCTCCCCCCCCCACCTCCCCCCCACCCCACTCCACCTCCCTCGCGCCCGGGATTATGTGCAACCGGTTGACACATTTTTTTTGCTGCAGTCCACAGGTAGGTAGTAGGTATGAGTGGTTACTGTAATTAAAAGGAAGTCACATCACCGCAAAGTAGAAAACGTCTTGCTGCAATTTCTATGTTTGAAGCAAGGGTTGTGCAGTTTACAGCATCTACTGCTATCTCACTGCTACGCCTGCTACCACCTCAAAGAAAAAGAAGTGAATCATGATAGAATGTTTATCTTTAAAAAACTTTCTCTTGGAGTATTAGTTTTCTTGATGAATTCTGTACGTAGTTACCTGGTGTGTTTCAGATATAAACACAAGAAACAGTCCACATACTGATAGAAAAAGGTTGAACCAATTGGTTTGATTTTTTTCATAGGCATGTGGATCGGTCCAGTTTATTGCGACATGGTTGTGTGACTGTGAACTTCTCTTCCGATGTGAGCAGCTCCAGCGCCTTCTCATCGATCCTGCTCTTCCCTGTTTCCCAGGAGGTGTCTCGGTCACGCAGTCCTTGCAGCTGATGTCTCTGAAGACCATTACAATCTTGAGCAGCACCAAGGCGCTTTGAGGAAATCAGTGCGGATATTAAAAAAAAACTGGTCAGAAATCTCATTGTTGTCATCCGCCATGGCGTTGCAGATCATGTCGGACGTATTCTGCGTTTATGTACCTACTTACAAGAACAGCACAATGGCAAGGTGACATTGGTGCACCTAGTATCTTTAAGAGCATTTGCGCATCAACTCGCGGGCTTAGTACAAGCATTAATAGTTTTTGCAGCATTATGTAAGAATAAATAAATGAAGCTTGACAAACGCACTGTAGTACAATAGGTAGAACAATAAATACAAGTGGCCGGAGGTCCCCAATGAGCAATAAAAAGTAGCAAAGTAGCAATAAAACTTTAAGTCCTTTGTTTTCAACGTCATTAATTCTCCTCGCACACGCATTTTTTATGTATCACAAAAAGGTTTTTTTTTTTTCACAAAGTTATCATACGAAACGGTTAAAAACGGTGGCGTCCTCTTTTCAGTGCCTTTTCCTCCTCCTTTGCTTTTTTCCCCTTTTCTCCTCTTCATTCTCGTACATGTACTCATCGGCCAGCTTTTCCTCTTGATAGCCTCCTCCCCCCTTGCCGGCCCTGTCCACGTTGGGGTGTTGGGCGTCTCCCACCATCTCGGCCTCCTCCTTCAGCTTGTGGACCTCCTCCTCCCTCCCCCTGTCAACGATGTGGTCCTTGGCGTCTGCGTCTCCCTCCGAATGACCAAAGTAGGCGTTGAACCTCTCGTAGAGGTCGTCCATCTTGGTCACGTAGCGCTGGGCGAATCTCGCCACTTTCTTGCTGTTCCAACCGTCCTGATAAGGTGAAAGAAATGGAACATATTGTAGAATTGAAATTTTCTGGGAATGGCTAAATGCCTGTGTTGCACCCTTCTCCTTTCATACCGGCTTCTGCCACCTGAGCCAGAGGTACCTCTCCCTCATGACCTTGACCCTGAGAAGCACGGCCTGCAGTTCCCTTAGGCTTGCCCCGCGCTGGCGGAGATTGGCGACTGCACCAGGGGCCGTCACAATCTTGCTAAGGGCCGAGGTCCTCTCTGTCTCCTGGCGGACCTTCTGAGAGATGAGGGACACCACGTTCGCGGTCTCCTTGGTAAAGAGGTCCACGTCGCTCAGGACCAGGGAGAACTGCATGGAGGAAGAGAGGATTACGAAATAAAGGGTATAAAAAACTGCTTATTTCCCGCAAAATTTCCACCTCCATACTTACCGGTTCCGACTTTTCGTCCTTCCCCATTTCCTCCTTGTCCTCCTCTTTTTCCTCGGCTTCCGGGAACGACGCGTTGAGCCAGACCAGCAGGGGCCCAACCTTCTTCATCAGGTCGGCGGAGGGCGAAGGTGAGGAAGAAGACAGCTTTACCTCGAGTCCCTGCCCGCCAATGATATAACAAAATCTAATTACTTGAGAAAAGAAAGAGTGGATTTCAATTTCTCAGACTGGAAGGGAAACCAAAATGAATTGACTAATTTAAATTTGAGACATCTTAAAAAATCTGAGAGTCGTCGAAGTAAGTCTGAACAGAATTTGTCTGATTTTGTATGTAAAGTATACTGTACATACATATTTTTTTCGAATATTTTTGAACTTGTGCAATCTTAAAATTATAAATAACATTTGAATTAAATGTAGGTATGGGGTCTCAATTTTATTTGTAAGCTTTTTTTAGAATGTATTCTTTAAGCTACAGAGATTATTCGAACTCAGGCCAACTTTTTGTTTCCTTTCCAGGTCCGAGACTTCCGCGTGTGCGTGCATACCATGTCAGCTTGCGGCTTCTGCTTCCAGTCGGTTTCGTCGTCCACGTACACCGCGTCCCTCAGTGCGGACTCAACCAACTGGTCGCCGTACTGCTCGTACCTGCAGAAGTGAAGGGGGCGGAAAGAGGATATCAAAATACTGTGTCGGTACCGTTCACCAGAGACGCCAGATAAGCTCACAGGTACTCCATGTCCTTCTGGAGTGCGGCGTAGTCGACGCCGGAGGAGACGGCTAACTTGGCCTCGTCCTTCGCCACCTCGGTGAAGCTCATGTAGAGTACGACCGCCAGGGCCGCCAGGATAACCATCAGAATGACGCCCTGAAAAGTTATGACAAAAAAAGAGACGAATAAGCCCGGTTTCCAGTACGTACTCTCCCATGGGAGGTGCCGGCGGGGGGGCTAAGGCGGGAGGGCCTAAGGAGAGCAAATTCTGGCCTCAAAGTTTTAAAATCCTGACCATGCCTCCTTTATCCTGCTCAACACAAAATCACCTTGACCTTGACCTCATTTTGGTCAAAGAACCGCGACGTCCTCTGGATCCATCCGAGGTTGGCGACGTCCTGGATCTCCTCCGCGTCCTGGACCTCCTCTTCTGCATCTTTCTCCTCCTCCTTATCTCCCTGTCTGTCTTCTTTCTTCTCCACATACGTCACGTCCTCCCCGTTATAGATCGGCCTCGGGGGCACAAACCACTTGGACCTCCCTGAGGAGACAAGTGGGTTCTCTGAAGTACTTGTTAGTTGATCTCCACATTCAACCTCAACTAAGAAAACTCTTATTCCCCTCTGTTTTTGTATCTTAACAAGAAAATTAATTAAATAATAAATTGAGAGTTACTTGTAACAAATGTTATTTACGACTCATATTTTTAAAGACTTCTGAGATATTTGGGAAACTTTTTATATGTACTTGTACTACCCGACGGAACTTTTTTTGGGAAAAAACACGCCAGCCTTATCCTACCTCCCCATCCCTATAGAGGTAGTGGCATGATTGATCATTTTGTGGCCCCCACTAAAAACTTATAATATTGCTGGTGGATAACTGGTATGATTGCTGGTAGGATTTTGACAACTACAAAAATTATGACTCTGACAGGAATAACCCCAGGAGGATTAAATAGTGACGCTTTTGGGCGTGGGGTCATTTTTAAGAAAACATAATGAAATCACACGTGGGATAAGTGGCGGTGGACCAAAAAAACCGTCGGGTATGCAAAATCAATTCAACTTTTTTTCTCAGATTAACTTGAATGACTATAGTAAATTTTAATGTGCTACAGTTTAGATTAATTTTATTTTAAAAGCCTTGAAATATGTCGATGCACAGAAGAATATTTAACTTAGTTCCCAAGATGCCCAAAATTTAATTTCTTTCTTTCTTTCTTTCTTTTAAAAATTTCCTTTCCAGGTCTGAGAATTTTATGTCCCAACAAACAGATACGAAACACCCATTCCCTCCTCCCCGTTTTTCCCGCCATCGTCGTTTACCCCAGACTTGGACGTGAGGTACTCTGTCTGTGTCGCACATTCCTCAGATAATTTTCGCTTCTTGACAAAACTTGCGTACTGTATACAAAAACTGGCTTAAAACTATTTTGACCACAGTCTGTATCTCGCCTGGTTTCTTCTCCTCCTGCTCCTTCGCCCCCATGGTGATCATCTCTATCTCCTCTACTTCCACCTCCACCTTCTCCGTTGTCTTCTTCTTGTCCGCCTCCTCCTCCTCGTCCTCCTCCTCCTCCTTTTTCTCCTTCCTCTCCTGGCTGGTTGGGGAGCCCTGCTGGGGCATCCTGCGGAACCTCCTGGCACCCAAGAAGTCGGACAGGTTCCCTGCGCCACCGCCGACGCCGCCGACGCCGCGATCCCTGCTAAACAGAGAATGATGCATGGCGTCCGTCCCCTTTTGGGAAATTAAATTCTCTCCACCTACTATGTACTGTACTACACCGCCGTCACCTTCCTTTCCGGGAAATTGTATGAATGCAGGCAGTCTCCTGCCACTCCTCTCTCCCCAGGAGGGTTGCAAATTAAGACGTGGAGTGTGGCATGGGAGGAGGGGGGAGGGGAAAGACAACGATGCAGGTAACTAATGGACTGGAACTATAAATGAAGGAGAATCAATCGACTTTGGGGGGGGGGACAAGCCTGTAGCTTGTGTATTAGCCTGTGTTTTACTATTTGCTTCATACTTGCAGGGTGTTATTCTTCAGTTGTGTGCTCTTGCTAGGGTGTAAACCCGCTTGGAAAGCTCTAGTAAAACTCTTTGTACTACTTACAGTATCGACAGAACGTCATGCCAAATGCCCACCACGGCAACACCTACAATTCCATTTAGTGAGCTGGCCTCTCTCTCTCTCCCTGTTAAGTTCATCGGCCTCTCTGTCTTCGTCTCCAAACTAGATCTGCCGAGTCTTTCCAGACTCCACTACTATGTTAAGCAACAGGTCGTTTTACCGACCTGGACACTCCATGTTCTGACGTAATCTTAAGCCGGTCCTTCGTCATCATCGCCAACTTGTTTGAGATCGCATTTATTATATCAGAACTAATACCCCTACTTCAGTATTGGTCGTGTCAGTAGCAATAAGCAAGATACTACGTAATGAGCAAGATACTAATTAGGACCTTCAGCTTCGGTGCAATCTAACTTATGTAGTAGATTTCGAGTAAAGTACTTGTTAAGTAAATCGGTTAAGGAAAAAATAATGCTGACTCTGCTATGGGATTGCATTTTATTGCTACAAAAAAAAACAGTTGGCACCTGTCTTCGACCTTTACTAAACGGGGGGTCGTCGGGGGAGGGGGGGCTGGCTCCCTTTCAGAGAACGGACCTTCTTCTGCTTCCACAACAAATAAATACTACTTTGAGCGCCGGGCAAGACGCTATTCATCGATGAGGACTTGGGGGATATGGGAGGCGGACAGTAAGAAAAAAGAGGTCAGTTTGCATCTTCATCACAGTCAGAACGAGTTAAGATCAACAAGCGCGGGCTGGCGGCCCTTCCTCATCGGGAGAATGAGAAGAACTTGTGTAGCGTGTCGAAGATGAGCTGCGGGTCGACGCCGGGACTGTCCGCCAGGGCCGTGTACCTCACCCCCTGCAGCGTCTCGCCGTTCGTGTCGCTCAGAGTGCCGAACTCGCCGATAATGAAATCGTCCACCTTCTGCTGCACGTTGTACAGCCGCCTGCCGGAGCCGGCCTCCTCCACCTCGACCTCCACGTCGTCCGAGGAGGAAGGCTGCTGCTGCTGCTGCTGTTGGTCCGCGTACATGTCCCCGTTGTATTGTCCCGGGTTGACCTCGTAATACTGTCCCGGGTTGACCTCGTGGTACTGTCCCGGGTTGACCTCGTGGTATTGGCCCGGGTTGACCTCGTGGTACTGTCCCGGGTTGACCTCATAGTACTGTCCGGAGAGCACTTCTTCCGTCCCCTGCTCTCCGTCGCCCTCCGCCTCCCCTCCCTCAGCCTTCTTGGCCTTTCCTTCGTCCTCCCACCCAGAGTCAATGATCCGTGGTATCCGGTGTCCCGGCAACTTTGGCACTTCCGGCTGCAGCGTGGTCTGCTGCACTACTAGAGGCGATGGTGGCAGGGTGGTCTGCACCAGAGGCTCATAGTTCTGCCAGAAGCTTTCCTCCGAAGTTGATTCCACCACCTCCTCTTCGTCCTCGTATTCTGGGTAGCGGTGGATTGACATGGGAGTCGTGGTTTCCCAGTGGTACGGGGGCACAATGGTCGTCGTGACGATGTCCGGGTAGAACGGGATCTTTGGCGCCGAGGTGACGACCCTGGTGGAGGTCACGTTGCGGGTGACCATCATCGCAGAGGCCGTCTGCACGTTGGTGAACACTCCCGTGGTGGTTGGGGCCCACTCGAAGATGGTGGTGGTCGGAGGAGGGGTGGTCGTGGCCACAGTGCTTGTTGTGGTAGTGGCCGTTGTTGTTCTTGTGGTGGTGGTGGTCGTCGTCGTCGTTGTAGTTGTTGTTGTGGTAGTCGAAGAACTCAAAGAGACGATGGGTCTGTTCCTTAGCAGCCGCTGGTGCACCCTGAGAGTCCGGTAGGCCGGGTTGGAGGCGATGGTGCTCGGATCCCTGCAGTACTTGCACCGGGTCCTCCGATTTTGCCGGAAGAAGGCTTCCCTCTCCGAGTAAGGATAGGTCGTCGGAAACCGGATGCTGCTGGCTGTGGTTGTGGTTGTTGTTGTGGTGGTGGTTGTGGTGGTGGTTGTGGTGGTGTGAGTGGACATTGGTGTGGTGACCCTCTGTCGACTGAGCTGTCGATGCCTCAGCCGGGCCCGCTCCAACAGGTTGGCGAAGGTGACTTCGGCCTGTGTGTAGCCAAACTGGGCAGGGTTTTCGGTCGTGGCGGCCACGGCATTGCCACTGCCGCCACCGCCGCCACCGCTGCCCTGGATCGTCCTCGGCTGGAGGCTCTTGTCCCCGTCCTCGCCTCCTTCCTCCTTTTGCTCCTCCACAAAGTCAAACTCGTAGTCGATGTAGTCCTCGTGTTCCACCACGCGGACGTTGACGGGCCTGAACCTGGACTCGCTCTGGAGGATGTCCTCCGGGAAGAGGGAGAGGTAGTCGTCAACCGTGCTGGATGACGAGGAGGCGAAGGAGGAAGCCGTCCGCCTCCCTGCGCCGCCGCCGTTCTCCGCCACCGGGACTGGCACCGAGACCGGCAGAGGGAGCGAGATGACCGGCACCGGGTTCCTCGCTCGCTGCGGGTTGTTGTTGCTGCTGTGCCGCTGCTGCTGCTGCTGCTGCTGCTGCTGTGGGGGAAGTCGTTGCCGTTGCCGGCGCATATTCTCAAGTTGTTGCTCTTGCTGGCTGATGAGCTGCTGCTGTTGTTGCCGCTGGAGCTGCTGCTGTTGCTGCTGCTGTAGCCACCACGGGACGGCCCTCCTCAGGTCCTTGGGGGGGCCTGACTGAGGGATCCCGTCGGCCGGGGTCAGCACGGGCAGGGTGAGACTTATCTGCATGCAGGCACATGCACAAGCCACCTGGGGGCAGAAGAGAAGAAAGAGAGACACCATATTAGGTTCCTGTACCGTAATTACGGATAGGATGTGGGATTGCCTTGCAGCGATCTCAATGATCGCAACGGCGACAAATCAACAGGAGTACCTACTACTACAATGTAATACTACTGTAAATGGGGGAAAAATGCAACGCAATCTCCAGCGACAATTGCAGGAAGTTTGTGCAAGAACAAAGATAAAGAAGCAAAACAAGTCTTTCGAGAGAAATATTTCCCCGTAATTGTATGCTCTGGATAGTATGTACTACTACGTAGTAGGTATGTACCTATTGAAGTACTTGTGTACACCGTCCTTACAACAGTACTTAAATTATCTTATTTGATTTGTGCACTTCAGAGCTTTTGCTACCAATACCTGTTTCATGCCGTTCTACTACTATCGTACTAATGTATGGGTACGATGGATGCAAAGTATGCAATGCAATCGTCTTGCGCATCAGAACACATACAAAAAATCCACTCCCTACTTGGTGCATCTGGAAAGAAACACCTGGGTTCTTGAGGCGCAACGTACAATGCTAATTCCTTCATTGCACTAAACGGCGAAAGACAAGGCAGGTACGTAAAACCTATTCACTCACTTACCCAAAGGGCCCAAAAAGAAATTTGGGGGCACATTTCGATGTCCGTGTCAATCCCGGAGCATCGTCAGCCCATCCAGCGGCGAACCATGAGCCCTCACAAATGAGCCAAGAAGACGACGAAGAGGGAGCTTCTCATCATCAACGTCGTCGTCGTCGTCGTCGTCGTCCGCCTCCACCTCCTCCGCCTCCTCCGCCTCCGCGCTCTCTTCCCTCGTGCGCTCACTCCCTGCAAAGCCTAAAAAAAAGGACGACGGTAGAGGGAGTGTGCCATCCAAGAAAAAGAAGGAGGAGGTGTCCGGACCAACAACACCAAGGGGTGGAGATGGTTGACGTTGCCCGCAGCAGCAGCAGCAGCGGCGGCGGCGGCAGCAGCAGCAGCAGTAACAGGAACGTTGCCGTTGCTGTTGCTCATGTAACCGGCCCTGCCCCTTCGCTTCTCGTTCGTGCGCCTGGAGGGAGGTGAAGGGCTACCTTCTGGGCAGGAACTCCTTGTCTCTAGCCCGGGGGCCGAATGCATTGTGTGTGACACGACACCACGGGCGTATTATAGCGACTGTCCATCGCCGTGCCACCATCGACCGAACACACAAGAGATTTATAATGTTCATCCCGAGATCCGATCCTGCCTCAGACGCCGTTAAGGGCACCGCATCAAACGGTAGTCGTACTATGCTCACTACGCTTTCTATTACGCTACCATGTGGGTTACAATTTTAAGTTAATAAATTTATCCTAATTTTCCCTCCCACAAAGCTGCATGATATGGCCCATCTCGTCCACCATCAAGAGTGTATTATTTGGTAGGTCTGTGCTTTCTGCGACCTGGCTTTTCTGTAGTATACTAGGGCGCGCGCTCCTATCCTCCGCCTTCTCCTCCTCCTCCTCCTCTTTGTGCCTGGTGAGCCTCGAACCAAAGAGAACGAACGAACGAACGGACGGACGGGTGGAGGAGGAGCCACACCCACGGTGAAGGACGTCGCGATTGACCAATTAAGTCTCGCACCAAATAACTGTGCTTGCCTGGATAGGGGAGGAGAAGAGAAGAGTGGGAGAGAAGGAGGAGAGAGGGAAGGAGGGGGAGGGCGAGGGCGAGGGAGGGAGGGAGATGGCACCAGCACCAGGCAGCAGCCCTCAGAAGAAGAAGAATGAAGAAGAAAAAGAAGAAGATGCTCAAAAGAGAAGAGGAAGACACGAGATGAGGGCATGGGAAAGGGCGGCTGCCGCTGCGGCTGCGGCTGCGACTGGAGGGAGGTGTCGGAGTTGCCGCCGTTGGCGCCGTAGGCGTCGTCGTCGTCGTCGCCGCCACCGCCGTCACTAACACCGTCGATGTGTTGAGGGTTAAGGTTAATTAGGCGGGAGAGACTATTGGAAAGCTGTCCGCCGGCGTCGTCGACAAGACACGGGCGTGTCGTGATCGATTAAAGTCTCGGATCTACTAGTGAAATAAGAGTAAAACTTGGTACTACGTAGGTCTACGTAGTACCAAGTTTTACTCAAGTCGTGACTTACTATACGACCTATGTACGTAGTACGTACACTACTATACCGTATACATACAACAAAAATCATTATGGTGGAAAAGCTCCAGTCTCTCTTCTCCTCCAACTTTGTACGTATGTTGCTTAGTACCAACGTAGAGGACATGCTGCTACACGTATTCTTAAAACAGCTTTTAGATTATTTAAAATATATGACCCCGTAAATGTCCATTCTTAACTCACATGATTAATCCATAAATAGAGACCAACTTATTAGCAAGCACTTCATTTTACTGTGCACCATACATAGGGTGCTGTGCTGAGAAATGCTGCCTCGGATGCCACCCTGCCCGACGACCATCATCATAACCTCCAATCCTTTGGAGAACTGCAGTCCACCATCACCATGACCGCACCCAAGAAAGTGAAGAAAAAATCTTAGCTTCTCCTCCAACTTGCCTCTTCTTCTTCCTCTGGCGCCAGAGAGTCGGCCTCTCTCTCTCTCTCTCTCTCTCATCCTTGCCCTGGAGCAAGGTCTCCCTTTCTACCGTACCAAAAAAAAGTCAAAGCCAGGCCTGTTACGTTCCTCCCTTGCCTCGCCCTGGGAGGAGATAAAGAGATTCTTCCCCTCCTCCCCCCATAAATATGGCACTATCATGTCGAACACATCGCTCGGTCCCCTGACGTCAATTCTCCCTCAAACAAGAAAGAAAGAAAGAAGAAACTGTGAAACCACGACCATCAATCTCCCTCTCCAAGCAAAAGGGCTTGTTGTAGGTAGTACCATCTTTTCGGCTGCTGCAGCGGAGCCCCGCGGGTTGCTTGCTGTCGCCTGGGGCAATGAACGATCGTGGTGGCATCTTCATTGCCGGGGCCTTTTGCGAGATACTAGAACGGGCTCCCTCCCTCCCTCCCTCCCTTCCCCTCCGTCGCTCGCACGCGCATCACCATCGCCACGAAGATGCTGAAGCCTGATATAGACTGACAAGTTGCTTGGGAACAGGAGGGAGGGGCGATGCGGTTGGATGCAGCGAGCGACGAAGAGAATGTCTCAAAAAGGGTGGGGAGAGGAGGAGGAGGAGGAGGGGAACGGAGCGGGCAGAGAGCGAGAGAGGTGTCCGCTGCGCACGACGACGGGCGGCCGGTCGACCTCCCCCTTCCCCTACTCCTTCTCACCTGGCAGCAGCGTCTTCTGATCTGACGGATGGATGGACCAAGGAGGAGAAGGGATCAACCAGAGCACCGGCTGTGCACGCTAAGAAAAAAAAGGGGAGAGGTGAGGTGAGGGGGAGGGGGAAGGAGAGCTGCTCACCCGGTGCTTGGAAGAAAACCGAGCTAAAGTGGTGGGACTCGAGCTGGATGATCATGCCGGGCATTCGTGTGCACTGTGTTCGTCGGGAAAGAGGCGAATGCGTCGGTGGCCAGCAACGCAAGGCCGTCGTCGCCCATGGGCCTCACCAGTACCTTTCCTCCTTCCCCCAACCAAACCAGAGATTATTCCTGATTCTGCTCATGAAAAGTATTTTTCCCCCTCTCGTACCCCACCCTCCTCCTCTCCAGATTGATCCGTCGTCGTTGTCCGCAAATGCCTGATTTTATGGGAAAGGTTCAACGCGGGAGAGGATTTGAGGAGAGCTTTTGATTAGCCATAGCTATTAATGATAAAAGCCTCCTCTCCTCCTCCCCCCTTCCTTTTCTTTGGGCCCTGTTGCACCTGCCAATGCCATCGGTCGGTCGTAACCCGAGCTACGTGATTTAAAAGCACACCAGGACTGCGCAGGAGGTGATGAAGGAAGGTTTCGATATTATCGACGGCGGGCGGCGAGGCGAAGACTCACAGAATTCTTCTCAGTAATTTATGATGTGCAATAGTACGAATAGGTATACACGTACCACTGGTACGTATACTACTACAACAATCAGGTGTACTACTGTACGTAGTAGTCAGGTGGCCGCAGTGGTAGTCTCAAAGTGTTCACAGAAGTTTGTGTACCTGATTAAAATTGCGTGGTAGGAGTCAAACTAGTTAGAAAAGTCTACATTTCACTGCACCACTCGTCAGAAAAAGAAGTAATTGTACTTTTATCCTTATTCTGCCATACCCTTCAGTGTTGCCCAATCCAGTGGTGTGGGTCCAAGTCGTAACAAGAATTCGCCAATTTAGCGCCATTGATACCTAAAGTGTTGTTGCGCGAAACTGACACAACGAGAAAGGGGTGGGGTTGGAGTCAACAAAGAGCATCGTGGGGGGGGGGAGGGAGGGGAAGGGGGGTTGCATGGAGAGCGGGGAGATTGTGGAGATAGGGTGGCTGGGTGGGTGTAGGTAAAGCTCCCTTTTGGGTGCGGGCGTAGGAGGGAGAAGGGAGAGCCCAAAACAGTCAAAGGAGAGACAGAAGGGGAGGGGAGAGAGGGGAGAGGGACGCAGGGAGGGAGGCAGGGAAGGTGAGCTCTATGGGAGGACTGAGGGCAACTAAAAAAAGTCTGCAAAAGAAGAGGAGGAGGTGATGCCTCTCTTTTTGTAATGAGATCCAACGATGAGAGGAGCCAGTCACCCCCCCCTCAAAAAAAGCCTTTTGTGAATGAGCGAAAGACGGCGAATGACGAAATTCCAATATCGCGTTGCCTAGCCCCAATTGTCCGTGAGAAGAAATAAAGATTAACGTAGAATCAGGACCGTGAGTTTTGTTGTATCTTTGGACGATAAAAAGGGGTGGCGGCCAGAACTGCATTCGAGAGCTTGAGATGGAAAAAAATAGTAAATTCTTTCCTTTCCCCTCCCCTGAAAGCAAGGGTGGTCCCGATCGTTCGCTGGTCATCCTCTCCCGTTGTTACACTGGAC
>JAAUYM010010438.1_pt1 | contig 12336 bp, 19 predicted proteins | sample 7278001 | NCBI WGS metagenome assembly JAAUYM01 (sample SAMN14350224, study PRJNA611818) | marine sediment metagenome | isolation source: surface marine sediment (1.8m) | place: French Polynesia: Moorea | collected 2018-08
AAACGGAGTTTCTTGCTTATCTCCTCCTCCTCTTTCCAAGATTTCGCTTTCAATCGAGCGTCCAGCGAAGCAGTGTCCTCCTTTGAGTTCATTCACTGCTTCAACTTCTTGGGACAAAGTTCACATTGTCGTTTGGGCAGTGCATCTGAATTGCCGATCAATGATCAGATTATTTTCTTATTCTCCTCCTTATAATGTTGTGTTAATCTATTCAACACATTATAGCTTAGGAAAGACTGAAAGTATTAAGTACAGCAGGACTCTGATATGTAGTAAAGTCGGTGACCGGCAGCAGAAAGTTTACTAGCAGCAGAGTTTTTTTACTATAATGGAGGCTACTGTACCACAGGTATTATTACTTTCTTCGCCGTACCACTGATTTAAGTTTTGTTTTTCTCGCAGGTTTACCACATGTGCACTGAGCGCGGCGGTCGGCGGGCCTTCCTCTGCCCGGAGGGGACGCGCTTCAACCAGCGCACCCTGGTGTGCGACCACGCAGAGAGGGTGGAGTGCCAGGAGGCGTCCAGCTTCTTCCACAGGAACCTCATCCTGCACCAGGAGTCGCTCAGGGCCACGGAGAGGGCCAGGCAGAAGCAGCTTGGTGCGAAGCTCTTTTAGCATCAGCATTTCTAAAAAAAAATTCCTAATACAGTCAAACTTACGTTAATGAGACTCGGTAATGGGTAATTTCAATAATTGGAAAGTTCTCTAGAGAACAGAAAACGCACTGTGTAGATACTGTTACATTCAGACTTGGTGTGGGTTCGGATGAGCCACATATGGGATTTTTGATGTTCCTATTTCGTACTTCAACCGGTCTCTTTTTTATGAATGGGTCGGAGATATTTTCACGCCCCCGCCCCACTATTTACTTACTGACTAAAAAAGAGGACCTTGAAAATTCACTGCTTTTAAATTCCCAAGCTACACGTAATCTCAGAAATTGGGCTTTTAAATTGGACCTTTTTATCGGCGGGTTCCACTAAAACTTTGATCGCTGATAATTTGCATCGAAGTTTTATGGGTCCATCGACTATGCCGCCGCTGCTGCTGCTTATTAAACCAGATTGGGTTCGACTTATCTCGAAAAATGTACGCTTGGCTAGGACAGCGGCGCCTTGAGGAGATAACAACAATTTGATGCTTTTAAAAAACTGCTACCATCCCGTTTACATGGATGTAACCTTAAACCTTTAAGGTGCGGATGCAACTATGCTGTGTTCCAGCCTTTGACATAGTGTCGATTCTCTCGCTCCACATGCAGGCACCAAGTCCAGACAGAAGCGTCCTCGGCTGCAACAGGCCGCCCCCAACATCATTCACGTCCGACCGAGACCCAACATCGTCAGGGGAAACCTCAACGGGAGGATCAGGTTCGCCCAGCTGCAGAGGGGCAACAGGCACGACTTCAACAGGTTCACCACCACCACCACAACGACAGCAACTACAACGACGGCGGCGATCACGACGACTACGTCTCCACCAAGAAGAATCAGCAACAATCCCCAGCCGGACAGGTTCGTCAACCTCCTCCTGGGTCTGCCTGAGCTGCCTGAGCCCAGGGAAAAGGAGCGCAACTCGCCCGCGGACGTATTTCCTCCGAGCGTGGCAAAGAGCGCCAAGGACGAGTTCGACTACGAGGACTACGGCGACTACAGCGAGGAGGTTAAGCTGCAGCTGCTGCCGCCCAAGGAGGCCTCCAACAGCGTCGCCAGGTTCCACAAGGATCCCGAGCAGCCTTCCCTGGACTCGTCCTCCACCTCCTCCATGGACGAGAAGGGCAGCGGGCCCTCGCAGCCGGACTCGCCCCAGTCCAGTCTTCCCTCTGCCTTCCTCCGGCCACCGCTGCCGGTCAGTCCCGTGCAGTTCGTGGGACAGGTCATGACGCCCAGGCAGCTCAAGTCGCTGCCGCACTCGCCCATCGTCAGGATCGCCAAGACAAAGAGCAAGAAGGAGCGAAATCGATCTGGTGGAGGGGGGCGGATCAGGACAATTCCATTGCCAGAAGTGGAAGAGGATGAAGAAGAAGAGGATGAGCCGACGGCGGGGCTGTCCGTGGCCAAGGGTCGTTCCAACTCCCTTTCAAAAGAGGAGGAGGACGTCCAGATCGGCCTCCCGGTCCAGTTGCGGTCGCCCGGGCGCGGCTTGCCGCCCCCGCTGGTGTGGATCTCCCCTGCCTCGCTGGCGCGGTCGCCGATGGTCAGCCTGAGGCGCATGCGCAACGAGCTGTCGTCCGCGGACGACGACCTGCCGCTGGAGAGGGCGCTGACCATGAGCTTCCCGGCGAGGAGGAGGAAGATCTTTCAGCCCGAGTGCGTGAGATGCCTGGCGGAGAGGAAGCGCTTCTCCAAGTGTCCGGAATGCGCTGCAAGAGTGAGGTAATTGGCAGGAGGAACAAATCTCTTCTTCCTTCCCGTCACCTACCATACCACTACTATGAAAATGATGTTCAGATCTCCCCGGTGCTCAGCTACACAGTTTCTTCCTGCGCAACCCAAAAAGAGAACACATACCTGCCTTTTTTTTAAATGACGGACACAGAGACTTTGATATTCTTTAATAATTATTATCGTGTGCACGTGCGTGAGAAGAAAGATGCGATCGAGAAATTGAAGATATTTTTTGTCCGACAAGACTGCGAGAGAGAGAAAGAATCAATCAAGCAGATTCTGTTGTGGTGAAGGAGAGTTTTGCTATAGCACTTATCTCTCTTTCCGTGTGGACATGGATACTTAATGCAAGGCAAACTTGAAGCTCGAGAGATATTTTGAGAGGTAGAAATCGCGATGGCGATATTTGTACGTTAGGCGGATGATGATGATTGCACTGTTTTCTTTATTCACTATGTGTACAAATCATGATGAAACTATGTAAAGGCGAGTATGTGAGGGTTTTTTTCTTCTTCTTCTTTCATAGTTGTAGTAACATGTAAGCGTGTGTCTGTGTGCGCATATTGGTAGGTATAAGTTGAATCGAATGCAAACCGTATCACTTATCTCTCTGTGAAAAAATATATAGAATTTTGCCATTGTATAAATCCAATTTGTCATTGTAGTCTTTCCTGGAGGGGGAATGGAAATGTTTGCTTTTTCTATGGTTTTTAAATACCCATTCTACTACTATTGTTGCTACAATCATGTTTTACAGTCTATTAATCTATTATAGTATACGCTATTTCTCGAATCTTCTCATCATCCCCCTGACCCCTCCCCTCCTCCTTTTCCTCTCCTCGTCCGACGACGACAGCGACTTGCTCCTCCTCCGCTCCGCCCTCTGCTTGGTCCTAGACGCCGGGGCCGCCGACACCGCCTTCGCCACTGCCGACACCTTCGCCTTCACCCTCTTCCTCTTTGTTCCCTCAGACGACGCCGAAGAGGAGGAGGAGGAGGACGAGGAGGAGGAGGCGGACTCCGACTTAATGGACTCCAGCGAGACGGACCTCTTGGAGCTGCCTGGCGACGCCGCGGCAATCCTTCTTCTCCTGATGGAGGCTGAGTCGGCCGAGCTGCTCCTGCTGTTGCCGCTTCCCGTGCGCATGACGATGTCGTACTGCTCGTCCGAGTGTCTGACGATGTTCTTGGGGTCGATGTGCCCGCCCTCCGCGCTGCCGTGGCGGGAGAAGACCTCGGCCGGCGTCAGTGGCATCGAGGTCATTCTGACGTACTCCATGGGCGCTGGCCTCTCCTGCGGCCTGATCTCCGGCATGTACGAGGAGGAGGTGGTGGAGGACGCGCGCGACATGCGCTTCATCTCCACCACCGTCTCCTTCTCGTCCTCGGAGGAAGACGAGGAGGACGAAGAGGAGGAAGACGACTTCCTCTCCCTCTCCATGGCCAGCTCCACCTTCTTGGTCTCCACCACCTGAATGTGCTGGTGCTCTTCGTCTTCAGAGGAAGTGTGCAGGTCCGGGGTGGTCTCGAACTGCCTGACCAGCATGGAGACGGATCCCTTGCTGACCGGGACCACCTCCTCCTCCTCGGACGAGGAGGACGAGGAGGACGAGCTAGACTCCCGCAGGTCCTTCAGGGTCTTGCTGTGGAGCTCCATTGTGACGGGACCGCCGCTCCTTCTCCTCTCCTCCGGGGAGCTGGACCTGGACCTCCTTCGGACCACCATCGCCTCTACCGGCGCCTGGTGCTGCACCTCTACGTCCTCCTTGGTGAAGACCTCCATTACCTTGTCCTTCAACGTGTCCAAAAGCGAGAGGCGCCTCTCTACAACCTTCTTTCCCTCGTCGGAGCTGCTGCTGCTGGAGGAGGAAGAGCTCGATTTTCTTTCCCTTAGGTAGGTGTGGGTGTCGACGCTGCTGGTGATGAAGGAGGAGGGCCTCTCAGCCGTGTACGAGCTCACCAGTCTCGGCATCGGTGTCGGCTCCGGGATGGTGGCTCTTATGGCCACCTCCCTGTCGGAAGAGGAGCTGGAGGAGCTCCTGGCTCGGAATGAGTAGGACGGCTGCTGCTCCCTGCTGGAGAAGATGCTCTCAAACCTTCTCTCCTGGATGGGCTCGGTGGCCACGATCGGAGCCCTGGAGGAGGAGATCAGCGTGGAAATCCTCTTCTCGTCACCGGAGCTGCTGCTGCTAGAGCTGCTGCTGCTGGACTTGCTCTTACTGAGGAAGGATGGCTTTTGCGAGGTAAAGAGGGCCTCCCTCTTCTCCTCGATAATGGGTCTGACAACTACCGGATCTCGCTCCACGGACATGCCGAGGCCGATGCTAGAGGTAGAAGCGAACCTCTTGGCGGCCTCGTCCTCGCTGGAGCTGGAGCTGCTGGAAGACTGCATAAAGGACGGGCGCATGAGGGAGGAGGACCTCACGTCGGTCGACTTGACCATGATGGGCGCCTTTACTTCCGAGGCGCTGCTGCTGCTGCTGCTGCTGCTGGAGGCGCTGTTGCTTCTCTTTCTGGTCAGGATGTTGGACGTAAAGGTGGCGACCGGAGCAACGGGGACAATCTTGGCCTCCTCCACAGTGGAAGCGGAGGAGGAGGAGGAGGTGGAGTCCTTCCTGGCCACCAGCGGCTGCTGCGTGGCGATTCCCATGCTGACGTCGGTGATTTCCTTAAAGTTGATAACGTGATGGTCCGAGGCGGAAGAGGAGGAGGAGCTGTCCTTGCGCTGGATCTCCTGCGCGTAGCTGGTCCTTCTGACCCTGGAGTCGTCGCTGGAGGAGGAGGAGTCGATGCTGTGCTGCGAGCGGTTTCTCTGCCAACCAACGTTCTTCTTGATCTTCTCCATCAGGTCGACGGAGTCGTCGTCGCTCAGCTTGCGCTCTAAGACCACCGCCGGCTGGTGGTGCACGAAGGTGGCAGCCCTTACCTCCTGCACGGTGTCGTCGCTGCTCGAGGAGGAGGAGGAGGACGATGATACTTTCCTGACGATGACCGGTGCCTCCTCGTGGCTCACCCTGTGGGTGAGAGTGGCCAGGCCCTCCCTAAACCTGTCCGACACGGCCACCTTTGCTTCGTCCTCTGAGGAGGACGAGGAAGAGGAGGAGGAAGAGCGGTCGACGGAGGCGGAGAAGGTGGGCGGGACAATGCTGGTGATGATCTGCTTGCTGACGGAAATCTCCTCGGAGCTAGAGGAGGAGGTGGACGATCTCCTGACCACGGCCTCCTGCTTCTCTAAGACGGCTGCGGGACGGATGATCCTAATGCTCTCCTCGTCAGAAGATGAAGAAGATGAAGAGGAGGAGGAAGACTTTCTTATTTTCTCGACTTGAAGCGCGGTTTCGATTCTGGGGGCGATCTGTATCTTTCTCTCGTCCTCGGAGGACGAGGAGGAGCTGCTGCTCCTGTCAACAATCGGCACAATTACTGCGGGCGGCGGCGCGACAATCTTGACCTCCACCTCGGTGTCAGAAGAGGAACTGGAAGAAGAGGAGGAAGAGGATCGCTTGACCAGGGGAGCCGACGCGAAGGCGGTGGTGGCCGCAACTTTCAGTACCTTCTCGTCATCGGAAGAGGAGGAGGAACTAGAGGTAACCTTGACGGGCATGGCCTGCTTGATGGAGTAGACGGAGGAGGTAGCCGAGGTGGCGGACTCCCTCTTCTCCAGGATCCTCTCCATAGCGGGCGCTGCTATTATGGGCCTCCTCACCTCGTCGTCAGTGGAGCTACTGGAGCTGCTGGAGCTGCTGGAGCTGGTAGAGCCCCTTCTCATCAGAACCGGCATGGCCATCTTGGCGGGCACCTCCTCCTCGCTTGACGACGACGAGGAGGACGAGGAGGTCCTGACCCTCTCCGTGTGAACAATCTTCTCAATCCTTGGAGCCACATGAATCTTGGCCTCTCCGTCGGAGGAGGAGGACGAGGAAGAGCTTCTCTCCACCCTCGGGATGATGACCGGTGCCACCACCACCTCCACCCTCTCCTCGGAGCTAGACGAGGACGAAGAGGACGAGGTCTTCCTGTGCAGCTTCTCCTTCATGCTGTGCAGCCCGGTGACGATCTTGGCCTTGATCGGGATGTGCCTTTCCTCGTCCGAGCTCGAGGAGGAAGAGCTGGAGCTGGTGCGCTCGACCGCCGGGATTATCACTGGGGGTGGCGCCTCGATTCTCACCTCCTGGTAGTCACTGCTGCTGCTGGAGCTGCTGCTGCTGGAGCTGCTGCTGCTCGATGAACTCTTTCTCTCCAAAGTGAGAACCGGTAGTGGCGGGGCCTCCACGATCTGCCTGACCATCTGCGGGGGCTGCACCTCCATGCGAACTTCAGGTTCGCTGCTGCTGCTGGAGCTGCTGCTGCTGGATGAACTCCTCCTCTCCATGACCACCTGCTGGTGGATCACCTGCGGCAGCGGCGGTGGCAGCGGCACCTCCGCGTCGCTGCTGCTAGAGCTGCTGGAGCTACTAGAAGAGCTCTTTCTTGCCAAGGCCACCATCACCGGCGGCGGCGGCGCGTCCACCATCTCCTTGTCGCTGGAAGAGGAGCTGGACTTGGACGAAGTGGAGTCCTTCCTCTGGGAGATAAGAGCCGTGTTGGCCATCAGCACCTTGGGGCCAGAGCCACTGGAAGACGACGATGAAGAGGAGGAGGAGGACGATGCTGAGCGCGACCTCGGCCTGGTGACGATCATGGGCGGGGGGGCGGCCTTCACGCTTTCCTTGGATGTGGAGGATCCGGAGGAGGAGGTGGAGCTCCTGCGCTCCACCACGTTGTCCAGGATCCTCATGTTGGCCTGTGCCTGTCCCAGCTTGATGCTGACGCTGCTGGCGCTGCTGCTGCTGCTGCTGTCCTTCCTGATTCCTGCGGCGGTAGCCAGCATGGCCTTGCCGACGGCCAGCTTGACGCCGTCCTCCACGTCGCTGGAACTGAAGCTGGTGCCGCTGTCCCTCCTCTCTGCTGCCACCCTGGTCAGCACCGCTCTAGCCGCCGGAATCTGCGGCACTCCTGCGTTGGAGGAAGAGGAGGATCCCGAGGATGAGGATGAGTGCTTCCTCTTAGGTCCTGGTATCTCGTGGTAGATGTTCTCCCTCTTGTTGAGGTTGACGTAGGTCCTCTCGTCCTCCAGCGACTTGGCGTCGAAGAACTCGGCTGACCGCGTGGAGGACTCGCTCGGGCGCGAGAGGCGCTTCTGTGTTTTCAGGAGAGAAAATTGTTTTGCTGCTCATTGGTGGGGTGGGTGTTTGTGACATTGTGTGTGTGTGTGATCTGTGTACAAAGTATTCCATATCGACAGACGTACGTAAATGTGAAATGTTTTTTCTCACCTGCGGCTTGGGCACTTCGTTGACGTCGCTGTAGCTGGTACCGGAGCTTCCAGAAGAGGAGGAGGAAGAGGAGCCGCTGCTGCCCGACGAGGAAGACGACGACGAGGAGTGACCCCTCTGAATATAAATGAATAATTCCGATGCTGTAGACAACATTTTCCTTTTTTGGTAAAAGTCTGACGATTACGTTAATTGTCCGGTCGATGGTGAGGTCGAATAAGCCGTCGGCCTTCCTGAGGTGCTCCGGACTGGACCCGTCGAAGCTGACGTCGACCGCGCCGGGCACCGGCGCCGCCTTCCTTTGCCCCCTGTCCGTGGTGCGCCGCCCACCGCGCCTGCTCTCCACGCTCATCTGGGCTTCCAGGTCGCCCTGCTTTCCCTGTCCCTGCACGAAGCCCCTGTTTACCTGTCCCTGCACCTGGCGCTGCTGCTGCTGTTGTTGCTGCTGAGGCGGCGGCTTCTTGCGGCAGCACTGGTTATAGTAAAAAATAAGTGTTACCGTTTTTCACACTTGAAAATCCTGTGTGTTTCTTTCTCTCTTACCTTCTTCCATGACAGCCATATTATGGCCAGCACGAGAATTGCGGTCAGGATTGAGGCGTAGATCCACAGGAAGATGTAGACGCCGTCGTTGCACGCCATGGCTGGGCTGGCACGTCTTTGTCTGTCCTGTTGAGCAAAAATTGGAAAGAAAATCTTGGAAATTGCAACTTATGTGGAAAGATCAATGCTTCAAGACGTCATGCTTTATTTAATTGCACCTTTCAAGAATTCAAAGACTTGCAAGAATCCAGCCTGGCCTTAGCTTCCAGTCTCTGGCCTACCTCTAAGACGACTGATTCCCTACTACTTCATATCTCCAGGCCAAGGCTCAAGTCCCCACTGACCCTCCTCTCGGCCTCCCTGATCTGATTCATAGCCTTTCTCTTCCCCACGACATCCTTATCAGTGAGAGAGAGATAAGGGCTGTTGAGAGCCAGCATCATATGCTCTCTTGCTCTCTCTCTCTCTCTCTCCTAGGTGCGGCTTCATCCGACAAACGTCAATGAGTTTTTTCTTAAACATTTAATGCATAATACGACTAGTGAAACATTTGATGATGAACATGTTTTTTTCTCACTCGGGTGTGTACGAAGTACGTACGAGGACTGAAAAAATCTTGAACTCTTTGTCTATGTTTTTTTTTTTAATGATGCATATGAGTAATGTGCCCCCTCTTTTTAAGCCCTCTCAGGCCAGGCAGCAGCAGCAGCAGTTCTTCCATCACCTTCTCTGACATTGTTGAGCGGCATGTGTAGGTCGGGCTTGCGCTGGTGCGTGGTGGGTGATATCATTTTCTGGGCAAACACATGCAAGGGGTGAAGTCAGAACTGAAGCATGATCAATGTATGTGTACCGGTGTATGCGCGTCAATTTACTGTACGAGATATTTCTCACACAGTCAGACAGTTAAGACGTCAACAGCCGCCTAAAGAGACACTATGTATTCCACGGTGATAAACTTTCTCATTGCCTTCAGACATGTTTCATTCCCATGGAAAAAAACCGGTCGTATCAACTCTATTTCCCATATCAGAATGCGCTTTTTTACACGAATTGGTCGTAGTGGGCGGTCCCCTTTCTCTCTGCCCGCAGCCTTGAGACAGTGCAATGCACAGTTCAAACAAGCAGGGATCATCATCATCGGCGGAGGATCAATCGACAAAGGGCGGTGTGAGATGCTACTAGTGATGATTGGTGAGAGAGAGAGAGAGAGAGACAAGCTAGGGTCATCCTTGAACTAATTGAGGTTTTTTCCTATGAGTGACCTCAAGGCATTTAAGCCGCAGGGCCTCAATCGTGTGTGTATTACAGTGTATGTGTGCAGATCGTAAACTGAACAACTCTCTCTCTCTCTCACCTTCTTATCCACACGAAGGTAGCACTAGGGTGCCGAAATCGAAGCATTCTGTACATTGTACAGTGTGCAATGTGGATGGAGGAGGAGGAGGGAGGAAAAAGGATGCTGCGATTTCTCTGGAGCATGAGGCTTTATTTGTGCAAACTTTGGATTTTCTCTTCTTTTTCGGAAGCTTTTGTGTAAGCTCAAAGTTGTTTGTGTTGACTGTGTCTGTCAAAGCAGGAAGTCCTTGCTGCAACCCGCCTTCATAACTTTCTGACGGAGTATATGGGTTGAGTTGCTGCTTGAGTTGATAAATGACTAATAAGTCTGTGAGGTTAAGTTGCCTTTTTATATTTTGTGTCTGATCACAGAGAATACTTGGACATATCACACTTGCGAGTTCTGGGGCGCCAAGTGGTAACCCTTCCTCCCCAGGAAGGAGAGGAGGATGCCGCGGACTCGAGAAACCATGGCAGAGAGGAAGATGGCGCCGGGACTCGAAGGGTCTCTCAAGGTGCTCGCCAGCAAATTCAAGTAAATGCCTGCAATTTTAAATACAGCCGAATTCACTTAAGTGGGGAACGGGTAAGTGGAAATCCCACTTGAATGGAAATTTTTTTTTAAAAAAAGCAGAGAAACTGCAACTATGTTTGTCTTCCCGCTATACTGTACTGTAACTACTGTACTTATAGGTACTATTCTCAGATTGACTGCGACTTAATGTAATTTATAAAAACTTAGTGCAGTTAGAAAATCTTTACACTTAGCACTTACACAAACTACTATTTCAATAAGCCAGAATTAAAGTAGTAAGTTGGGTGCTTAACTTTAATGCAGTAACCTTATTTTTAAAGACCCGCCTCTGCTTTTCATGCGAGTACTGAAGCGGGTACGCCAGCGTCTAGGGTATTTATTTCTGGTGTTACTGACTTTGTTGTACCTGCCAAGACCAGTAGTCCGCTGTACAAGTAGCGGAGGGTGAAGGGCTTGGCGAAGAGGACGAAAGACAGGGCGATGGAGACGGCCTTCCTGGAGGAGGTGACGGTCACGCAGGCGAAGGCGCCAAAGTGGCGGATGAGAGCGAGGACGGCCTGGCGGGGCAGGCGGAACAACATCATTAAAACAAACAAACAAAAAAACACGGACATCCGAGTTTTGACCAAAAAAATATCCCGAAAAATGGGATATTTTTTTTTATCCGGGTTGTCAAAAACCATATAAGATCAAGCCTTTTTAGCTACGTGTTCAGGGATGCCTTAATCAGATCATTCAAATCAGCAAAGCGGAATGTGAGAGGGGTGAAGTTGCCGTCACCTGCATTCCCAGATATCCGACCACGGAGTGAACCACCGCCGCGACGAGAAGAGACGGGGAGGAGGAGTACCGCGCCAACCCCGGTGCCAGCGCGCCGGACGCGGCCAGCCCGAGCGCCAGCAGCGCCGACCCCAGCGAGAAGTTGTAGAAGATGACCTCGGCGTTGCAGGCCTCGTGCTGGCGCATCGCCTTCTCCTGCACGTTGCCGATCAGAGCGTCCGCCGACAGCGCCAGGCAGAGCAGGACCACCCCAGCCCCGTCGAAGTGGGGGGACACCTAATTTGCGAAAAGATGCAAAACAGTTTGGGGAAAATGGGTGTTGCAAATGAGGCATAGAGTACAGTACGTAAATCTTGAGTAAACGATGCGTTACACTCAGATATGTTGTTATATGGAGGTTCTATTGTACTGTTAATTACTACTACTACGTCATCACACCAACCTCGCTGTCAGCCAGGGTGAAGGAGACGAGGCCGACGCACATGACGGAGGCCGCCGCAAAGTCGAAGGGGCCGTACCTCTTCCCCTGGATGAGGACGCCGCCGACCAGCACTGGGATCAGCTTGCACGACTTGAAGACCACCATGGTTGGGTAGTTGACGTACCCGAGGCTAGCGTTGGCGCAGCCCATGGAGACGACGGTGGCGCCGGAGAGGACGGCGTAGGAGGACATGGGGATGCGCCGTGACTCCCCCCGGGCAGACAGCTCCAGCCGGGAGTAGGCCGAATACAGCGCGAACTGCACCAGAGTCACCAGGAACCCGTGAGGCCTCATCCCGTCCTGCTGGAAGATCCATTCTTGGACGTAGGCGAAGCTCAGGTGGAAGGCGAAGATGACGCCGGTCAGGAGGGCGAAGTGGCCGCTGGAAGGAGAACGACAACAGGTTGGCGCGCTCTCATTGTACAGAATTCTTTTACTTTCTTACGTCCGACCCGACCCAAAAGGAGCTTCTGATTTTGCTGTTGCTTGTTGGCTCTTGAGATCCTCTTTTATAGCTTCTACGTCCTTGTCTTCCTCCATGGTGACGACGGCGCCGTCTTTTGATCTTGGCCAGAAGTCACTTCCTGCGGAATATGAAAAGAAGCTATGCTGATCAAAACATATGTGTGACTGTTGTTTTTTTTTTATCCTTTCCCCTCCCATGTGCTCACGGTGCCTGCAGTGCATTTGTTACATTATATCGACTACAAATAGATTTTTTTTTTACTTCAACGCAGTTATAACTTACAAAATAGTGTCAGTAAAGATAGAGCGGTGTGCTATTTGAAAAAGGTGTGCCGCAGGTATAAAGCTACACTTGCAACTACGCACAACAGAAAGCAGCTGACATGTGTAATTCCGGTAGTAGTACAGTAGCCCCTCGATAATTCGACAAATTCGGTTGCCAGCCAAAATGTCGAATTAGCGAGGGTTGTCGAATTAGCGAGGGGGGAG
>JAAUYM010083143.1_pt1 | contig 12336 bp, 11 predicted proteins | sample 7278001 | NCBI WGS metagenome assembly JAAUYM01 (sample SAMN14350224, study PRJNA611818) | marine sediment metagenome | isolation source: surface marine sediment (1.8m) | place: French Polynesia: Moorea | collected 2018-08
CTATGTCCTTAAATTAAGTGCAGAGCGCTTCGAGCGTTCAGTGCTTAGTATTTCCCCTGTAACTGGTAAAGTTGAAGAATTTCTCATCACCTACAGTGCCGGGATGGAAGTGCTTAAACCCGATGGTCAAGCATTACTAGGTAATGAGCGCATAACCTTGTCGCGAGATTACACACTGGATGAAGGAGCAGTACTTGGTGCAGCGACTGAAGAGACCGTGATTCGTGAAGACCTTGTATTCAGAACATCGAGCCAGGTATTACGTCGCTTGCAGGCAGTGACAAGTCAACCATAACCAAAACCTATGCGCCTGCGCCCCGAGCAGCTACCTTCCCATCTCAAACGTGGAGAACTGGCCCCCGTCTATTTTGTTAGTGGTGATGAACCTCTGCAAAAGCTCGAATCTGTAGACTCAATACGTCAAGCCGCCAGGAATAATGGCTATGAAGAACGCTCTGTTTTCAATGTCGATAAATCTTTCGACTGGAATGCATTACATCATGCTGGCGACAACCTCTCCTTGTTTGCTAGCAAACGAATAATTGAGCTGCGCATGGGATCGCCTAAACCCGGCAAAGAAGGAGGCAAGGCGATTATTGAATTCCTTGAGGCTGATAACCCGGACACACTGTTAATTATAAGTGCCGACAAAATGGACCGTGCGGCACAAAACAATAAATGGGTTAAGCTGCTTGAACAGACTGGCGTACTTATCCAGGTATGGCCGGTTAACCCTGGACAGCTGCCAGGCTGGATCCAGTCTCGGCTACAGGCATCCAACAGGCGCATTGCCATGGATGCTGCAAGACTTATTGCACAACGTGTTGAAGGTAACTTGCTGGCTGCCAGGCAGGAAATTGAAATACTATTGCTGCTTATAGACAAAGACACAATCGAGACAACCGATATTCTGAACACGGTAGCCGACAGCTCACGTTATGATGTTTTCGACATGATAGAGAGTGCCTACCTTGGCAAGGCTGACCGCACATTGACCATGCTGTCTGGTTTACGCAAGGAAGGCGCCGAACCGCTAGCGCTATTTGGAGCATTCATGTGGGATTTCAGGAGAACGTGTACGATTGCATCGGAAAGCGAACAGGGCGCAAACCTGGATAAGCTATTTAGTACTTATCGTATCTGGGACCAAAAAAAGCGCGCCATGACGGCAATCCTTACACGTCATACATGTAAAAAGCTGCAGCATCTGCTAACGTATTGCGCCCGAATTGACAGGGCGATGAAAAGCAGCAACAAGGACTACGCCTGGGATCAGTTAACCATGTTACTGTTAGCTATAGCCGGCATAGAGACCAGGAATAAAAACTTCTTAGTATGAATATCGAACAATACATGCATGACGTTGGGCAGCGCGCCAGAAAAGCAGCCAGCCACATTGCGCGTGCCGATACAGCTGACAAGAACAACGCGCTGCAAGCCATTGCCGCTAACCTGCTTGATAGCCGCGACAAATTATTCGAGGCAAATGCAAAAGACGTTAAAGCTGCACAAGAGAATAAGCTTGATGCTGCGCTACTCGACCGATTGGTATTAAATGACAACAGACTGGATGCCATGGCGGAAGGGCTGCAACAGATTGCGACACTACCGGATCCCATCGGCACAATATCTAACATGGCACCAAGACCGAGCGGCATCCAGGTTGGTCAAATGCAGGTACCGCTAGGTGTGGTTGGTATTATTTACGAATCACGACCAAACGTGACCGCAGATGCAGCTGGCTTATGCCTTAAATCCGGGAACGCAACGATACTGCGTGGCGGCTCCGAGGCATTGCATTCCAATCAGGCAATTGCCGATTGCATTCATACCGGCCTGCGAGATGCTGGCCTTCCGGAGGACATAGTACAGGTAATAGCAACGGCCGATCGCGCTGCTGTCGGCGCGCTATTAGCTATGCCCGAGTTCGTCGATGTCATCGTTCCTCGCGGCGGCAAAGGCCTTATTGAGCGCGTTAGCAAAGAAGCCATGATGCCGGTTATCAAACACCTTGATGGTGTTTGCCATGTTTTTATCGATAAGCATGCGGATATCGACAAGGCAGTGCGTATTGCGTTTAATGCGAAGACTCAGCGTTATGGCACCTGTAATACGATGGAGTCACTACTTGTCGCTAGCGATGTCGCGGCTGCTGTGCTGGAGCAATTGAAGCCGCTATATGATGAAGCCGGTGTAGAAATAAGGGGCTGCGAACAGACTGCACAGCTTCTGGGTAATATTACGCTTGCTTCAGATGAGGACTATGGCACTGAATACCTGGCACCAATACTATCAGTAAAAATTGTTGCCGGGATTGATGATGCCATCACGCATATCAGGCAGTTTGGTTCACAACACACCGACGCTATCGTGACCGAAGACCTGGCCAATGCCAACCGCTTTCTAAGAGAAGTAGATTCAAGCTCGGTGATGGTAAATGCATCAACCCGATTTGCCGATGGGTTTGAATATGGACTAGGCGCCGAGATCGGCATTAGTACCGACAAGTTTCATGCGCGTGGGCCGGTGGGGCTCGATGGACTAACGTCAAAAAAATATATTGTGATCGGCGACGGCCATATCAGGACCTGACTGTCATCCCCAGGCCAGCAGCAAGCGCCTTTCAGTAATTCTTAATACCAAGCTTATCCAGGTTAACCATGGCCGCGTCGAAATTTGACTGGGCTATTTCTCGTTGCATACCTGCAAAGTAATAACGTATGCGCGCTTCTGCCGCCGTTTGTTCGCGAATGTTGACCAGAAAGAAGTCACTGGCCCCTTGTTTAAAACGTGTTCGCTCGGCATCGCGCAGGATTTCAGCTTGTTCAACCTCTTGTATAGACAATTGCAACAACTCCTGGGATGTCCTTAGATTCAGTAAAATATTTCTTACCTCAAGCTGCATCTGGTCCTGAATAAAGCGTTCGCGTTGTCTAAGCGCGGTTAGCCGTGCTTCATTTTCAGCAAGCGCGCCGCGCGCGGCACGCTGTTCAAACGGTATAGAAAACTGTAATCCAATTATGATGTCAGTTTCATCACGAGATACGCCGCCCTCAGCAACTGTGCCTAGCGGCTGAGCCATTTCCAGTTTCAGATCGAGCTGTGGCAACAAGTCATTCTGGTTTAATTCAACCTTGCGCAGCGTTCTGGTAATGGTGTTGCGAATGGTCATGACCTCGGGGCGCTTGGCGATGGCGTCACTCATATTCACCATTGCGGGTATATCACTAATGTTCTGCGCTACCGGCTCATATTCTGGCAGTCGTGAGTCAGCAACAATCCGGATCTCCCCGTCCTTGCTCCGATAATACAAACCAAGATCGTTCGCGGCCTGATTAAAATCACGCTGTGCTGCTGCCAACAATGACTTACGACGAGTTATATTTTGCATGTTTTCCGTAAGAAATATTTCTGGCCTGGCTCCGCGCTTCACTTCTTGCTCAAGACCTACTTGTCGATCCAATGCGATAGATAACAACTCCATGTAGACACGCGTTTTATGTCCTAGCGCTACCCAGCGCCAATAGGCAATCATGGCCTGCTGCGCCACTCCGATACGCGTTAGTAGCACATCAAAATTTGCTGCACGAACCGCAAGTTGTGCATCTGATAAAAGAAAACGCTCTTTATCAATCTCACGATTCCTGATCAGTGAAAATAGACCGCCTATCTCAAGCTTACCGCCGGTATTGGTAAAGCGCTCATCTTCGTAAATGGGGAAATCGCCATTGGATAGCTTGTAGCCACCATAAAATTCGGCACCATAATCCTGCAACCGACGAGACGCTGTACCTTCTACAGAGCGACCGTCATAAAAACCGTCTGCCCAGCCGTACCCTTCGGCATCAAAAACAAGATCAAACGCGCCAAGGGCGGCAAGCGAGCGCGCCTCTGCAGCCCTTCTATCAGCAAGGCCTTCAATGATTTTGGGGAAGTTTTCCTGTGCTGATGACTGTACTTCCGAGACATCCAGGGTTGAACCATCGTTTATCGGGTTGGCTTGCGCGATATGCACAAGCGCTGTCACGCAGAGGAAAACAGCGACGCTTTTATAAAATGTTTTACGGAGATGCAGTTGAGGCAGCATTGGCACGAAATTCAGGGGGGAAATTATTGTATTGTCGCCACAGTTCATAACCTATTACTACTGTTTCCAGCAATACCCAGCCCCTTACTATAGATCCAAACCTGACAAAGTCATCACTGGGCCATGGATTAATATCTTCTAAATCTTCTTTAACCAGTATCCGAAAGAGGCCGTTTTCCTGTGCCGAAGGATCCATAGCAAATACAACACCGCCAAATGTTCCGATAGCAACAGAAGGCCAACCACTGAACTGTACTGCCGGCCAGCCCTCGAACTGTAGTCGCACCTTGTCGCCAATGCGTACCAGCGAGATATCACGACCATCAATATACAACTCTACAATACGCTCCACGTTATCAGGCACAAAGGTTGCCACAACGTCGCCTGTAGAGACAAATGTTGACTCATCACCCGCGTTAACACGAAGAATGATACCGTCCCTGGGAGCGCGAACGACCTGCACCGACTGTCGGGACAGCTTCACGTCGACTCGCGTTAGTTCTGCAGCGACCTCTGCAACCTTGGCCTGGTGCTCCTGTAACTTAATCTTGGCCTGTTCATACTCGCGCCTTGCTGCAAGCCCGTCATCATAAAGACTCTTTGTTCTGCGGGCATCAATGGCGGCAGTTTTGGCGTTGGCCTCGGCTGCTTGCAGTCTTGCCATTACCTGTTGTCTTTCAGCTTGCAAGCGTTCCAATAAATTTGGATCGTTATCAACGATTTGTACTATCGGATCGCCGACCTTGACATGGCTACCGTCGCGAACAAACCACTCCTGTATCCGTCCAGATACAAAGGCATTAATCTCCTGTTGCCGATCGCTTGGGTTCAGCGCGGTAACAGAACCCCGGCCGCTTGCGTTTTGCACCCAGGGCACCGATGTCAGGAACAGTTCCAATAATAAAATTGCAAACAGCACCATTAGCGCAACCATGCGCGTCACCTTGGGTGGGTGTAAGCGATTTAATGTAAGGAATAAGTGCTTGTGTTTGTTATGCATGGTATGGCTGCAGGTTTCTTAACAATCATTTTTTACCAGCTGGATAAGTTCTTCCTTTCCAGCCTTGAGGCGCATGACATAGTCGAAGTCACATTCGTGGGAATGCGTAGTAAAGTACAGCACGGTTGGCGCTGAACTCTTGCGCAGAAAATCAAGCGAAGTGGTGAGTACGTCTTCAGGAAGAATATCGTATATATCTCCCAGCACGACAATGCAGGGCTTGGCGAGAATTACGGCCGCCAATTTTAGCTGCATCACTTCCATGACATTCAATGGCCAACCACTGACAGCGAGCGTTGTATCTATACCGTCATCAAGCTCTGCAATTCGCTTTTCCAAACCCACGGCTTCTATCGCTTCCAGAATTTGTTCTGGCCTCACTTCCTCAGCACATAGCGAGAGGTAGTTGCGTATTGAAATGCTAACAATTCGCGGCCTGTCCAACACCGCCACTTCGCGTCGCAGCGTGTACTTGTTGATAGCCATTGAATCAATACCGCCAACGCTAAAAAAACCACCGTAGTCATCTACATTGCCTTTCAAAATATCAAGCAACAGCTGTTCAGCAGAGCGGCTTTCCGTCTGTACGATGACGCGGCTATCGGCGGGTATTTGAAAATCAAGCATGACATCCTGGTTCCACTGCTTTCCAACCACGTTGTGGAAAATAATCTCCGAGCTTTCCGGCCTTGGTGATCCGTTGGTCGAGTCTTCCGCTTTAACGGCATAAAACAGGCTTAGCTCGTCAATAGCACCACATAAGTCATAGAAATAAGTCAGGTAAACACCAAATTGGGCAATACTATAAAAGACAATCGACAAAATTAATTCAGCGGCCACCAGTTGACCTATGTTCAGTTGGGACTGCAGCACCAGCCAACCACCCAGGCCAAGCAATACGGCGCTGCCAAAAGCATACAGAACAAAAAGCGAAATAGACTGGGAGAAGTGCATGCGGAAATGCTTGATATGTTTCTTCATGTAGTGCGCTGTGAAGTTTTCTGTTTGTTTCAGCGCTTCTTCAATCAGGTTTTCTGCATTATAAAAACCATTCGAGTTGCCGATGTTCTCAAGCCAGGCTGCTGTCTCATGCTTGCTGTGTGATAGCTCAACTGCCGTATGCATGGCGCGACGACCCCAGATTACCCAGACAAGAATCAACAAACCGACAATGAAAATATTGAAGGCAAGAAAATAGGGGTGGTAGAAAGATACCAGCACAAACCCGACGATGGCCTGCATGACAATGGTAAACCCGCCAACAAGCAAATAAGGCACAACTTTAATAACAATAATGATATCGAAATAACGATTGAATAATGAGGTCTGACCGCCATCCTCGAAGTACGGATTAATGGCGTAAATTGTCCGCAAGGCAATCTCCGACACTGTGCGGGCATAGAAACGGCGGCCGAAGACATCTACCAGGTGGATACGGAGGGCGTTTAGCAAGCCGTAACAGAGTAGCAGTACAAAAAGAACCGATGAAATAACCACCAGTGGGGCCGTCAAGCCGGTATTAATGACACTATTAATCAGTATTTGTACTGATACAGGCGTAGCCAAAGACAGAAGGCTGATGGCAATACCATAGACTAGCGCCAACCAGTAAAAGCTACGTTCCGGCGCGAGAATAGACATCAACCTTGATATTAACGCCGCCAGCGACTGTTCCGTTACAACCTTGGCGGTGGCGAGCTGTTTGCCCTCAAATTTAGCCACTTATATTCCTCAGCTTCGATAAACCAGACTGGTCAACTTCCTTGCATTTGAACAGTCGATACTTCAGTCGAGTATGATACAGCATTCACTGCGTGATGAAATTATGAAAATCCGGTTACAAGGCATTGAGACTATTCGAAAAAATAGAAAGTTCCTGCGATGCGCCGACAGGCGACCACAGTGTAAAGGTTGAAAACCATCAAGCAGCCGGCAGTCCTGTCGCAATCACTAAAGTAATGCGGCTGAGATTCACAAGAGTTTGATTAATTTAGGGTTTCAAACCATAATCAAAGTATGCTGATAACTATTTATCGATGCGCCCAATAGGAATACTTGGCGGTACGTTTGATCCTATTCATCTCGGACACATCAATCTTGCCCTTGCAGCGTACCACCAGCTTGAACTGTCTCAGATTCGTTTTATACCCGTCCATATACCACCACACAGAACGATGCCCATCGCCAGCGCAGATCAACGCAAGTCCATGCTTGAAGCTGCATTGAATAACTATGATGAACTCACGCTTGACTGCCGTGAGATAGAACGTAACGAAACATCTTATAGCATCGACACACTGCAATCATTGCGCACTGAACTTCCGCTTACGCCACTATGTCTGATCCTGGGCAGAGACGCCTTCAACAAGGTAGACACCTGGCATCGTTGGCAAGATCTTCTGGATCATGCACATATCATTGTCGCTAATCGGCCTGGCGCAAGACCCAGCCTGTCAGATGAAGCCTGGGCATGGCTGGAAAAGCACCAAACAGACGATGTCAATACAATCAGGCAAACACCAGCTGGAAGCATTTTCTGCGTGGAAATACCTTTGCTCGATATTTCATCAACGGCTATTAGAAAAGCCGTTGCCGATAAACAAGACGTAAAACAATGGCTGCATCCGTCTACCATTAACTATATTGAAGAACATCAACTCTACCAGGACGCTACATGAAGAATACCGAACAGGTCGATCTGATTATCGATGCGCTCAATGATGCCAAAGCAATCGACATCAGCATCTTTAACGTAACAGGCATCACCAGCATTGCTGACTTCATGATTATAGCCAGCGGCCGATCTAACAGACAGGTTAGTGCCATCGCTGACAAAGTAATACAAACGATAAAGGCTTCAAAATATGAGTGCCTTGGCGAAGAGGGCAAAAAGGAAGGCGAGTGGGTGCTGGTAGATCTTGGCGACGTGATAGTGCATGTGATGCACCCGGATACCAGAGAGTATTATCAACTTGAAAAGCTCTGGCACGACACTGAACAAAAAGTTGAACGGGAACAGTAAATGCAGATTGATTTAATCGCGGTTGGCAAGCGCATGCCTGACTGGATTGAATCTGGCTGCAATGAATATATAAAAAGACTACCGCAACAGGTGCAGTTCTCGTTAGTTGAGATCACTCCCGCTAATCGCTCACGCAAGAATAGCGTGGAAAATTATAAGCGTGAGGAGCAGGAACATATTCAGACGGCTATAAAAAAAAATAGCCTGCAGGTGGTTCTGGATGAAAAAGGAAAAACGATTAGCAGCAAGACACTTGCCACCAGGCTGGGCACGTGGATTGAAAACCAGCAATCAGTAAGTGTAATTATCGGTGGGGCAGATGGACTGTCGGACAATATCAAACAAGAGGCCCGCGAACTATGGTCTCTTTCTGGGTGCACGCTGCCACACGGTTTGGCCAGGATACTATTTATTGAACAGCTGTATCGCGCCTGGTCTATCCTTAGCAACCACCCCTATCACCGGGAGTAACCATACATCCTGATTCGCATGGCAGAGCGGGCAGCGCGTTTATGACACCTTATATTGTATCTTTAACGCTGGACAAGGGTGCTGGCGGGATTGCTTCTAGCCTGCTGCTTTACAGCAAGGCTTTGGCGCAAAAGAATTATACGCACAAGGTAATACTGCCTGCCGGTTCGCCAATTATTGAATCGCTGCAACAACAGGAAAAAACCGAGGTAATACCTCTGCCCGGAACAATAATAAAAGCGATGTTGATAACTCGCTTACTATTTTCAGCGCAGCTAAAAAAACTCTTTAGCAACGCAACAGCAATCTTGTTACATAATTCAAAGCTGATTAGATACCAACTCTGGCCTGATAAATCATTTGTCATATGCCACTCAGGAAAAATGCGAAATCTTGAAAAGGCTCGCAATATTATTTTTTTGACCTCGTCTGCGCAACATAGATTCCAGTCTGAATTCCCGCAACAGCAGCAAGCAATCAATCAACAGATAGTTCCGCATGGCTTTGAAATACTGCAAGACAATATTGCAAAAACGACCAGTAAAGATGCAACCAGGATTGTTGCCGCCGGACGCTTTGTTGAAAAAAAGGGGTTTGGCGAACTGATTGCTGCAGCCGAAAGGCTTGCACAAGAACAGGTAAGTTTTTCGTTAAATATTTACGGCGATGGACTACTCAAGGGACAGCTGCAAGAACAAGCCAGCGCGACAAAGAACATTTCCATCATGCCGTGGACCAATAATTTATCTGGCGTGTTTAAGAATGCAGATGTGTTTTGCTTGCCGTCACTGGTAGAGCCCTTTGGATTAGTGTTAGGCGAAGCCATGCTAACTGGTTTACCCGTTGTGGCCTCGGATACAGACGGACCATTGGAAATCATTGGACAGGATAATCCGGAATCCAGAGGTGGCTATATCTATAAGCGTGGCAACACAGATCAGTTAACACTGTTATTAATGAGGCTTTGTAAACAGCCTGACTTACGAGAACGGGTTGGGATGAATGCCAGAAAAAATATTGAGGACAACTTTAGCCTGCAAAACATGGCGATAAAGCTTGAACAGGCGATCCTGTCAATTAGACCTACCTAAATACGCTGCAAATAGCTTTGTAGATGATGTTCTTCAAACTCCCGTAAACTCCATTCCTGCTCTGACAACCTGTCGTTGTATTCTTCAGCCAGAACATATGCAAAGGCACTTGTGGTCGATGCCGGCAAGTTAACCGACACGGTCTGCCGCGTGTAGAGAATGTCTTCAAACTCATCGAGCAAAGACAGCGATGTTGTATCTAAGTTGGAGTAGAGAATGCCAGGCGTTGATGCAGAGTCATCGGGAACGATAGCGGGATATACACGGTTCCTGATTTTAAAGCGACGAAATCCATGCAATACCGCTTCTTCAAAAGGAAAGTTGTTGCCGGTTACAGCAGTCATAACCGCGGGCACTTGCAGGGTGCCATAAGTAAAAACAGAAGCCATACCCCTATCAATCAGGGAACAAAGGGTTTACCAGCGCAATAAAACCCAGCGAGGAATATTGGTATTTTCCAGGGCATTACGCCTGGTATCGAGTTCGCCATTACCATTGTCGTCTACAAGATAGTAAGAAGGGCCTATAGCCGGGGTGATCTTCACCATGTACAAATGACCATTAACACGATATTCCTCAATAACCGCATCGTCCTTTCTGATAATGGTTACCTGTGGCTCAATATTTTCACCACTCTGGACAGGATCCGGAAGATCGGGTGGTTCAGGAGCCGGCTCCAGCCCGCCGGGGTTGGTATTGCCGGCACTGGCAGAGACTGAAAACAGCAACAGACTGTAAGCAATAACAAGATGTTTCATGGTACTGTCCTTGTGATTTTTAACCACTTTACCACCACATATCTGGCAGATGAAGCCTCTGTAATGAGAACTTCATTCAGCTCTGGACAAATTCGCATGATGCGGATTTTTTTTGTGAAACTGTCATAATGCTTCACCTCATTTTCACTGGCATGTATATCAATGACCGAACGTACTCTCGTCCTTGTTGATGGGTCATATTACCTGTTTCGCGCCTATCACGCCGTGCGCGGACTGAGCAACTCCCGGGGAGAACCCACTGGCGCCATATATGGCGTCATCAATATGATTAAGAAACACCTGTCAGAAGGCGGGCCGGATTATTTTGCTGTGATATTCGATGCCAAAGGCGAGACATTCAGAAACGAGATGTACAAGGATTACAAGGCAAATCGACCGCCAATGCCGGACGATCTTGCCAGCCAGATACAACCGCTGCACGACATAATCCGTGCCATGGGCATACCGTTGTTAATCATCGACGGCGTAGAGGCCGATGATGTCATTGCGACCCTGTCACGGCAAGCGTCAGCGCTTGATATAAAAACAATCGTATCGACTGGAGACAAAGACCTGGCTCAAATGGTGAATGACAGAATTCACCTCATTAATACAATGAATAGCCTGTACCTTGACCCGGCAGGCGTAACAAAAAAATTCGGCATTCCACCTGAGCGCATCATTGACTACCTGACGCTGGTTGGTGATAGCGTAGACAACATACCCGGCGTCCCCAAGGTCGGTCCCAAAACAGCAGTTAAATGGCTGACCGAGTATGGCTCGCTAGACACAATTGTTGAGCATGCTGATGAGATCAAGGGCAAGGTAGGTGAAAACCTGCGTGAGTTCTTGCCAAGGATTCCTTTAACGCGTGATCTTGTCACACTCAAATACGATGTAGATCTTGAACTAACCCCGGAAGACCTTGTTGTAGCTGAAAGCAACACCGATGAGCTGGGCAAGATGTTTCGTTACTGGGGCTTTAAAACATGGCTGTCCCAGCTGGATGATGCGCAGCCAGCTATACAAGAAAACAACGGCGTCGTTGCCAATAACGATGAACGTCGATATGAAACGATAACAACAGAGAAGCAGCTTGATGCATGGATAAAAAAACTGCAGAACGCACAGCTGATATCCGTTGATACCGAAACCACCAGCCTTAACTATATGGAAGCGCGCATCGTAGGCATCTCATTTGCTGTTGATGAAAACGAGGCCGCCTACCTGCCGCTGGCACACGATTATGCCGGCGCACCGCAACAGCTGCCATTTCAGGCAACCCTGAATAAGCTGAAGCCTATCCTGGAAGACGAATCAAAAGCCAAGATCGGGCAAAACCTGAAATATGATCTTGAGGTATTTGCTAACCACGATATCAAGCTTGCTGGCATTCGGCACGACACCATGCTGCAGTCTTATGTGTTAAACAGTACTGCAACACGACATGATATGGACTCCCTGGCAGTAAAATATCTTAATCTTGAAACCATTCATTATGAGGATGTTGCGGGCAAAGGCGCCAAACAGATACCTTTCAACGAGGTAGATATCGAAACTGCAGCACCGTACGCAGCAGAAGATGCCGATATAGTACTGAAACTGCATCGAACACTATCTACTGATCTAGGTACAACGCCAACTCTTGAAAAGGTTTACAAAGAAATAGAAATGCCTTTGTTAACGGTGCTTGCTGCCATAGAAAGAAACGGGGTGACTATTGATGACACGATGTTGCTGGAACACGCGCATGAGATGAAACAGCGTATGCAGCAAATCGAAACCGAGGCGCATGAACTGGCAGGTGAAACCTTCAATATTGGTTCGCCGAAACAAATACAGGCGATACTCTATGACAAAATGAATTTACCGGTGCTGGCCAAAACGCCAAAGGGACAACCATCTAC
>JAAUYM010002280.1_pt1 | contig 12333 bp, 14 predicted proteins | sample 7278001 | NCBI WGS metagenome assembly JAAUYM01 (sample SAMN14350224, study PRJNA611818) | marine sediment metagenome | isolation source: surface marine sediment (1.8m) | place: French Polynesia: Moorea | collected 2018-08
CTGCTACAGGTCCAAAGATGGAAAAAAATCTTTTTTTTCCCTATAGGTACCAACCAGTATGTACATAGGTTTTCCGTAATTGATGCATCGGTATAAAAACGGAGTAGTTTACGCAGCTGCAAATTTATTTCACTGAAGGAAAGAATTAAAAAAAAACCACCACCTTTCTGGGGCGGGGGATCTATTGATGCTGCTCATTTTGACTGGGAAAAAAATGAAGTAAGCAAGGGACAGAAGACAGTCTGTATGTGGGGTGGCATTTTGCTCACCCAGAAAAAAAAAGAAAACTTAATCCAGCAGCAGGAGGGGTGAGGGATGATTTTTCGTCCTTCTCCTTCTGTCGTCATGCCCATGTCTCCTGAGAAGTGCTACTACATGGTGAGCTCCATGATGGCGTTGACGATATTATTGGTGTTGTTCTTGTCATTATGACTAAAGACCAAATATTTTTTCAAGTGTGATCACGTGTGACCATGACAGAATGAAAAAAAAATGCACCCAGACAACCCAGAGTCATTCTGCTTCAATCTATTCCTTCCTTTATTCTCAAATAATTTTTGTGGTCACGTGTGACCAGCAATTTTTCTCTTACTGTGTTTTCTATTACAGTCGACTTCACATTAGCGGGATTTGGTTTAGTGGGATTTTTCGGATTAGGGGGATTTTTTTCAAGGAACAGTATTTTTATGTAGTAAATTACTTCTGATTAGAGGGATTTTTAAATGGTACTTCGGATTAGCGGAACACTTCATGTTTATGGTACTGTATGAGTACTGTGATTGCAATACGTACGATTATATTGTTATGTGCGCAAAAAAGTTTTTATATATGTAAGTGTATAAGTGAAAGTATAAAAGTACGAGTAGTACAGTAAATATGTAAAAAAATATAAATTTTTACAATAAAAGCAACTTCAGTTTAGCGGGATTTTTTCTTGGCTCCCAAGGAGTCCCGCTAATCCGAAGTCGACTGTAATAGAAATATCGCCTTGCCCGTAGGTCTTGTTAGCAGTCTTTCCTTTAACCAATAAACAAACATATTAACTGGCCGACTTGTGGCCTGAAGGGTTACACCAAGATTGCTACTTCTTTGCCCACATGGGGTTGGTTGGATAGCAGGCTTAGCGCAAAATGTGATCCTGACTGATGCCCTAATCCTTTCAATGTTCTTACGATCCTTGCGATAGTTGTTGAGTCTGACTGATCACACTGCAATAGTCTCTTGCACTACACATGTAGTGCCTCAGATGCGTCAAATCTGCTCCTTCCTCTCGCCAACGGCCATACCACGTTGAACTCACCAGTTCTCGTCTGATCACTGAAGTCAAGCAACGTTGGGCTCGGTTAGTACTTGGATGGGTGACCGCCTGGGAACACCGGGTGCTGTTGGCAAACCTTCCCTTTTTTTGGCCCTCTTGGGTGAGAGCACCTCAGATGTGTCAAACCTGCTCCCTCCTCTCGCCAACGGCCATACCACGCATAGCCTTCAATTGTCTCAGATCCTCTCACTAGTTGATTTTTTGACGCATGACTTGTGTTTTTTATAGCAGGTTTGTTCTATTTCTTTGTTCTTTGTTTGTGTTCAGAAAAGGAAATAGTCCTAGTCAAAGTGACCAGATCTCACGATTTATCGCGATTATCTGGGGAGGAGGGGGACGGGGATGAGGATGGTGGCCGAACAGAGGAGGAGGTCAGAGCGATTGATGCAGTTTTTATATTCTTTGCCACATCACAAGATTCGCAATCCTTTTTTTTTCCTTTTCCAGGCTGTCAACTTCATAGTACTTTGGCCCATCCTTTTGCTAGACATTTTTTTCCCAAGGTGCTCTTTTTTTTTCTAAGGCACCATTAGGTTGTAATTTTGCTTAGTTTGATAATACTGGTGCTTTTGTAGTAGACAGGGTGTACTACAGGTTGTTTTATGTATGTACCTGGATTAAAATGGTTAAAAAATTAAAATGAACTAAATTTGCTAAGAATTATTCAAAGAAAGAATTGTTTTTTTTTAACATTGCAGTTATAAAAGTTGTTCTTTCTCATTCTGCAGGTGAGGCAACGTCTCCCTCAAAACCCTCAAAACGTCTTGCAACATCTGAACAGCATTCACCCTAGCTCTATCAGAGGTTCCATCCGAGGCCAGGACCATTAGCAACGAATTCAGAAACTTTCTCAAAGGAAGAGTTGGTGGCCAAGGATTGTCGACATTTCTAAGCAGCTAAAGGTACTGGATGAGCAAGTTTTCCAAACCAACAGGATCTCGGATAGAAATTCATGTTACAACAGATTTTCGTGGACATGCTGAGGCAGCAAGCTTTGGAACGCGACGAACAAATGGAGGGTGGCGGCATGGAAGAGGTGTCAAGCTTGGCCCTAGAGTTCTATCAGTCACTGAGGAAACACTTGGAAACGGTGCCTATCCATCAAGGTACGTAAGCGTTTTTTTTCTTCTGAAAAATCGTAAATTGTACAAACTGGTAGTCCTTTACAAATGCTCTACGTTAATTCCTTTAGATTATGTACACCAGAATAGGTCAGCAATGCCTCATGCTGTAGTCTGCAAGTAATTAGCCGTGTTTGTAGGTAGCAATTCACCAGTAAACTCTGCTGGACCCGCCGTTCTTCCCGTCAGTGCCGCTTCTGCCTAGGCTGCTTTTGAAACTGAGAGTACACGCGGAGGCAGAGGAAGCAGCCCACGAACATGGCCATGAAGTACCTCGCGTGAAGCCCTGAGAAACCAAGCGGTGGCCGCTCCTTGTAGTGGACATTCTCCAGGTAGTGGAATCCGGCCACCGAGAGGATGAGTATGAGGGCGGCGGTCGTGGTCAGGAAACGGGCGATGATGAACAGCATGACGAAGAAGAGCCCGTAGTCCATCACCTTGCTTGCCCGGTCCATGTTTCCCACCCCGTCATCTGCGGCAGAGAGGGCGTACATGAAGGCCACAGCGGACATGAGGAACACGACCGACCAGGCTGCGATCTTGACCTGCGCCCTGGCAGCCCTGTCGGCGCGCGACTTGGTGTGGTCCTTGCCTATTATGAGCGGTGGCTGCCTGTGCTGGGAAGAGGCGCTGGTCTTGGGCTTGCGCTTAGACAGGTTGAAGGAGTCCTTGGCTACACCCTCCTTCTTGCTGACGGTGCCGTGGGTGCCTGAGACCACGTCGTTCAGGTTGGCAGGGTGGACGGTGCCGCCGCCACTGAGGTCGGCCGAAAATGGCCTTGGGGCATCCTCGTTCATGGGGGGAGGCTGCCGCTTGCTCGTGCTCCCAGGACCCCCGAGAGGAGGAGCTTCTCCGGTGCCCTCGGGACTCCCGCCTGTGGCCGGCAGAGTGGGGGCGTCGATCCTTTGTTGGATGGCCTCATGGGCCTTGGTCCCCTTGGTCCCCTGCGTCCCATCCTTGGCGCTCTTCTTGCTCCTGACTCCGGCCAAGGGCTTGCGGCTCCCGGTGGCATCTTGGGAAAAAGCCCCCGGCTTGCCTGGCTTGCCTTTGGGCCACGACACCTGCGGGGTCTTCTTCTTCGTCTGAGGCCGCGAGCCCACGCCCTTCTTGCCCGCCCCCTTCTTGCCTGGATCCTTCCTGCCTGTCACCAAGATAAGAGGGGCCGAGTCTTGCCAGTCCTTCCCCGTGTCTGACTCGTTGCCGGATCCAGCGTCAGAAGAAGACATTGTTACCAAAATTTTATTTATTCAAAACTTGACTAGATTTCCCATATTTTTTCTCGATTTTTTAAGCAAAATTTGAGGGGACAGGAATTTATTCTGATACATTGATTACAATTGGTGTGCTATTATTTATTTTATTGTCTACAATTTCCTATCCGTAGGCCTATCTGACGACGACCAGTCTGCCATCCTGGACTGGGCTGACATCCTGGACTGGTACACTCTTGTCTTCTGCCACAAGGAGCTGTTCTGTTCAGCGGGGACTGACGACGCGGAGAAGGATCTCCAACTGCAGAACAGAATTCGAAGGCTCAATTGGATCAACACCAAGCATCTCGGGTGCCATATCGACAAGTCGAGCCAGCAAGTTAGTGATATCTTGCATGATGCCATTTCAAGTAAGTTGGAAGTGAAATTAATGGGACCTTAAAAGAGAGAAGAAAAATACTGTGTACATATTGCAATTACTCCCTTGCAGACATTCTGGAAATGGATGACAAGGCCTCTCCACAGCAGAAGCTAGACGCGGTAGTGTCCTGCTGCAAGTGCATCTTGGAAATGCTTCGCACTTCTCAACGTGGGAATTATTGGAGACCCCCAATTTTGTACCAAATTGTGTGACACTAACTCTTTTTCAGGTGGCGGTGAGCAATCACCTGGTAGCCCGCACTCGAGAGTTGCATGGGTGACTTCAGGTCTGCGCTGCAGAATGAGGAGACGTATGTGATCTATCGCACACAGTTGGGCGACGACCATGACAAGACCAGGGAGTCCTCTGAGTGCCTAAAGCACCTCACCCAGCAGGCCGTAGTGCTCCAGAAGAAAATGAACGAGATCTACACGGGACGCACAAAGTCTGCATTCCTTCCTCCCATCCAGATCCAGCCCCCATCTATGGGGTCGGTGCTCGACATGCTCAACGTCATCTACGGGATTCTCTTCGTGCAGATCAGTCAGCAGGACATCGACTCTCTCAAGAGTGAAGAAGGCCGGCAGCCAACAAGAAGAGAAGAGAGTGACCGAGGAATGAAGGGCACAAAACCGTCAGAATTCTGTAACCGGGAGAATGCTTCCCATCTTCCTCTTGCCCATCCATCAAGTGCTGTGTGGATTGAAGATGACCATCGTTCCTTCCTCCTTCCAACCCCCTCTTTCTCAGTCCTGCGCACCACTTGGTCTTGCCTGTGTGAGTCCAGTCCATTGTGTTGAAGAAGGAATCGCTAGTCGAGAGTTGAGCGAGGGGGTGGTTTTCTCGCCCAGCCTGTTTTCTTACTCTCGTGATGGTCCTGCTAAGGTTGAAGGGAGCGTGGCTGCGTACAGAGACCGAAAAGACTCATGTGCTGTGAGGACCCTTAGTCAGATGTAGTGTTGTGTAGCACAGTAGTACTAGTAACTGGCATGTGTATCGTTGCATGAAAGTTTATCATCTTCATGCAGAAAAAAGTTGTCTTTCCACACAGCTTCCTACCTGCAACAAAGGCATTAAATAATAAAAAAAAAACACAAAGGTCATTTCTTGTGGTACGTCCGGACTTACATGTGGTTTCCACTTGCACATTCTGTTGCCATCAAACAGTAATAATGGTCGTTCTTTGGTATTGATTGTTCCTATCTGATGCTACTGAAGGACATCTGACTCTTAAACTACCGTAGTACGGTACATATGTACCCTACAAGTCAAAACGGTCAGTGGCGAGAAAAATGAGCAATAGGGACAATCTTCCTACCGTACTAAGGAGAATAACTCTAACACCGGTACGTTGAAATGTAGCAGTATACCGTATAATGTACGAAAGTGTGAAGTCTAGGCAGAGAGACATGAACAGGCAGAGAAAAATTTGTTTTGGTTTCTTGAGTTCCTTTATACACGGGGTTTGTCTGATATGTCCTTATTTTTATTCGTGGAACTCTTTTTGGACGTCTTTTCTTCTTCCTTCCTTGATGTTACACATTTTATTAGTTTGCAGTCTTGGTGACAGGAATCTTCACCATAAGCGGAGGTCTGCTCTTTTGAATTTATTTTGCTAGCAAGGCGTCCTAGAGAGGACAAGGCTTGTGGTTGTGACGTGTGTAGCTTCAAACCTTCAGTTTCTTTTTTACTTCCAGATGGGCATTCGACATGCCTGCTTGCAGTTTGGTCTGCCAACTCACCTGCTCTGTTCACCTCTTCTTGGAGTTTTTTCAGTCGCTGACGAAGGAGTGGAAGCTCTTTCTGCAGTTTTGCATGCTTTTTCTGAAGCTGCTGAAGTTCTTTGTTGTATCCTGAGTTTGATAAACGGCGTGACCTGCTTTGGCTAGGACCTCTTTCCGTAGAAATTGTAGTTCTCTCTTCAGTAGGAACTTCCACGGGAAGTAACAATTCATCTTTTTTACTATTCAAATGCATAATTTTTCGAGCAAGACTTTCATTATCTCTGTTTATTTTGTCCAGCTCATCTTTTAGCTCTTCCTCTTCCTCTTGTTCAACGACAAGTGCCTCAGCATTAATAGCCTCTAGACCACGGTTGACTGAGCTTAACATTTCTTGCATTTCATCGACTTTTGAATCCAGCTTTTGTTGCTGGTCAATCCTGAACATTTGGGCACCTCTCTTTCTCTGAAGTGTCTCCATGTGAGTTGTGTGCTCATATTGGGTTTGCTTGACATTTACTTGATGTCGTGCCAAGGCATTTTCCAGTCTGTTATCAAGTTCTTGAATCTTCAGGCCAAGATTATTGACTTGCTTGTCAAGATCAAATTTTGTGTCCAAATCTTTTTGCCTTTCTGTCAATTTTTGTATTAAGACATCTCTTTGTTCTTTGTGATTATTAAGCATTTCTTCATGTCGCTCTGTTGCCCTGTTGATTGCATCTTTAAGCTGATCGCATGCATACTCCTGATCTCTTTCTTCACTTTCAATCATCTTCTCGAGACGATCCATTTCTTCTTCATGTGCAACTGCAGCTCGCTTCATTGCCTCATGTATTTCATGTTCTGTTTCTGCTGCTGTACCATCCAGATTTGCTAATATTTTGTTCTGATCTCGCATAATGGTACCAAGGCATTGAATCTTGTACTTGAGGTGGTCTGTTTCAGATCTAAGTGGCTGTGTTGCCATTTTAACCTTTTTGTCAATAAACTCTAGATCCGTCCCTACTTGTCTATGCTTGTCCAATATTACCTGGAGTTCTTCCTCCTTTCGTGCAATTTCTGAAGCATTCTCACTTTTTGTTTTTTCGAGGAGATTATCTAAGTTTTCCATCTCATTTTGGAAGTGATTCAGAGCGTTGTCGTTACTCTGTGTGAGCATCTGGTTGATGACATCAGTTTTTCCAAGGTCTGCTTGCTTTTCTGACATTGTATCAACAAATTCTCTATCTAGTTTTTGAATCTCATCCACAAGATTGGGTATCTCTTCTGTGAGCTCATTAATCTGCTTTTCTATTTGGGACTTCATGACGTCATAATTTTCCTTCATTTGTGTTTCTTTTTCTTGTAGAATTTGCAGCCTTTCCTGTAGTTTTGAAAGCTGTTCTGCCTGATCGGCTTCCAACTTCTTTATTTCGTCCTCAAACTTATCACTCATGTCACCTTGAATTTCCTTGAGCTTGTTGACCTTACCTTGGAGTTGTTCTTGCTTCAAACGTGCTTTCTTGTCATACTCACTTGGCAACTGTTTTATAGCATCTTCAATTTCTTTTGTATGACGGTCTACCTGGTCATTTCTATTGGCCAGGTCTGCTCTTTCTTCTTCAATCCTCCTGTTTTGTAGTTGAATCTTTGTTTCAAATTTGTGAGCAAAATGCTCTCCTAACTCTGCTGCCTCATCGGCGAGGCCCTCGAGAGTAGCATTTTCCTCTTCCAACTCATTCTCCAAAGCTGTCACCTCTTCCTGAAGCTTATCCACCATTGCGTCAACGTCTTCTCCCTCGATTGTCTCCATAGTTTTGTGGATTATGTTAGTCTCATACACAATATCGTCAATGTCGTCGTCTTGTAGCTCTTGGAGCCTTCTTGCCTCGTGCTGGGTCTCCTTAAGCTCATCCTCCAAGTTGATGAGTTCGTCGTCTTTGGGAAGCATGTCTTCCTCCTGTCTCATCCGGTCTTGCTCCTCTCTTGACTGCTGGCAAAGCTTCCTGGATTCCTCTCTGACTGCCCTCAGCTGGTCTTCCAAGTCTTGCACAGCTTTTGTGCCTTCCGCCTCTTCGAGATTCTGCAGCTGCCCTAGCTGATCGTCGACCTCTGGGTCTTGCCCCTCGACATCGTCGAGCTCGGTTTTTAAGTCCTCCATGTACGACTTGAGGCGATCCACTTGGTTGTCGTGAGATCGCTGGAGGTCCTTTTTTCGATTTTCCAGGCAATCGTCGAGCACCTCAGTTTGTGCCTTGATGCCAGCAATGTACATTTCCAACTGGTGAATTTCGTGTGCGATTTCCTTTTCTGCTTCCTGGGTGTCCTTTTCCAGCTTCTTGATGATGTCTCCTTTTTCTCTCTGCTGGATGCAATGCTCATAGCTAATTCTCTTTGCTAGATTCCTGCGCCGAATTCTGGCTTCTTCCTCCATAAGCAAAAGTTCCTTTGCATGTTTGATTTCTGTAGAGTCCTTGCAAGTATTTCCTTCTTTGGACTCCATTTTTACGTACTCCATGTAAAACTTTTAATCTTGCACAACTACTACTTTCCCATAGAGTGGGATATCTAAATTATTTTTGTTTGTTTCGACTGCACGACTGCAGAAGTTATTGGTCTCAATTTATTATTTAATACATTTTCTTGTTGACTGCACTCTTTAAGCTACACAGAGGTGATATACAAAGAGGCGGGAAAAGTTTCCTTTCCAGATCGAGACTTCCGTGCCCTAGGGTGACTAGGGTGCATGCACCAGTGTAAAATTTCTTAGTGCTGCTCATTCCACGGAAGGACTTTGTTCTGCATGATCATGACTTTGGGAGGCATTCCGTCTAAAGTCTGGAAGACAAGAGACAAGTAAAAAAGTAGCCAATGGTGAAAGACCTAAAGGTCCTCCTGCTAAGAAGCTTGAAACTTCCAAAGGTCGAATTGCCAAGAAGAGACGGACCTGATGAGAAAAAAAGTGACCCAAGGCGCCTCCAATCCCCCATCAGTCCCTCTCAGTCTCAACTCAACCCTCGAATGAAAACAAAAACAGCTGCTTTGGTCTCTTCTCTTCTGCTGTTTCAGCTGCTGTCTCTGCTGTCTGCTGTTTCCGTGGACCGTCCGAGAAGAAAGAAATGGAGGAGAGAGGCCTGACCTGAGCAAGTACGCGTACGATAGTGAGTGACCCCCGCCCTGCCCTGCCCTGCCCTGCCCCGCCCCTCCCCGCCCCAGGGCCCGTCGACATTAAGGCCTCTCCATCGCCGCCCCGCACCCTTGTTTTGCTACACGGGCAGACCCATTTCTAGAGTTTATCCGATACGATCCAGCGCAGAGGTGAGCAGCATATTTCGAAGCTGCGGAACGGAACGGAAGGCTGCCAGAGGTGGGAGTTCATTGCTAAGTTTTAAGAAAATTATTTCTTTCTTTCTTTTTTCTTTCTATTCTTTTTCTTTCCTTCTCTCTTTTTTCTTTCTTTCTTTCTTTCCTTCCTTCTCTCTTTCTTTCTCTCTTTCCTTCTTTCTCTCTTTCTTTCCTTCTTTCTCTTTCTTTCTTTCTTTTATTAACCCTTCCACACAAAGTGCCCCCGCCACATATCCATCCATTCCAACTCCACTGCAAAGTAAAAAATACAATCTGATGCCAGAGCATTCAACCTAAACACACAAGATCCTGTTTTCTACTTTCAATTACTTTCGTTTCTTCCCCAGCGCTTTCGCCATTATGTTCCTGGTTGGGTTGACCGGCGGAGTGGCGACGGGGAAGACGACGGTGGGGCGCATGTTCACCGAGCTGTTCGGCGTCCCCGTGGTGGACGCCGACGTCCTGGCTAGGAAGGTGGTGGCTCCGGGCGCGAGGGCATGGAGGAGGATCAGGGAGACGTTCGGGGATGAGGTGCTGCTCAAGGTATACCCACTTCTCCATTTACGGTAAAGAAGTCCCTTTGTGCGCTTTTGCACATGCAAAAAAAAAATTGCAGAAATGTCTTCTCCCTAAGGGTGGCCACGGGGTCAGGTCCAGCCCGCCAAATGGCGGGCCGGGCTGGGCCGAGCCCGGACCCGCCAAGAGTGTTAAGTAACCCACACTGTGGTATGTATCGATTTTCCTAGGACGGGTCCAATGAGATCGACCGTGCTGCGCTCCGTGGCATTATCTTTGAGGACGACCAGCAACGCGCCAAACTGAACGCCATCACCCATCCGGAGATCTACAGACTCATGTGCTGGGAGGTGGCCAAGTGCGCCCTGGCAGGACACCAGTTTGTCGTGCTAGACCTCCCTCTCCTCTTTGAGGCTGACATCATGGTCGGATGGATGCACAAGGTGAGTGAGGGAGTACGGAGTGGACTGTTGTTTATTTGCCTATTTTGGAAAAAAAAACCAGAGCTTGTTGAAAGTGCTCTTTGACTGACAGATCTATGCCTGTAGTGCGCAATACCGGTACACTGCAACGATCAAGTACGCGTACATGTTACACATAAACCAGGTGATCGTGGTGACTTGCGAGGAGGACTTGCAGCTGCAGCGACTGATGGAGCAGCGCGGGCTGTCCGAGCGCGAGTCGCAGCTCATGATCGCGGCGCAGATGCCGCTGGAGGAGAAGGCGCGCAGGGCGCAGTTCGTGGTGGAGAACTCCGGCTCGCTGCGGGACACGGAGGAGGCCGTCAGGGCGGTGCACGCCGCGCTGGCGGCGTCGCGGTTCCACTGGAGGGTCCGCGCCGCCGTCGCGGCGGCGCTGGGCGGGATCGTGGCGCTCGTCTGCATCGCTGTCAGGGGCGCCGCCGCGGCCACCACGGGGAAGAAGGGGGGCGCCAGGGAACTGTAGCGCGCGGCCGGGCCGTCTTGACGGCCACTATACCTACACATACATACGCTCGCCAGCTGCTCGATGTGTCTCTCGGTGCCCGACGGCTTTGAGAGAAATGAGAGCAGCAAGGTGGTCCTACACGAAAAGGAGATCGCACCAACCAATGAGGCAAGAAAACAGTGATCCTCTGAACACGCACTACAGTATCAAGAGCGCGACGTTATTTTTGAGAGATGAGTTACGAAAGAACGCAGATATTTTAAATACAAATTGCCGTATTCAGAGAAGTCGCCGCTTTCGAGAAAAAAAAATTACTGTGCGCGACAGGACGCCTAGGTATGTTTAGGTAGGCTGTAGCGACGTTTATTTAAGTCATCCGCAGTGTATCACAAATAAAATATGTGGTATTGGTGGATGAAAAGTTCTCCTTCCAAAAGGTTGGACTTTTTTTTTCTTCAGTCCAGCCTTCGATGGAGCAGCGGGGTGTTAAGGAGGGTGCTTTTCAGGGAGGGGAGACAAATAAAATTAAAGAGTTGGGAGCGAGAATTGCTAAGGCATGGTTTTGACTCTTTTTCTTCTTCTTCTTCTTCTTCTTCTTCAGTTTACGCCTTTTTTCATGCTTGCTTTTTGTTTCCTTATCCACCTTTTTCATTCCTTGTTCGCTTCAGCTCAGTTTCCCATAGCGTAGGACTTTGTCCACTCCTTGGCGTTCCTGATGGCCTCGGCCTCGTTCACCTTCCACAATTCTGCTACGTCGTTGGCCAGGGGGTCGTCTGGGTTGGGGGCAGAAAGGAGGGCCTGGATGGACAGAAGCACCGTGCGAATCTGCAGTGCGGGGCTCCACTTGTCTTGGGGGGGGAGAGGAAGGAAAATTTTTTTTTTCGATTGGAGGTGCGCGAGATACGGACCACAAAGAAAAAGTACCTTTCAGAATGTCCAGGCAGATCCTGCCTAGTTTGTCTATGTTGGGGTGGTAAATCTTGGTGATGAATCGGACCTTGGGAGCCGACATGGGATAATCCTCCGGGAGAAACAACTCCAGCTTGAACACACCGCCCTCAAAAGGGGATCCTTCGGGACCTGAAATACGTTGGAGCGAACCTACATAGGTAGAATCACAATGCCGGCAGTGCCAAAAACTGAAGACAAAATAATAGCTTTGCCAAGTCGACCAGATGTGCATTTGAAACTTGCTGCTGAGTGCCTGAAAAAAAGTCGAGTTCCAAGGGATACAGCCCCACATAAGGTATTTCCCCCCCCCCTTTCTCCTGAAAAGCTCAAGCTTCGAAATGAGGACCGTAATTATGACGACATTCCTCTGAGCGCAAAAACAGTTAAATTTACTGCTCAGTCGGTCGGGGTCTGACTTCTTGAGATGGGCCCGGGCTTTGTTCCAATTTTCGGACCCAAAACCACCAAGTAGGGGCAACTATTTTGGGCTTTTTTTCCGGACTTTTATTCCTGTGCAACCTTTTTCGGGTTTGGGCCTGCCTTGCGCTGACCCAAAAATGCCGTTCGGGCCTAGCCCGAACCCATCACTACGTTGAACTGACCGCCCGCAAGAGAAGCAAAATCTGTGGTTCGACCGCGAACCACTTCTCCCCTCTCTTACCCGCGACGACGACGTGGAAGTACCTGGCGTTGGACTCGTCTGGAACTGCCGAAATGCCAGGGACGGGCTCCTGCATCAGGCGTTGCGTCTCCTGGACATGCAAGGAATCAAGATACCTTTCTCAGGGTTAAAAAAAAACATTTCGCACCATCTTGAGGTGAC
>JAAUYM010011479.1_pt1 | contig 12330 bp, 7 predicted proteins | sample 7278001 | NCBI WGS metagenome assembly JAAUYM01 (sample SAMN14350224, study PRJNA611818) | marine sediment metagenome | isolation source: surface marine sediment (1.8m) | place: French Polynesia: Moorea | collected 2018-08
CAAATGCAAGTACTGTAAAACCTTGAAAAATGGCCAGGCTGGGTCTAAATTTGGCACTTTTTAATCCTGTGCCGAAATGTGCCGTTCTTGGCCTTTTGCACAAACTCTAAGGTCTTCCAAACCAATTCGGTTTAAATTGCGTGTGTACGTACGTGTACTATGTACGGTAGTACGTACCTGTGTGTGTTTGAGGTGGTATTTTGGTAAAATTCCCGAGTCAGAGCGGGGCAGCAGTTTCTTGGAAGTTTTAAATCTGCGGGTTTGAATCAAATGAGGAAAGAAGAAGGATAAGAAAAAAAAATGTGATGCTCGTCTGCATCCAGACTGTCCTCTAGAGCGGTTGTAACCTGACATCTAACGAATAAATTCAGGGCTCTCTCAACAAACTCAAGACGGTTCAACAACAAAAGACAAGAAGAGAGCTTTCTCCCTCCTCTTCTTTCATTTCTGGCTTAAGGAAACTTGCACTCGATGGGGCCACTCCTCTTCTCACCTTCTCCCACTACCAGCAGGAAGGGGGGGAGAGAAGAAGAGAGGAGGAGCAGGAAAAAACTTATTTCCCACTTTCAGCCATCTGCCGAGAAGAGGAGAAAAGAGGCCTGAAGAGGAGGAGGAGGAGGGGGCGGCAACGGCAAGAGGGGCACTTAAGATTAAAGCGCGCTTCATAACCTCCCGAGCGGGAATGATTTAAATCTAAACGTGTACGTAGACGGGGAGGGAGGGAGAACAAATTCCTGTGGGCTGGGTTAAAATATTCTGACCTGTGCTGCAGAATTTTATTTGTTACTCACGATGCTTATGTTGTACTTGCTAGTAAGTTCTGCAGCTAAGAACCTTAAGACCTTGTTTTCGACTGGAATTGTGTAGGGAAAAGGAGAGATAAAGGACGGTCTATCTTGGCTCGCTCAATCTTTTCTTCTTCCTTTGTTGAATCGAGAGAATTGTCCTTGATGCCCCCCCCCTACCTATTGAGAATGGCGCAGACAGTTTGCTCAGCTTTTTAAGTTGGGAGTTATCTGCTTTGTACTAATTGTGCAGGGACAGAAGCGAGCAAAAAACCCTCAACAAAAAATCTCTTTTCTTCTCGTTGCTGCTTTGTCAGGAGAGCCGAGTATAGTCCTTCTAATGAAGTCGCTTCTTTCAGCAGAAAGAAGTTCTAGGTACAAAGTGAAACGTCATTAGACAGATGAAAATGTTGAAGAAGACACAAACTACGTACTCGATGAGTTAATTGGCTGAAAAGGTTGCTACTTAGTATAAATGTATAGGTAATACCTACATGTACCACCTATGTACAAATCTTCGTACTACAAAAAAGCGTAAATATCTTTAAATTTAATGTTTTGTACTCCAAAAACATCAAAGCTATTTTAGACCATTGGACCTCTCTAAATAATTGCCACACTATTACTTACAGCAGAAACGTCTACCCTACTTCACTGACGAGAGGATTAGTACGTTTTAGAACCGGTACTTCGTAGGTAGTAGGTATAGAACTGTACTGTACGTACTACCTAGTTAATTAAGAGCCTGCTAAGTCCTCTGCTTTTCTCTGAGGGTCGGGTGCTTTGACAAGAACATCTCTCCCTTGTTATATATTTTTTTTCAAGGGCTAGTCTGTCCGGTGTAGATGGCACTTCGTCCTTAATTTGGCCGACATCCCTTCTTCTCTTGGCCTCGGTCTCTCCCTCTTCTCATTTCCCTAAATGAGCCAAAAGCAGCTTTCATCCCTCTCGCCTTCCCTTCAGCCTCTGGCACAACAACCGCGGCCTTTTTCTTCTTCTTCACCCTCCCTTACATACACGACGCTCTTGTTGAGGAAAGTCTACTAATTGACCCTCGTCCTCTCTTTCTGGGGGGGATTTAGGACTATCTGATGTGCTATCGTACCGTAAATCAACATCGTGATTGAATCCATTCAAGTCAAGGTTTCTCTTCGTAGGGGGGGGGCAGGTCATATATTCAGTGACAGATCAAATGGCGATAAAGGTCGCTATTTTTTTTACCAAAATTGGGAGAAAAATTTTGCGACTTGCGCGAGTTTTGAGTCAAAATTTTACGGTAAATTATGTAGTAAAAACTAAAAAAATGTAGTAAAAAACGCGCAGAAACAAAACTATTTTCTTTCAGCCAAAAATTTGTGCCTGTAAAAATGCCAAAAATGCAATAATTGAGTATTTTTGGCGATTTTTCTTGCAAGGCTTTGCAATGTTGTCTTAAAAAAGTTTTGCTCTGTTGCAGTGGTGTCTTTCGCGATGAACAGGACGGCGGCTGCGAACGTCACCGCCGACGGTGGAAACGAGACGTCGTCGGATCAGGGGTGTAGCCACCCCGCCGACCAGCGCCTCATCTACTCCCCGGCGTCCGTGGCCGTCTTCTCCGTCATGTACGCGTCCATCTTCGCCGTTGGCCTGGTCGGCAACTTGCTGGTGTCGGCCGCCGTCGCCCGCTCCAGGGCCATGCGATCCTCCGTGACCAACCTGTTCATCCTGAACCTGGCGGCCAGCGACGTCGTCATGTGCCTCTTCGCCGTGCCCTTCACGCCGCTGCAGTCCTTCACCGGCCGATGGGCCTTCGGGGAGGCGCTCTGCAAGCTCTTTCCCTTCTCGCAGGTGGGTGGGTTGATGAACGTGAGCAGCAAAACGCGGGATGAGTGGATCACTTTGGGACTTGGCAAACTGATCTACTTAAGTGGATTATGATTCTCACTTCGGTAGGAAATATACCCTCCTAAACTGGTTCCAGCATATTTCGTCCACTTAATTGTTTGATCCACTTGTCCGGAAAATGAGCACTTAATTTCATTGTCCGCTGAATTGATGGACATAAAGTGGTTCTGATACTCTAATTGCACTCCTTTATATGTAGTTGAGCTCTTTAATGTAAAAAGTGCGTATGACAAGTAAGTAGAAATTTCCCACAAAGGACATAGAAGATTGCAGTGACATGCCTAGAGGGGAATAGGCAAATGACCCTCCTTGTTCTTCACGGCCCCTTGCTCATTTGTCGCCGGAGGCTAATGGCTAATGGAATCAAGAAAACATGAAAGGGTACTTTTCCCATATTTCTCGTCGTCACTTCTTTCTTCTCTTCCCAGGGAGTGTCTGTTTACATCTCAACCCTGACGCTGACTATCATCGCACTGGACAGGTATGTTATCATCATCCACCCGTTCCGCGCCAGGATGCAGGTCAAAACATGTGTCGTACTCATCCTCCTGATCGACCTGCTGGCGCTGGGCTTCACGGCGCCCTACGCTTTCCACGTTGGCCTCATGGACGTCGGCGAGGGAAAGATGCTCTGCTTCGAGACGTGGGAGGGGGCGCGCAGGACTGCCTACGGATTCTTTACCTTCTCCATGCAGTTCGTGGTGCCCTTCGCCACCGTCATCGCCTGCTACTCGGCCATCATCCGGCGCCTCCGGGAGCGCTCGGCCGCCGGCGCGCGCCCGGGCGCGCCCGCCCGCAGTGCCGCCTCACGGCGCAGGGAACAGCTGGAGCGGGCGAGAGCCGTGCGCACCAACAGGATGCTCATCTCCATGGTGGTTGTCTTCGGGACCTGCTGGCTGCCGCTCAACGCCATCAACTTCGTGGCCGACGTGGGTGTGCCCGTGCACTGCTGGGGATACCACCACCTCGTCTTCTTCGTGGCGCACGTGATGGCCATGTCCTCCACCTGCTACAACCCCTTCCTGTACGGGTGGCACAACGAGAGCTTCAGGCAGGAGTTCGTCAAGATGCTGCCGGTGCTCGGTGCGGTGTGCGGCAGGAACGACCACCACGCCTCCATCCGCGCCGCCGTCGCCGGCGGCGGCCCTGCCGGGTTCACCATGGCCGCGGACGACGGCTTTACCAGGAACGCGACCGCTTATCGCCGCTCCAACGATCCCGACGACCCGGAGGACGACGGGCTGCTGGAGACCGGGGTGGGGTTCGGCGCCAGGAGGGGCAGCCAGTTGGGCGCAGTGCGATTCAATGGGGTTTCTGTGGAGCTCCATCCGAAGGAGGAGGAGGAGGAAGATGGAAGAGGAGGAGGGCATCGGGCGGTGGATCAGACGAACGGGGAAGACGAGTTATAAAGTCAGCAAATAGAGGAGAATTTAGTTAGGTATAATTTTTTTCCCTCTCACACGTACAGTACCACTTTCAGTTCGTGAAATCCTGAACCCAACCGACTTTTGCGATGGTCAGACGAAAATTGCAACACACTCTAACTTTTCACCCTGCAGGATGAAAAGTACCAAGCTCTCTTCTGCAACTCTTAACTTTTGGAACTTTCAACTCTTCCCTCCTCCCGCCCTCCTTTGCCCCCCGACCACCACAGCTACAAAGACACACACAAAACTTTAAATCTAACTTCTTTCTGCCCAGAAGTGAAACAAACCAAGGAATGGATACTGTTCTTGACGATTGCGATGTGCGAACTGGGTGGAGATATCCCCATGTCATTTGGATTCAAAATATTACTCTGCCTTTGGTTGCATTGTACTACTACAATAATTCTTCTAACACCTTAACCTAAAGTTACTTAATTCACTCAATGCCTCTTTTCCTCAATGTTGTGTTGCAAGTGGGTAGGGTTATGTTGCGCTGTCACACGACATACGATTCACTACCCCAAGACAGTTTATGTACAAAAGTAACGCATCACCATTGAACATTACTGTATGTACCTATACACTTAACTTGCAATTATGTCGTCGTTTGCTTTAATCAACTGTAAGTCTGTGAGACGTGACACTGTGATGTGCAACCAAATAAATCAATTAATGTTCTCTTTGAGGAATCAGTGTACCAAAGAACAACTTTATCCTTTCAATGAAAATGTTGCTGCAAAATAGACAAAGAAATATACAACTGAGTATTTTTTTCTGAAAGTATCTAATAGGTCACTTAAAAGGCCACTTAATCCTTTACACATCCTCCGCAGTGTTTAATGCATCCTGAGAGAAATAAAATTGTACATAGTTCAAGAATTGTCAGAATAACTCAGAAACTCACACACAGTTCCCAACGGAACTCACTCGCATACGACAGTAGTACACACGTATTCGAAAGAGAAACGTGGAAAGGGGATAAAAAGAAAATGCCGCTTGTAGCACTAAATGCTAACGAAAAATGATGCTATCGATTTTTTGTTTTTGCTAATTATATACTGATTTGGAAGTACAAAATAAATGGTATGGCAATGTTGCAAGTTTTTCCTCTTTCCCTCCACCGCCAGCACTTGGCGGGGTAAACATCTTGAGCTCGTTTCGAAACAGGAAGGGCTAGAAGTGAAGTCGGCGCTGGATCTTGAAAGGACGTCGGTTGGCGGCGGTGCCGGTCGATATTCGACTCTTCACTCCAGGTGCTCCTTCTGGATCTTCCTCTTCCTGAGCCTCCTTCCGCGGCGTCCGCGGCGTCCGCGGCGTCCGCGCCTCCGGTTGCCCCGCCTGCCGCCGTTGCCGCGGCCCACTGGGACCCCGTACAGGGTGGCCGGCTCCGTCACCGCCGTGACCGGGCGCCGGGTGGTCACCGGGCGGATGGGCAGCGTCACCTCAGGGACGGGGTAGTCGTAACCGCTGGTGGTGGAGAACGGCCTCGGGGTGGTGACGGGCCTGATGGGCCTCGGGGTGGTGACGATGGGCCTGACCGGTCTCGGAGTGGTGATCCGCGGGCGCGGGGTGGTCTGCGGCACCGGGCGGCTGTCGGTGACCCCGACGGGTTCGTCCACGCACCTGTTGGCGCACCCGTCGAAGCAGCAGAGCCCGAAGTTGGGGCAGTCGGTGTCACCCTGTCCTGGGGACCAGCAGTTGGAGACGGTCCCGGCGCACTCCGAGTCCGAGAGCGGCCTGGCCGCGGGGCACTGACCGCCGCCGCCGCCCACCTGGCTACCGTCGACCTGAACAGGAGTACAAAATGATACTATGACGATGCTGCACTTATACCGGCAAAGCAACTTGGAAATTGGAAGCCAATTGAGAAAAGAAGGAACACAGTATTTGCTGATGCCATTTTTCTCCATATTTGTTGCAGCTCTTACTAGTGCCGGGCACATTGACTTAAAAATCGGCAAGCTAATTGTTTTTGTTAAATCACCTGGCTTCCGAACGCCTCCTCCGCCAGCCCGTAGAAGGACTCGGACGAGGCGCAGTCCACGTTGTACCACCAGTCGCAGTTGAAGATCTGCTGCTGGAAGAGCGTCCCGTTGGGGCAGAGGAAGGAGGTCGGGTACATCTGCCCGGCCAGCGGGTCGAACAGGCACACGTGGTAGGCCTGGCAGCCCATGTCGATGTCGGCGTAGTAGCCTGCAAGCAGAAAAACAAGGATATGCGAATTCGACGTGAGTCCAGGGTTTGACCGATGGGCGGCTGTTTTTCATCAACGTACGTAATTCCCGCTCTTGTTCCCCTTGCCAAGGGAAGAAGAAAAAAAAAACCAAAGCTTTACAGCACATTTCATTCATTATCCTTCACGGACCGTTGCTCCTCCTCTTCTTCGCATTGAGAAGGCTGCACTTATTCCAATTTTCTTAGCAGGAAGAGAGAGAGAGAGAGAGAGAGGAAGAAAAGAACTGTAAAGGTGTAAGAGCAATCAAGCGGAGCACCGATGCCGCAGCCGCCGCCGCCGAACCAGGGTCATCGTCCCATCCATCGATTCAGATGTCATTTCCGCGTCTTCCCTGCGCAAACCAAACAAGCTAAAAATCGTGTGCGGTTTTTTTCTCTCTCCCTCTGAGCATCACTCATCGTTGTTTCCCACATATGCAGAACCATAATTTCAAATTGCTGGATTTGAAAGAGGAAAGAAGGAGGAAGGGTGAGGGGGGGGGATCGCAAAACACAAAGCAGGACCCTCGTCGTCCTCTTCCGCCCCCAAGATGGGCAATGATGAAAAATGGCTCTGGAAGAGGAGAGGACCAACGTTGGCGCACTTCAAATTCCTAGAAAAAAGCTAAGAAAAAAGTTCTATTGTTTCTTCCCCTCTTGTTTTTAATAATGGTTACAACAGCATGACGAGACAAGAAACAAGAAGTTTTTTAATCAGATCCGCCCTCTCCTCCCTCCCTCGTGTCTGTAATTTGCTACCCTCTACATATAGTACATACTATATTCCTCTTCCTCCCTCCCTCCCCTTCTTCACGTTATCGATCGAAGCTTTAAATGGCAAAAAATCAACTTACAAAGAAGAAGCTACCAATTTAACCTCCTTCTCCTCCCCCTCCTCCTCCCTTCTTCCCGCCCCCCCCCATTATGATGAACCGTTGCCGTGTCTTCTACTAGGTAGGTAGTACGCCATGACCAGCACACGAAGAAAGAAGAGGAGGAGGAGGAGGAAGACGATTCTGACCTTGGCCTTGCTTCACCGCCGACCACCATCTTGTGTGCGTTCGTTCCTTGTTCCATCTTCCATCCTCGTACTATGGGCACGCAAAAAAATAGTAAAAGATGGAGCTTCTTCTTCTTCTTCTTGGAGACCCCTGGGGCAAATTCTATCCATCCCCCGTCCATGCTGCTGCCACTAAGTGGAACTCGTGCGCGTAATTTTATAGGAGTTTTTTTTGTCCTGGATGCTTGAACACTACCGGTGTTGGTTTTTTTTTAGATGAAAAAAGGATGAATTGACCTTGTTGTTGTTTGGTACACTACGGAACATTGAAGTTTTATTGCAAATTGGGAGAATACCATATAAAAATACATGTGTGCGATCTACTCCTGCCTTTGCCTTATCGGAAGACTTTGAAAATGTTGGCAGGAGAAGGAGGCGACTGTGCCAATGTCCACTTGAAATAAATCCAAAAAATTGCCAAATCGCCACCTCTTTTCGCAGGTTGGTTTGTACGTACACCCGAATTAATTCTTTCTTGACGAAAAAAAGTGTACGTACTGTACAGTATTTAACATCGTCTGGTGCATTAGGCTGAGTAACTTTTAACATAACAGGGAGCATTTTTGAGGTGCTGTTCCATCATCCCCCTCGATCGCACCCAAGGTCGCGAGCCAAAAGGAGATCAGTCGTCTGCGTGGTAGACTGACTAATCGTAGGGCATCACTTTTCCATCCTCCTTCTCCTTCTGCTGTCAAATCTGCATAGGAGATCTCTTTCCTCCTCCTCCATTTCACCCTGAAGGTGGGAGAAGAAGCGATGCATTCGTTGGTTGTGTGCCGAATTGGATGCATGGCTGCCCTCCAACTTGGTATTTCTGGCATATTTCCAGACGCACCCACGACGCGGTCGGTTCCACACACACGAGTCGGGATGGTTTTGTTTGTTTGTTAGGGGGGGTGATGGGGGCATCGAAATCTTACGTAATTGCGCGCAAAAAGAGAGGTCATGCATGCGGATCACGTGGCAGAAAAGACAGGAGAGTGATGGGGTTTGACGGGGGTGAGAAATGCCGAACGGGGGGATTCTCTCATGCATCGAGGGAGGCAAGGAATTTTTTTTTAATGGGCAAATTGATAGCCTCGATCTTCGTCATCGTGACTTGGTTGTCAAAGAAAGAGTTGTTGCTGTTGTTGCTGTTGCTGCTGTCGCTGCCGTCGCTGCTGTTGCTGTCGTTGCTCCTGTTGCTGCTGTCTTGAGCTCCAAGACAGATTGCTTATGTAAGAACTTTTTTCCTATCTGGAGAATCGGCTTCAACGTGGGATGCTCTGAATCCCTAAATCCCAATTTCTGGTGTCACCACCCTCGCTTCAAAGTTAAACCCTTTTCTTTTTTTTTTTCTCCTGTTTGTCATCCATCACCGCGGCGCCGCCTCTCTGTTGAAAAGAAGTAGGAAGAAGCGACGCGACCTGATTTTTTTTCTCTTCCACCTCCTCCTCTTCCTTCCTTCCTTCCTTGCTTCCTTTCTTCCTTCCTGACTTTGCGGCAGTCCCAACCCTTTTTTCTGCATGCTGTTGCCATTTCGACAAAAAGTTTCGATCCATTTTTTTCTTTTCTATTCTTTATCTTCCCGCCCACAATTTCCTCTTGTGTTGCAGCTTCCTCAACTACAAGTAGAGGAAGAGGACTCCAACAACTTGTCGATGAGCACAAATAAATTGGAAACTTTGTGCTTCTTCCCCCCAAAGTATTGTTGGAACTGCAACTTCTCCTTAAGAACACCGCATTTCCAAAGTGTGGCCTTAACGTCAACCCCTCAAAAAAAGCAACATCCTACTTATGTTTTCCCTCTGGTGGTGTGTCACACATATACATATTTCCCACATATTCGGATCGGCCTGCCATTTTGCGGGGTGGGTTGAGGAGCCCGTGAAGTAGAACCACAGACCACAGAGAGACACTCTCAAAGTGGAGGAGAGGAGGAAGAGGAGGAGGAGGAGTGTGGCCTGTTGTTCCTTTTCTTCTTCATCCTCCTCCTTCTCCTTTTGCCATTGTTGGCTGATCGATCAAGAGGGATGAAAAAAAAGGGAGGAAGGAACTCACGCACACGCCCATTATCGACGCCCACGCCTCCTCGACCCCCCCCCCCAAAGAATTGTGAAGAAGTAGGAGGAGCGTCGGACGCAGAAAATGCGTCACGCGCATGCGCGACGACGCAACAAAAATGCGTACGAAAGAGGAAGGGAAGAAATGGGGCAACAGGGGAAGGAAGGAAATGAGAGACTTTTTTTGGGAAGTTGCGGTTCTTTCTTGAAAAAGAAAAAAAAGATTTAAAGTTCAAATTGCGTAATACAGAGCATCTTTATTTCCTCCTCGTTGTACTAAGACAAGAGAAATTTCATTTCAATTAGCGCCCCAAGACCGACGTCGGTATTTCTCTCACTGACATTAAAGACGACCTCCGATTTCTCCATATTTTTTTCCTTTCTCCTCCTCTCCCCAAAAAAACTTTTTTTACTTAAAGGTGACAAGGCCGCCGCCGACGTAGGAGGTGCCCCAACGCATTGAAGTTAAAAAAGTAAGTGAGAGTAGAAAATACGTCAGTGAAGGTCGCTTTTTCTTCGTCTTTCTTTTCTGATGGGTCCTTGCCTTTTTCGGAAAGAGAGGGGTTCTGCTTCTCACTTTATGGCTCGAGAGAAAGAAAGAAGAAGATTTGGAAGCATCAACAGAAGCAGCATGCATAGCACAGCGGCATCCAAGAGTTTAAAATTTGTGTCTTCTTGGTTATGCCCAACCAACAAACATTGGAGTTTTAAAAAAGCAAAAAAGACTTTCTCCAAAAATGGCTACATTGTGCTAACAACTACTGCCTTTTGGTGCAGTACGAGAAGTAAATGTTACTCTGTGCATAGAGGGAGTATTGTTGGCTGGGCACGTTTAACACTTTTTTTTAGCGGGCATGAGGCACATTAAGACCGTCTGGAAGTCAACATGAGTTATTATGAGCTAGAGCAAAGAGGACTGGCGACCATGAGAAGGGCGAGGGTTACCCTTAATGAATCTCTGTTTGCTTCCTTCCTCTCAGAGTATTTTTTTTTCTCCAGGTTTTAGTCTGAAAAAGAAATAGCACCCTCGCAAATCATTGCTACAAAGGATAATATCCTCTTTCTCTCTCTCTGATGGCAAAACTTCTTTAAGAGTCTCAATGAGGTGAAGTTACCCTTGAAGACAAGGTGAAAATTGAGGGATTTATTTAACTTTTTTTTAAGAAAGAGCTTGCTGCGCAAGAGGCGTGTGAACAAGAATGATGAATATTTTTGTGGAGTCATTCGAGGGGGAAGAGGAGGAGATATGGAGTGGATTTCTCCCCTCTCCCTGCTAAAGCTTCCGTTTCGTCTCAGACATGAATCGAGGGAGTAATTGAGTCGAAGGTTGCTGATCTTTGCAATAAAGAGTCATCCATTTTTTTGTGGAAGCGGAAAAGTTTTTTTTGCATGCCAAAGTCAATAAGATTTTTTTCTTCTCCTGTCACGAAAGGAAGCAATCCTTGTGAGGAGTAGCGGGAAATTTGGGGCCAGGCAAGACGCCAAGGGCGTTTCAAGAAGAAAAGATGTTTGAGAAGAAACTGCGCCTCCTCCTCCCTCTATTATCAACCTCTTGATCTCTCTCCCTCTCTTTTCTCTTTTCTTCGTCACAAACTGTCCGAATCTCCTCGTACAAGAAAAGCAGGCGTTAATTAAGCAATTTGCAAAGAAGATTGTTTTTCTTCCTCGCCTTCCTCTCAAAATCCAGTTTGTGTTTTAGTTCTAGCATACATTCCTTTCCCTCCCCCAAGAAGAGATTGAGCAATTTTTTCTTTTCTGAAAAAAAGAGGAGGAGGAGGAGGAGGAGGAGGAGGAGGAGGAAGGGTTTATTGTGATGGGCACTGACAATGTAAACAGACCTTCATTTCCTTTTGTAAGTACGTGTCTTCGTTGTCGGTTCATTAGTATGCATGGGAGAAGACGCCAATAGTGGGAGGAGGAGGAGGGGGGAGGTATGCGCAAATTCGTGAGCTGCGATGACGTGCTAAAGAATCTTGAGTGGACTAGGGGCCAAACTTAGGGGAAAAAATTGGAAGATTTCATAAGGACATCAAAATCCATTTTGGTTCTTGGTCTGTGCTATAATCATGACGGCACATTTTCGGCCCCAAAGACGAATATTCTTTTTCACCAACTCATTTCGCAAACAGATGGCAAAAATATAGCGTTCCATGCCTGCCTGCTTAGACCAACAGCACGTAGTATCATCATTCTCCCTTTTTTTCTCTCTTTCTCTCGCTCTCCCAGTCTCAATACCAGAAACGATCAGTCACTCCTCGCTACTGCCGTTTTTGCTGTTGCTGTTGCTGCTGTTGCTGTTGTTGTTGCTGTTGCCTGTCCAAGGTGGGTAGCAAAAGGAACATCATGACTGGGCAAAAAATGAGTCGGGATTATTGTTATTTATTCTTCTTTCGTGAGACCAGAGCGCAGACTGATGACGCAAATGCGTCAGCGGATGCGTCAGGAGAGAAAAAAGTGTGAAGACGGAAGCTTCGTTGTGGGCTTTGGTTTTTGTTTATTTATTTTGTTCTCTTTCGCTCGCGTAGCGGGATACATTTTCTGGAGCAGAAAAAAGGGGACATTATGTGAAGTGGCAATTTTGTTTTCTCTTTTGTCCGCAATTCTGAACGTTTCCTCCCACTCGAAATAAACGGGGCCGGTATCAGTGTTGCCAACTGCCATATTTTATGACCCAAAAATCACAAATATGTCAAATATATGTATATTTCGGTTGAAAAGCATAGATTTGAAACTTGCTGTTTGGAGGCTTTTGACGTGCGAAATTTTGTGCCACAGTAAAGAAAAAGTACAAAATCTGGCATGTGTACAATGTACCCCACAGTTCAAAAATTATGTCGCAACCCTTTTTTTTCAAAGTGAAGCTTTAATATTAAAGGTACAAGAGTGTACCATACCTCTTTTTAAAGCTGAATCCTTCC
>JAAUYM010050381.1_pt1 | contig 12320 bp, 18 predicted proteins | sample 7278001 | NCBI WGS metagenome assembly JAAUYM01 (sample SAMN14350224, study PRJNA611818) | marine sediment metagenome | isolation source: surface marine sediment (1.8m) | place: French Polynesia: Moorea | collected 2018-08
AAAGTGACCAGATCTCGCGATTTATCGCGAAGTCGGCGATTTTGACCCCCCCTCTCGCGACAAAAATTTTTGCTCGCTACTTGCGATTTTCTCGCTATTTTGGGGGGGGGAGGAAGAGGAGGAAAATGAGGAAGAAAGAGGAGGAGGAAAGGAACTTGGTACTTAAGCTTGTTTTGGTAATGCTTTTTGTGGCAACTAATTTTGCTAAAATTGGTCACACCAATTTCTCTCTTTCATTCTGACACATCTTTTTTTCTTCTTTTTTCCCCACCCGCTGCACCGCTGCACCCGCAGTGGCAGCATCAGAGCAAACAGAATTGAGCAATTTTGTGAAAAACAGCATTGAGAAAAAGAAAACAAATGAAATAAAAAGGTGACGGCGGCGGCGGCAAAGGCAAGTGGCGGCAGCCACGGTGGCGGCGGCTCCCCCGGCGGCGGTGGCTCCCCCGGCGGCGGCGGCTCCCCCGGCGGCGGCGGCTCCCCCGGCGGCGGCAGCACCGTGGTGGTGGTGACCCACGAGGTGGCAGCTTCCACGGCAGCGGATCCCACACAAACGTCCTCCTTGGTGTGTTGTCCAACTTCTCTGAGGGCCACATCAGTCAAAGTCATCCTCGTGCTGATCTGCTTAGTAACGGACAGGGCTTTGGGCTGGCCCTGCAGCTGCTGGAACAGGTATTTATTTTAATAGGACAGTTTTTGGGTAAAGTTGCAGATCGAGGGAGTGGCAAAAGCAGGAGGGGAGGGGGAGAGGAAGGTTTGCCAGATAGCGATAATTCTGAAGTGAGTAAATACTCATAGGTTAGATTATGTCACTGTGGACTTAATGCTATCTGGCAAACTTTCTCCCACTCCTTCCTGTCAACCCACCCCACCCCTCCATTCTGCCACTGTCCCAATCTGCAACTTTGCCCAGTTTTTTGTCCCAATTCTCTAATCGGAAAATATCTAATCCAGTCCAATGTGTAGATTTTCATTTTGCTTGCTATTAGGGAAAAACGGTTGCTCTTTCTTTTCACTTTTTATGTGTTTCAATAACACTTACATATGTATATGAATAATGTGTTTCTGTTCTCATACAGGGATCATGTCATGCAGCAAGCTGAAGCCCAGAACCCTATACCAAAGGGTTTGGGAAGAATTGCCTCTTCTGAAGCCTTGGCTTTCTGGTGCAAAGGATGATCATGCTTACTGCAAGTTCTGCAACCAGTACTTGCGGCCTCATCTTGCAGACCTAAAGAAGCATGCTACCACAAAAAAACATCTAGATGCAGCCAAAGTAGTTGGAGGTCAGAAGTCTGTTGCAAGTTCATTTTCTCCAGACTTTGTGTCCAAGACCAAAGCAAAAAGTAAGAGAAGAGAACTTCGCTTTGCCTTGTACTGTGCTTGCAAAACCAGTTTTCGAGCACTGGACCCACTAACAGAGATCATCCAATCAGAGTTTGGGGGAAGAGAAGCCCTGGAACTGCACCGAACCAAATGTCAAGATCTTGTGAAAAAGGTTCTTGCTCCCTACTTCAAGGAGGACCTATTGAAAGATTTAGCCTGTGTTCCATTCTCTCTTATGGTTGATGAAAGCACTGACATCTCTGTCAAAAAACTCCTGGCAGTTTCAGTTCGATATTTTTCTGTCAAGTTTAGCAGCATTGTGACAACCTATCTTGGAGTGACAGAGCTTGAGCAGGGTGATGCTTTTGGATTAGTGGATGGTCTGAAGAAAGTCTTGGGAGAATGGGAGATCAAAGCAGAGCATTTTGTAGGTCTTTCCACTGATGGAGCAAATGTGATGCTTGGAAACCACAAGTCTTTGCTTCGTATTCTGCAGAATTTCTTTCCAAATCTTGTTCACTTGAGATGTTCATGCCACAGTTTTGACCTGGCAGCCAAAGAAGCAGTGAAAAAGGCACTTCCAAGTCACATAGAGTACCTTCTCCGTGAGACGTACAATTGGTTTGCTCATTCAAGACAACGCCAAGCTGCTTATGCTCAGATAGTTGATCTCATTGGAGTAGACTGCATGGAGGAAAATGTGGAAGACATCAACAACAATGTGCTGGATGAAGAGCTGGAACTGGAAGAAGACACAGAAGAACTCCAGAAGAAAAGAAAGGTCTTAAAACTTTTGTCTCTCTCTGACACCAGATGGCTTGTGATTAGTGACTGCATTGAAAGAGTTCTCTCACAGTATGATGCTCTGAAGTGTCATTTTCAGGTTGCATATGAGAAAGAAAGGTGTCATCAAGCAAAAATTCTTCATGAGATGTTCAGTGATGAGACAAACAGGCTGCTACTTCTCTTTCTCCACCCAGTGCTCAAGGAACTGAGACAAAAGACTTTACTCTTTCAAAGCAATGACAAGGATCCTCTGAGAGTGTTCCAGGATCTAGAAGTCTACTTCTTGTCGTTGGCATCAAAATTCTTGAAAAATTCGGTGCTGCAAGTGAATGACATTGAAGACCTCTGTGAGCTTAATATTGACTCAGAGTTTTGCATGCTAAGTGATGAAGACGTCAACTATGGATCTGCATTCTTAGAAAAACTGAAGACTGCTTCCATATCTTACCAGGACAAAGTTGGAATGAGACAAAGAGCTAGAAGATTTTTTAAATATCTTTTCAGTGGCTTGCAGAAGCGTCTTGCTGGAGCATTTGCTCTTCATGCAAAGATTAAGCAGTTTGCCATGCCTGACTTTAAGGCGAAAGAATTTGTGACAAGTGACTTCCCATCACCCTTTTTTCCACAGAAGGCCATGGAACTAGCTGAAATTGAAGAGAAGTGTCATCAAGTGCAGCTACAAACGTGGAAAGAAAAGAACACTGAAAAGTTTTGGTTGGAAGTGCACAACAAGCAAGATGCTGCAGGAAATTTTCCGTTTAGAATTCTTACCAGTGGTGTATTGAAGATGCTTGTTTTGCCCATCAGCAACAGTGAAGTGGAACGTGTCTTTTCTCAAGTGACTCTGATAAAAGACAAAAAGAGGGCTGGAATGAAGACAGATCTGCTAGATGCTATCCTGTTCTGCCGTTTTGGTCTTAGAAGACTGCAAATAAGAATTCAAGACTTTATGCCACCTCTGTCTATCTGCAATTACAACAGCACCATTTATGAACCAGAAGCTGCCAAAAAAGATGAAGCTACCAAACCAGGGCCAAGCAGTCTCTTTAACACGTGATTTTTTCACAAAATACAGTATTATACCTCGCTATTTTTTTCGCTATTTTTGAGGTTGGCAAAAATTTACTCGCGATTTTTCTGCTATTTCAGGGCTCTTCTCTCGCTATTTTGAAAAATTTCATCTGGTCACACTGGTCTGCGCTTAAAGTGCATCAAGCAACTTTGTTTGAGAGTGGCTGGAGTGCGGTTGACAGAAGATGGAGAACCTCCCGTCAGAGCTCTCTGTGGGAAAGTTCGCAAAGGCCAGAATTCAGGAAGTCCTTGGCCTGGAGGCAGTCGTCTGTAAGTAAAAAAATAAATTAATAACAACAAAAAAAAGCTTGCTCCGTTACTCGATGTGCGCCTCTTCACTGGGCCTGTCTCCGTCCGCCAGGTTCCTCTCGCCAGGGCAACGCAGCTCACCAGCAGCTGCCGCATCACCTGCGGCGTCGAGCAGTCTCACACCACCCGAACAGGCTGCCCAGAAGGTTGCGACAGAGGCACCTGGCAGCAAGGTAGATTTATTATTTATTTCTTTCTTAACCTCCCTTGAGTGTATTGCGCTTTTCTTTCTTTTCATGCGTGTTTTTTCTTGTTTTTTTTTTTACCTTGGGCAGGGAGAAGTCTGGAGGTGAGAACGTGACGACCAAGAAGCCCTCCCGGAAGCACCGCCGCCGCCCGCAGGAGCTGCTGTCGGAGTACAACCGTCGCCAGAGGTCGCACAGGTGGCTGGAGACGCACATCTGGCACGCAAAGAGGTTCCACATGGCTGACAGGTGGGGCTACAGGCTGCCGGACTTTCCCAACGACAAGAGCTTCCGGGCCTGCTACCGTGCCGCCGCCAACGGGTGTCTCATGCAAGTGAGTGTCGCCATACCCGACGGGACTTTCAGGGTTATGTGCACTGGCGACGCGTTTGAAGACATGTTCTGGCGCCAGCTGGAACATGTCTCAATGTTAAGAAGTTGCAGAGAACAAAATGTAGCTTTTTTCCCCCAAATCTTTGAGGTTGCAAACAATTCATTTCTTGGGGCTTTTTTTATAGTAAAGTAGAGCATAGCTGAAAACATATATTTCGAAAATGACCAAAAGTCCCGTCGGGTTGGCGGATGATTTCAGAGTACTATTCCACTCTCCACAGGACATTTCTTACCACTGCTGCGTTGAACTGCGCGGGAGTCGGGACAAGCTGTTGGACTTGCTGGGCGAGTTCACGAGCGCTGACGTCGACTGTGGTTTTGGCGGGGACGTCCAAGTCCTGTCGGGACAGAAGGAAGGCAGGGCGACGCTCTTCCACCCTGGAAAGAGTCCCGGAGGGGTGATTGGGCCGGCCAGCTTCATCTGGAGGCCAAGCGAGGCTCCTGATGAAGAAGGCACAGTCTGGATCTGGTTGCACCCAGGGTACAGCGATGAGCTCCTTGAGAAACTCGCCCAGGTCCTGAACCTGAAAAGAGAAGAAGATCAGGAAATGGACGTGGACGTCCCTCCCGAGGCCAAAAAGGCCAAGAAAAAAGACGTTCTGTGCTCAAAGTTGGCCACTCGCAACGTGCCGCACGGAAAGGTGCCCAAATTTGTCTCCGAGTGCGGAAGGGTCAAGGTGGCAGTGCTCAGGGGCACGCTCAACAGGTAAGAAAAACCACTGAGTCTCAAAAAAAAGGAAAAAGAAGTCATCGTCAGTCATCCAAGAATCCAATTGATCTGTACTAGATTTCGCCTCGTCGGTCCTGGATCTTCTTCCGTGCTGCGTGGCACCCTGCAGCCTTCTTCCTTAGAAGAAGAAGAGGAGGAGAAGGAGGAGGAGGAGGGGAAGCCTCTGCCTTGGTGGGAGGAATACTACTGCGGTCTGGGGCGAGCGGCCTGCTTGGAAGAGCAGTGCTCTGCTTGGAGGAGTCTTTCGTCAACCGATCCGGCACGAGTCTCCCCCGGAACTGTCTTGTCCGTCCTTGCCAGAGACCCCAGGCTCACTCTGCCCAGAAAAAGAGACGGGATCAAGGAAACAGAACATCATCGTGGTAAGGAAAACAATACTAAATTCTCTTAAGTTTACGAGTTTTGACCAGTAGGCTATACCACGCTTAGAAAATTGAAAATTGCAAAACAACGGGACCTTTTCCACATATTTTTGTATAGAAAAAAAGTGAATTTTAAATAGATAAGGCACTTTTTTGTTTGAGCATGAAATAAAAAGATTTTTTAAAATGAAATTCTACTTCTTTGCCCCCCCCCCAACTAACAACCAGGGACGAGTGAATATGAAAGGCTGCCGGCATCGGTGAGTTCGTCACCTCTGTGGGAGCCTCGGTGCCGCGACCGGGCGACCTTCGAGAAGATGAGCGACTCTGAGGTGAACCGGATGCGGTCGGAGAGGTTTCTGGTCCCGGGATCCTGCGACCGGTTGAGAGGGGAGGCCAGGGTGCCGGTGCTGCTCATCAACCGCCCTGCCGAAGGCGAAAATGCCTCCACTGGCTTCGGAGCAGGCTGGGATCTCATCACACCGGCTGGATGGGGTGAGAGTGTACCAGGCAGTGTAATAATCTTTAGTTAGTGTTTTGGGGAAAAGTTTACTAAATGGAAGTTCCTCACAAAAGAAAAGATGTTTACTAGGCTTTGGGAGGAAACTTTACTAAATCAAGTTCTTAACTAGGTTTTGGGGGTAAAGTTTACTAAATCGAAGTTCTTTACTTATTACATGAAATTACACGAAAGTAAACATAATTTTACGTACTTTTGGCCTTCTGATTGTTGGAGGAACAATAGGGAGTGCGTCAATTTTCTGACTATAAAGTTAGGCCAACATCTTTCTTTATTAAAATCATTGCATATCTCAAGGTTAGCGATAAAAAAAGCTTTTCATCTCAGGAATGGCATTCTGGCTGTGCCTCACATTCCATGGAGCTCGGGTTGGCGGGCAGCGTGAGTGGAGGCACCTGTCCTGCGTGGAGCTGCAACTGCCGGCTGTTGCTCCAGCAGATGCAGGATGGCCAGATTCCACCACCGGAAGGAGGAGAGGCAAGGAAGTTGAAGAGGAACTCGTGGAACAACACTTCAAGTAATGCAGTTTTTTTTACTTGGCAATGCACATACGTTCTACTACTACATGCATGATGCACCTTTGCAAGCACATCTTTATTTCTTGACAGGTACCCTCCCGACAAGAGGTGTAACTTTGCTTCGGTCGGCATTGTCTCGCCCTTCCTGGCACGATGGCAGATGCTGTTAGAAGAGCACGTCAAGGATCTACAACTGAAGTCTCCATTCTTCGTCATTAGGTCCAGGCAGGGACTAAACAGGGCAGAATCCTTGCTCATGAAGGTGGGGAACGAGAAGTCTCTTCAATAGTAGTATGTTTCCGTATTGTAAGGTAGCAGGCACCTGACATTTTTTTTAACAAAGGGGTGTCCCACGTTGGACGCCGGCGACGTTCTCTCCCGAGGTCTCATTCCTCTCAGGATAGAACTGTCTAAGCGAGGTTCCATCGGCCATTGCTCCATCATCTGCCTACCTACTGAAGAAGACATCAAAAATTTTTGTAAAGGGTGGGTAATTTAATCAACCATGACTTAATAATCATTTAATTGCTTCCATCTGAAATGTGTAATGAATTTACAGCCTTTCTCCCTCGGATGAGCCTGTGAGAAGTGATCCCAATTCTACCCAGAGGGCCCAGCTTCGCACGAGCCACCGGAAGAAGATGCTCTCACTGCGAAAGAGGTGGAAGGTCAAGAAGGACCAGTTGGCCGAATTCAGGGCAAGAGCTATGCTCAGGTGAGTGGATGAAGGGGGATTTGGAAGGCCAAGCCGGTTCTGAGTTTCTCCCTCCTTCCTTGAACAGTCGTGTGGAGCCAAGTCCAACGAAAGTGAGCCAAATGCAGAGAGAGTTGGACGCCTTGAAGAGGCAGAGGGGGGAGGAGAGCGCGGATTTCCTCAGGGCATCTCAAGATCTGTGGCTGCCGGAGCCACACGCCATCAAGGACTCATGCTCACGGTTCGACTTAAAAACCTTTTAGTGTACTCTTGTGGCCGAGCTTTTAATACATGTTGCAGAACTGTTGTTGGCTTCGTCACCGAGGGTGCCTACAGCCTCCGCCGCGGCGTCTGCGCCGGAGTCGGATTCGTAGCGGCGCCGGCGCTGGCGGCGGCGAAGGTGGTGGCGCCGCCGCCGCCTCCGCCAGTGGGAGAGGGGAAGGCCCCACAGCGGAAGGGCCGCCTGCTGCTCGTCCGGAGCAGGAATGACGCCTGCTACAACTTCGCCTGGGCCAAGGTGGCATCGGTGTGACGGAAGAGCCTGGAATTTGGGCTCTTGTCGGTTGTTGCAACAAAATTCATCACCCAAGTGGAAATTTGTGGGGTGGAGTGCACCTTATGGGGTAACCCCCACCCCAACCCTTAAACCCCTTAAACTATTCTTGTTTCTTGATCACTTGTCACCGTGGTAGTCGTGCGAAGAACATGTAGCAACGTGAGGTTGAGATTGTAAATAAATATTTAAAAAGGGGGAGCATGCCGCTTGCTTGACATCGCCAGACGCCTATTGGACCACCTTCAAGCATCTTGACAGCTTCCAAGTGGGGGAAATGGTGCCGACAAGAGCAAATGGCACTTTCGCCATCCTGTCGCAGTTGGCGAGGGCGAGCAGGGCAGCGTCGTCCGCGTCGACGTCTGTGATGCCTTCGTTCTACCTAAAGAAGTCAAATGAAGGTAAGGAGTACTTGGTAAGTTTGCTATAAAAAATCCTGAATTCACTTTAGTGCTTTGGTGCGTTACATGAAGTACTTGTAAAGCAAAATGATTGACTTCCTAAAGAGTTATTTATTATTTTAGAAAATACAGAAACTTTAAACTGACAAAAATATTTTGAAGATCTTTTTATATTGGGCATGGAAGTGTTAGACCTGGAAAGATTTTGTAATGGACATGCTGTACTATGTATGCAGACGACTTCCTCTCCTCCTCTCGGTGGCACCTGACTTGCTCAGTGGTTGTTGAGCGGCCTCCCATTTTGGCAAGAGCCCTGGGACCTCTGGAGAAGAAGATGGAGAAGATGATGATGCAGGTGGAGAACGAGAGGAGCCTCAAGAGTGACCACGAGTTGAGAAAGGACGGGGACGCAGAGAGAGAACAACGGAAAAAGAGAGGAGAGCTGGACCCTTCGGAGGTAACGCCTCGATAGGCATCGTCATACCCAACCAATATTGCTAGCGTCCATTTAGTGATGGGTTGTCCTAATGCCACGGGTCTTAAAATTGTGAAAAAGTCATGCAAATTACGTGCCTCCATCATTTGCTCTTTTCTGTTCCCACAATTTAAAAAAATATATGTGGTATATAAACCTCAGAGCAACCTAGAGCAACCCAAATATCGACCCCATCACTAATTACTAATAGCTAGTGGCATAGCTGTTGGTGTGGCTTTACCAATATTGGTATGGGAACTTTTTCCCGGTTGTCTATCTCTCCTCTCCTCACCCAGATCGTAGCTCACACAGCCCAGGACGATGAGGACGAGTGGAAGAAGGAATTGTCCGAGTTCATCCCAGCATCGATGTTGACGGAGGCAGATGCGGCAGAGAACCTGTCCTCCATCCACAGGCGACTGGACAGGCCGCTCAGGCTGGCTGTGAAACAAAGGTGAGACCGCCCTGGCTGCGATTTCACTGACCTCTGATGTGACCTTGGTACATACAGGTATGACGGAGTCTACGTCTGGGATCTTCCCACGGCCGTTTGGCGCAAAGGTGAGGCCAGCCTTCATGAGACTGCCTCCAGGGCCATCAGGGAGTGCTGCGGGGAGAAGATGAGGGTTCAGATTCTGGGCAATGCACCCACGGGGTTCTACAAGGAAACTTACTCCAGGTATGTATAGTTATAGTTAATCAGCTTGCTAAAGATGACCTACCTTCCCCTCGTCCATCAATGGCGAAGCCAAAAATCAGGCCACCCCTCTAAAGTTTATGGCCTGACCCCCCCCCCTTCCCCACAACGCAAAAAGTTAATGTCCGCCTGTCAAATTCGTAGGCAAATGCATGAGAAACTGGGTCACGAGGGACAAAAGGTGTTCCTCTTCAAGGCATTTCTTCAGGGAGGATTGGCGAAGCCTCAAGAAGGCACCACTGAAGACTTTAGGTAAGATCCATGATGAATCAGATGAGCTACCTGGTTATGTAGGTAGCAAGCTTAGGAACAAATAAACCTACACCACCCAATGTGTTTTTTCTTCCTCCCCCCCCCCCAGGTGGTTGACAAGAGAGGAACTGCAAGATCTCCTCCATCATCGCACGTGGTCGGCACTGGATCAGATGCTGCTGGATGAACAACGTGCTGTTTGAAAGGTGGAAGAAGCTTGGTACTGTCGTAAGCCGGTCTCCTTGCCTCAGATTTCGTACAGATTATATGAGATGGGCACTTTGACCAAGATTTTGGTGGGAGATGCTTACTCCTAGATTCAAGCAACAGACCATATAGAGAGCAAAAGGCCAAACGCCAAAATGAGGGCAATCATTTGAGCCAAAGGTATGAATTGCTCGTTTAGCAAGCACCGTGGACGTCCTACAGAATTCCACTTGCTGCTAAAAGTCATGCAAGTTGACTTCTTTAAATACTTTGACATATTATTTCGATCCGCAAAAGAGGGGGTAAACAAAGGAGAGATATAGTAAATATATGTAGTAGATGCAAAACCCCGTTGCCGTTGCCGCAAGTATGAAGATGGTTCAACTCTACCCATACGTACATATCAGGCTTGTACTAAAGCGCACCGCAAAGAGTGGCGCGCTCGCACTCCGCACTTCCGTACCAGTGCGGAGTGTGGATGCGGCCTCAGCGAGTGCGAGTGCATGGTCAGTCTGGGTGCGGGGTTAAATGGCCGCACCCACTTTCCGCACCTTCCTTCTAATTTAGTAGGGGAGGAGGGTTTGCCAGATAGCATTAATGGGACTTTTTTTTTTTTTATTTCTAATCTAAATAGGCTAGTCAAGTTAAATTATTTTTTAAATGTAAATGTTAGGGGGCGACATCACATCGCTGCGTTACGAGTAGTACTCATAAAAGTGCGGTGGTTGGTTTGTTACGTGCGAGTGCGTAGTCAGTTTGGGTGCGGGGTGCGCGTACAAGCCTGGTAACTACATACTGTATATACCACCCTATTGTTTGGCATCTCCTACATATTGTAGTACTATATCTCTCCTTTGTGTACCCCCTCTCTCGCGGTACCACATTTACTATACCGGTACACTGAATTACAGTCGAAACTCGATTTTACGTATTTTCCCCCGCTGACGGAAAAATATATAAAATCAAGTTTTGACTGTACTTTGAACTCAGTATGTACGTATGTAACGTCACAAATTTTTAAGCAGGTCAAATAATGGGCTCTGGAGCATTTTTGGCACATTTTTTGTTCATTTTTTTTGGCAGAGTCTAGCCTATTTATAAGTCGATATAGCCACCCTGCGCCGCCACCACCGGCCTCCAGTCGGCGCTGAAAGCCTTTGCAGATGCGCCTCACTTCCGGCACCTCCTGCGCCATCCAGGCTTGTGCCATCCGGTCACGAAGTAAATTGATATTGGCTGCAGGAGTGGCACACGCAATTTGCGCCACATGGGGGTGTGCCAAACTGGCACATTTGGCCACCCTGTTGTTGGTTGGGTTGGCACTGTCCCCCCCTACCCCCTCTATCGTACGTCCGACCACCAACGTACGATAAGGGAATTGCATTCCGATGGCCACCTTTTTGTCGCTAGCTGTGTGCACTTATTTTGGCGCAGTTTATTGCGCCAAAGCGCCACTCACGTTCGCCGCAAATAACCAAACCTCTCAACTGCTCCAAAATTGGACTGTACCGTATACATACAGTAGTACCGGTACACTATGTATATAATTGTGTAGCCCACCCCCATTAATTTGTCAATCAATCGAATAAATGTAAAGTATTCAATGTGTGTGCTTCACTGACTTCCTTACCTAAACTGACGTCCACCGGGTGGTACTCGTGCAAGAAGCCCCCCTTGAGGTAGGCGTCAGAGATCCCCGAGGAGATCTGTACTTTGTCGACGCCCTTCTCCTCTCCCTCCTCCTCCTCCTCCTCCTCCTCCTTCCTGATCCTGGCCAGGTCGATCCCGTCCGGGACGGACACGAACGCGAAGACAATGTCGCCCGTCCGGGCGAACAGGCTGCACTGGAAGGTGAGGCCGCCCAACTCGGGATGCCCGGAGAGCAGCACGTTCTGCCACTCTTGAAAATGTATGGGAAAGTGTATGCAGTACTGTAGCCGCTTTAGGTAGGAATCGGACAAGTGGTAAGCCTGCTTAAGTAGAAACATTTTTAAAGGTACAGTCGGATCGAAAACATTAAAAAAACTTGTTCAGGTGAAAAGATTTGCCTGCTCCCGACCTTAAGCTGGTTTGACTGTGCTGTTCTACGCACAAGTAAGTACATTTCCCAAGTTGTCAAGCCACAGGACTGACATTCCGCACACCTACCTACGGTCAGGGCCGTCTCTGTCTCCAGAAATCGCACCCTGGACGCTCCAGGGTCGGGGTCGAGGTCAAGGTCGAAGTTTGCCTTCAGCGGGGCGATGTACTGCAGCCTGTCCATGTTGCCGTGGGGGGCCGGGGCCAGGGAGAGGAAGCCCTCGGTCGTCACGTACAGCTCGCTCACCTGTAAGCGTTGCTGTCGTTACAAGTGTCACTGCTGTTGTGGAGGTTGTTGTTTCTTTGCTGTCGTCGTGAGTGTCATTGCTGCTGACAGTGCTGCTGCTGTCATTGCTGTCGCCGCAAGTGTCAGTGCTGTTGTGGAGAGGTTGTTGTCATTGCTGTCGTCGTGAGTGTCATTGTTGCTGTGGAGGTCGTCATCATTGCTGCGTCGTCCTAAGTGTCGTTTTGGCATCACCTCGTGGCCGTAGAAGGAAAAGTTGAAACTTTCAATCCTGTGCCGCGCGGCGCCCCTGCTGACGTGTGACAGGTGCTGGTACTCCCCGCCCACGCTCGGGCCCTCGGGTGCGCTCAAATCTGATGCCCGGACAAATAGTGAAGATGCTCACAGATTTGTTTTCTCTCTCTCTCTCTCTCTCTGTCTCTCACCGATGTGGAATCTGTCGAAAGCCGCTTGATCGCCGACGTAGACAGTCTTTTCATAGTAGTCGTGGCTGTCACGGATGATCTTGGCAGTCGACT
>JAAUYM010064995.1_pt1 | contig 12318 bp, 15 predicted proteins | sample 7278001 | NCBI WGS metagenome assembly JAAUYM01 (sample SAMN14350224, study PRJNA611818) | marine sediment metagenome | isolation source: surface marine sediment (1.8m) | place: French Polynesia: Moorea | collected 2018-08
AGTGACAAGAACGGACCCTGCTCAAAGAGAGCAGACGACAATGGAGAGCAAGCAGACAGAGTTACCACACCACCCACCACCAAAAAAAATCTCCCTTAAAAGATGATGAACTTTGTCTCAGCAACAAGAAGAAGAAGAAGGACAAATGCATTGCGTTCCATGACCTGACGGCGTCAGCCGCAAGTGAAAATGGGCTGATTTTGGGCTAAGAGTACTTTTTTGGGCTGCACAGTTCGTTAAAACAGAGATGACAACAAACACTTGGAGCCAATTTTCAAAGATTGAAAAAAAAGAAGTTACAAAGTGTAATTTGAAAAAAAATCAGCTCAAACTTTCTGGTGCTGACCTGGAACCTTTATTATATCGGAATGCTACTTTTCCACTACACTGACAATATTGGTTTGAAAAGCCACTACTTGTATGACATACCAGGCATGTAACTAGGAAAGTACTTGGAAGAATCCACACTGCAACATTCATATACTAATGACATTTGATGGAGTAGTCACACAGTCAAAATACATATCAATCAATATGTTAGTACTACAGGTATTGTATCAATCCTCGCCGCCGTTCCTGCAGACCGCGTTCCAGAGGTGCCTCCCCATGCCGTCCATCTGCCTGAAGCCGGACTTGACCACCAGGAGGGGCACCCAGTAGCAGCAGGCCAGCTGGAAGGAGTAGTGGACCGTCTTGCCCACCACGGGGGAGCAGACGAAGATGCTGAGGACCACCAGGGAGACGTCCACCGTGGACAGCAGGACGTGGAACCTCAGCGCCCTCATCACGCGGGAGGTGGCGTGGTCGTCGACGCCCTGGGAGGGTTGCTGGTGGTGATGAGGTTGGGGTTGGGGTTGCTGCTGTTGGTGTTGGTGGTGTTCTTCTTGCTGCTGGTGTTGCTGCTCTTGCAGTTGCTCCTGTTGTCGCGATGGCGACTTGACTGAGAAGTCGTCTTCTCCTCCCTTTCCCCTGTCCTCCTCACTGTTGACGCCCGGCGAGCCCAGAGGACCCGGGAGCGGCAGCTGTGCCGGATGCACCGACGAAGGGGAGGAAAGCCCGGCGCCGCCACAGCCCCTGAAGTGGCACAGCATGACCAGGAAGGTGGCCACGCTCACCAGGTCGGGCAGGTTGGACAGGGCGACGGCGAAGGCGGCGACGGAGGAGGCGACCGACGGATCCACCCGGCGGATGTCGATGTCGGGGAACCCCTGGTCCTTCAGGAGGAGGTAGACGGGCAGGTGCACCAGGCCCACGTAGGGGAAGAAGACCGCCCAGATGGCCAGCAGGCACCTTCGCCTCAGGACAGACAGGTCCAGGTCGTCTGTCGACTTGACGTGGATGAGCAGGTAATACCTGGGAGGCAGAGGAGAGAGAGAGAAGAGACAAGCATGAGAAGAATGCAAAGCGGTTTTTTGTTTGCGCGCGCGTCTCTTGACCTCATCAACGTGATGCAGAGCCACGATATCTGGTGGAACTGCAGCGCCATGGTGGACACCCCCATGAAGGGGAAGTGGAGGTAGGCGTGGGACTGGCCCTCCCCGTCCCCGTCCCCGCCCCCTGCCACGATGGCCAGCAGGAAGGCGCCGGCCGCGGCCTCGGTGGCGCAGAGGACCAGCACCTCCTGGAACACGACGGCGAAGACCGGGTGCGCGATCTCCACCTTGTCGTAGATCGTCTTTGCGCATGCGCAGAGTGCCGCCAGCGTGGCCGCGTGGGCGCAGACGAGGAGGAGCTTGGCCGGGAGCGCCTCGATGGGGGTGAACGCCGCGCACTCGGCGGCGGCCGCGGCGGCGGCGGAGGAGGAAGAGGAGGAGGGGGAGGAGGAAGAGGAGGAGGAGGAATTCATGCCAGCGCCGCTGCTACTGCGAGAGTAGCCAGGGTTGCCAGGTCGCGCAAGGTGACCAAGAAAAAGCCAGACAGCGGATAAAATCATGTACCACCCCCCTCCCCAAAAAAAGTCAAAAAAAGTCAATATTCAGCTGTTCTTAGCAAATTTTCGGACAAAAATTTTTGTCCAAAAAAAGTCATTCTAAAAGTCTGGGGAGTTTTTTTTAGTAGTCAGTCTGGCATTCCTGCCGCGGACCCTTCTCCACTCATCTTTTCTAATGCGATGTGTGGAGAGAGACGGAGATGTGGAGGATATTGTTATTAACTTATTAGACACAGTCGACACTCGCTTTGACGATAAGTACAAATACAGGCAAAACATCAAGTTCTTTGATTGGATAAACTTTTTGTTCTGTACTAGTGTACGGAAAAGATTATTTTAATAATGGCACCTTCTGCCTGATGCCGGACACCTTTCCATAACTTGAGTGTCGTCTGTATACCCTGTACTGTAGTGTTACCACTTCCCGTCGCTATGGATGCAAGTGGGGGGGGGGAGAAGCAGGTACAGAAACTGGGTACAGATTTGACTAATGCTGTTGATATTTCAGTTAGGTCATAGATCAGATATCTGTCTTAATGTCTATAATGTCTATAATGGTTATGCAATCATTATTTCACTGTCTTCTACGTAAATCACACTGAAAGTCATCATTGTGGGCATCTGCCATCATCAGAAGTGCAAGTAAATGTTCCTGACCAGAGTAGTTAAAACAATCACAACCATAATATTAATCTTTTCGCTGAGATGCATCATTCACTGGTCTTGGTATTGCTGCTACTGGTATTGCACTGCAGCAGGCTCCTCGGCCTCCAGGAGCTCCAGGCAGTTGTTCTCCCTGGTCCTTGATCTCTTTAGCACCTCCTCTCCAGCCTGGTGCCCGTGGTAGTGGTGGTGCTGGCCTGCAAAGTTCAGCAGAAATCAGCAAAGTACCAATTCAATATGGGTACCGATATATGTACCAATTCAATTGATTTTAACCTTGCATAACTGGGCATGCTGTAGGTACACCATGTTGCCAATGTTGCCATAGAGCTGGCAAAAAAAGATTTAAAAATTGCCTGAAAAGCATTAAAGCTTTTTAAAGCTTTTTAAAGCCTAAAATGCTTTAAAAATTGCGTGTTTGACAAATTTTGCAAGTCTGGCAACACTGCCAGTTGCAGTTACCAGATTTCCTCCTCTCTTTGGCGGACTTCCTTCTCTCCTTGTTCCTTTTGAGGGTGCTCTTATCTGGTGCCGCCATGAGAGTCTCCAGCAACCCACGCTCCATGTCTGACCCACTGGCGAGACTGAGCAGTGCCTCCTCCGTCAGTGGCACTGGAGTCGCATCCAGCAGGGAGGAGCAGCGGTGCCGCCGGGACGAGGATGGCCTCTTCTCTCTTCTCTCCTGTCTGCCCTCCCTCTCCTGCAGTGAGTTCCCTTCCTCAAGTCCACCATTCTGTATAACCTCTGCCTCCACCACCTTGCTCTCCCTGTGGTGGTGCCTGTGGTGGTGGTGTCTTTTCTTTCTCCTCAGAGTGCCATTGTCTGTCACCTCCAGGTCAGCCACACCAGCACCCAGCAGGGCTTTCAGCTGGACATCCTCAGCAATCTCATGTGGCCTCTGAGATGACCTCTGCTTGCTGTTGCTGCTGCTGCCAGTAACTTCGCTGTCTCCACCCTTGGTGGTGCTCCTCAGCTGCTCCCTGGCTATTGCCAGTGTCTCTGCCTCTGCCTTGTCCATCATCCTCTTCTCCCTGGCGGCCTTCTTTTTCTCCATGGTCTGGACCACCCTGTCACGAGTGGTGCGGAACTCCAGGCTAAACTCAGAGAGGATTCTGCAGGTTTGGTGGGCCTTGTAGTCTCTGTGGAGATGGGGTGGGATGCCCAGCCACTCCAGGAAGAGCTTGTACCGCTTCATCACCTGCAGAAAAATCTTTGTCACTCAATTGCAATAAGTACAGGATGACTAAAAAGTTGCACACTTATTAAAAAAAAAGTGTACATTCCCATGGAAATTTGCAGGCAGTATGGAAGGGCCCAATATGTATTCTTCAGGACATTTTGCGCTTTGAATGCTGCTCTGCCTTCCTCTCCAATCCCCTACTCACCTTCTTGTAGACGGTGTTCATGATGATGATCCTCTCCGCAGCCTCATGCAAGAAGTCCTTCATCTTGTTTTTGGTGGCCACCTCAATCTCCGCTGTGCCAGACTCTGTCTCCTCCTTGGATATGATCTGTTTGTTATATGAGAGGTTGAGTTTAAAAAAAGCCTACATTTTGTGGGAAAATTGCATTATATACACTATAGTCAATGTTCAATTATGGCATGTGCGGTTTATTTGATTTTGGCAACTTTTGAACTTTACAGTTTTTCAATGTAGTATTTAGGCAACTTTTTTTTCTCCTTATACTAATTTGTAAGAAATTTTTACTACCTTGAGATAGTCCCATGCCAACTTCCAGTCTGCCTCCATCCTGAGCAGTGTCTTCTCCAGCTCGTCAAAGTCCACCCGGGAGGCCCTGGAGCAGAAATAACAATGGTATTGTAAATAACAGCTCTAAAAAAAAATATGCTTTTAAAGTCAAGGAAAAGAGCAAAACTGCTCTTTCAGAATTAAATTAAATTTATACTAGAGGTGTTTATACGTAAGAAGAAGTACCTAAGCAATAACAGATTCTTACTAGAGCTCCGACGGCCACTCATAGAGTCAAGAATCCAAATATCTTTGTAATAATTGAATGACTGAACTTGTTCCTCACCTTTTTCTCTAACTCCACCACTCACGCAACTACTAAATACCCAAAGGCCAGCAACCAAGTTAACACAGGTGTAAAAATAACGAGCATTAATGGTTGTGGCTGTTTGCAAGAGCATGGCAGCATGTGGCAGAGATATTATTTTTGCTCTCTTTATTACCTTGTAATTGGCCCAATCTCGGAGTAGAGGTCAGAGGATGCAGGGTTGGTCTCCAGTACCCAGTAGGTCACATGGTAGAGCAGCGAGTGTTTGTGCACAGTGTCTTTGATCTCTGGCACCTTGGGCAGGTAGTCTAGCTGGAAGCCACGGCAGTTTGGTGTCCCATTCAAGAAGTTTCCAATAGACAGTAGCACTGAGAGGATGGCCTTAAAGGTGTCATTATGCCTCAGTGCCTCCATGCCAGCCTTGAGGTCCATGAGAGGGTCACACACCTCCTTCTCCATGGATTCAAACTCCATCTTAAAAGTCCACAGTCGCAACCGTGCCTCCAGCCCTGGGACAGCTGCCAGCGTCACCAAGAACTGCTCGGCTGTGCCCAGTGGCACCCCCGGTTGTGCCTCTTGGGCTTCTCTGTGATATTTTTTATTTTTCCAACAGTGTGTTAAAACATTGAATAGCAAATCATATTCACCTGATTCTGGCAGCCTCCTCCTCACTGGGCAGCATTGTGGTTAGAAGCTTTTCCACCCCCTCACGACCCATGATGGATGAGTCCATCTTAAGCACAGCCTATGCAAATATCAGCGACTTGACTTTCGGTACTTTGTCCCCCCAAATAACTTCTTTTAGAACCTTACAATAAATTAGTGCCTTGGCACTAAATGATTAAAAAAAGTTTTTTAGCTAAGCACTTCCAAGCAAACAAAGATAGCTTGCCAACACACTTGATGGAAGTTAATCCTCTTTCACCCCTTGCCTGTCTGATGATCCTTGGGGGAGGTAACTTGGTCAGTCCAATGTTAATGGCATTTGACCTCCTCTGGTCCAGCACCACAATTTCCCTAGTTAATGTTGTCCCCAATCCACCAGTCTGGTCAGACTTGGCCACAGACTCCTTGGTGCGGCTCTCAAACAGGTACTCAATGACAGAGGAATCCACCTCAGTCGGCTTCAGCTCATCCCAGACTGTTGTCAAATTTGACTTTGACTGTGCTGCTGCTGTTGCTGTCACTGGCAGGAGTGTCCGGATCTCCTTCCAGAAGAGTTTGACTGTCTTCCTGTGCTTCTTGGGCACCAGCCTGGGTCTCATGTCATCCCTGAGGGGCGGCAGTGCTGGCATAGGTGGTGGGTGCGGACATGGCAATGATAACAGTGGCAGTGGCGGGGGAGGAGCTGCACCGACAGCAGTTACTGGGGGAGGTGGTGGTGGCGGCGGGAGTGAAATGCCCAAAGCGGGTGTTGCTTCTGTTGTGTCCTCCTCATCCTCCTCCTGCAGGTCAGTAAAGTCTAGGTCACAAATCTGGAGGGGACGGTTGAAACTGGACAGGATGCTCTCCCAGCGAGCCTCGCCCTCTCTCCTAATGTAGTAGTCATCAAGTTAGACATGGCCAATTAAAACATATACATAATACATAATTAACTCTTCATTATCTCCCACCTTGACTCCTCTTCCTTCTCCCTCTGCTCCCTCAGTTCCTGCTCCTCCTTCTCTGGCAACTCCCCCCTGGCTAGCTTAGACAAGAACGCCTTTCTTGCTTTTTCCAGCATGACATTCTCCTCGCTATCTTCCTCTTCCTCCTCTTGACCATCATCACCATCATCTGCCTTCTTCTTCCATCTTCTGCTGAAGTTAATCTGATTAAGCCTGTCTCCAGAAGCACTTGTGGGCAGCCCACGACTACCAAGGATTTGCTCCAGATCCTTAATGCTGATCCCTGTAATGTCACCATTGTCATCTGCCTCTGCCTCTGCAACCTGCTTAACCTTGTGCCTCAGAGACTTCCTGGTCCCATTGCCATCTTTTCTTTTTCTCAGCTCTGTCCTCAGCCCACTATCTATTGTTTCCTCATCCAGATGACTGTGTAAGTGGAATTTTAAAATAAGGGCAACAGCAACAGTAATGTCATTGTGTCATTGCTACAGTAGTAGTGACAACTGCTGCAGCAGGAGCATGACAATAACTGCAACAGCAGCAAAAACAACAAGCAGCAACAGCAATAATAACAACAGCAGTAGCAGCAATGAAAATGACTGCAGCACAGCAGCAAAAAATAACACCAGTAGCAACAGCAGGAATAGCAACAGCAGCAGCAGTGAAAACAACAACTGCAAAAATTTTACCTGATATCCTCTTCCATCACTACCTCCCCATCTTCCTGCTTTAGCGCCACATTGTACAGCTGCACCTGCTTCATTAGAGCCATGTCAGCATCGCCATGCCTGGAAGGTGCTGAAGCTGCTGCAATCTTGTTACACAGCCTGCAAATGCCCAGCTTCTCCAGGTGGTCCGTGTGGTCATAAAAAGTGTCTTGTTCTGGAATTCCATACAGCATTTTGTTCACCAGGGAGAGAACAAAAATGGCCAACTCAGTCCTCTCTCTATTCTCCTCTTCCTGCTTGACAGCTGTCATCATGTTGGTCCAGGGCACCATGCCCAACTCTCTATCCACCATGGTAACTGCCTGCAGCAGCATGGAGGAGTTACTCTCTGTGTACTCCACAAAGACCAGGAGTAGCTTGACTGCTGTCTTGCACACTAGTGGATTGGTGGAGGCCACCAGGCGATAGAGAAAGCAGGTGGCAGATGGTTCTGCCATTACCCCATTCATCCCATCAACATAGAGCATCACCTGGCCCAGAGCACGTAAGATCAGGTTTTGCAGCTGGTTGTTCTCCACTCCTCTACTGCTCTCCACTCCTTTGCTGTCTCTACCGGTAACACTGACAGTCTGGTTGCCAAATTTTACAAGCCTGGCAACACCTCCAGCACGAACAAACTCATAAACAAAGTTGCGGTCAGTCTGGAAGATGTCCTTAAGCGAGAAGAGAATCTGCTTGAGTGTGTTACCCTCAGAGTGGGCCAGCTTGTTCACCAACTTCTGGGCCTTGCAGGCTTGCTCTTTCTGCTTGGCAAGAACTTGCTCCTCCTCCTCTTTCTCCATTGCTTTCGCCTCATTTTTTCTGTCTGCATCCTCCTTCTTGTCCTCCTTTTCCTTTTCTTCCTCTTCATCCGAGCTGAGCAGGTCGTCAATCTTTGTCTGCAAGATGACAGAGTTTTCCTCCAGCCACTCCTTGTAGCCTTTATTTTTCTTCTTCCTCTTCTCAACTGACATGTTTGCCTCTTCATCCTTGTCCACCTCCTCCTTATTATAATCATCTTCCTCTTCTTCATCATCAAGCTCATGAAGGTTGCACCTCCTCTGGACTATTCTGGGCATCAGGCTGGCAAGGCCTTCCACAATCCATGGCTCCCTCATATCAATGTCTGCAATCTTCTTCTGCTGTCCCTCCTCGTCCGTTTCTTCTTCTTCAGTGACCTTTTCTTCCTCCTCCTCCTCACCGTCATCATAATACTCCCACTCATACTCATACTCCCCAGTGCCCTCCACTTCCTTTTCTTCTCCTTCCTTATCCCATTCAGTATCATCCATCCTGACTTTCTCCTCTGCCACTGCAGCTTGCACATTATCCTGTTTAAGCTGAGGATCTTCTATTTTTGCTCTTAGCTCAGTAGAGGGTGACTTCTGGATCTTCTGATCCGCCTCCCAAGGCTTCTCCCCATCATGTGCTGCAGACTTCTTTGCCAGTGCTCCTGCTTCACCATGGACTGTTACATTTTCTCCTGGAGATTCATATGTCTTTTGTGTCACCTCTAGCAACTGGGGTGACTGGGGTGGCATAACGAGATTCCCAGGATCCATGGAATCTTTGGCCAAGAGAATGTCAATGTCTATGGTGCCACTAATAAATGTTTTCTTCTTCCTCTTGCTCCTCTTCTTGCCCCTGTAGTGGCCCTCGAGCACTCCAAAGCAGTCCTCATCCGTCTCATCATCAATGTAGTCAAGTTCTGAAATGTCATCATAGTTCTCAAGGATGTTCTCTGCCTTTCCCTCATAGCTCTCCTCCTCCGTAATGGATGAGACCACCCTGGAAGAGTCATCATCTACTGTGGCATCCTTTTCATCATCATTCTTCTCTGTCTCATACTCATATTCTGACTCCCCCTCATCGTTGTCTGTTGGGCTTGGTTGCACCCTTCCGTTCAGGGTTGGTAATGGCTTTGCAGTCATCATCACATTTATTGGTGTTGTCCCAGGGAGTAACTGCATCATGGGAGCCTTTAGGTCCAGGGCGAACGCATCCATGTTGTTGTCACTGTTCTTCTCCTCCCTCCTGTCTTTGGACTGTCCTCGCAGCAACCTGGGAAAGAGATAGAAAAAAGAAAAGATACCGTACAGATTGTGTCAGGTACGATAATGTCTAAATTACAGTATTCTCAATGTTGATATCCTAAGTATCCATGGACCATTTTTAGATCTGTAGAGTCAGTATACAGCCGTTCAGTTTGACAGTTTAAACATGGGGAAAATTGGGTAAAATTAAATATGGCAAAAAAACGAGTTAACGTAAACTGTGACTATTTGGATTAAACGAAGCTTCTGCTATTCTAGTCAAAAGAGACTTAAAATTTCATAAAAGTCGACAGGACAAAATGCATGCTACTTATACAGATTATTATAATTGAGCAACAAATATATGGTTTCACATGCTTTTATACTAATACCGCTACTGTACGCACGTAGTATGTATGTAGTACACATGTTTCAAAGTGTAAGCCAATTCAGACTAGTTTTCTGGTCAGCAGCAGATTAGATCTTCCTACCTGGAGACCTCTGCTGGCATCTCCTGCAGGGACCTCTTCACCCTGGCATAGTAGTCGAAGCTGGTGCCCGGCCTAACCTTTCGGTCGGTGCATGTGAGCAGGGGAAACTCCTCTGTTGGATCCGTCTGCACCGAGGAGTCTGCCAGACATGGCGGCCGGACATGGCAGCTGGCATTGCTCAAACCCTTTCTTGAGATTGAGGCCAGGAAGTGCCCCAGCTCCTGTGGCTCGATGGACTTGGAGATTCTGGTCCTGCGCCCTCTGTCAGCACATGGCTGTGGTGAGGTAGACCTCGATGCAACCATCACTGCCTGCCGTGCTGCAAATTTCCTCCGCTCCCTGCTCTCCTCCTCCTCCAACCTGCGGCGCCACCGGTGGCTGTTGGAACTAGAGCTGAAGCCTTCTGCATTGTCAGAGGTGCCACAGTCACCATCTTCCACAATGTGGAGAATTCCATCATTGCCACCTCCACTGCTGTCACCATTTTGCTTGCTGTGCCTGGCCAGCCTCTCACTGATTATCTTTGAGTAGGCATTGTACTTGCTCTCCCTCCCCATCTGGTGGTGGTGTGAGTCCGCTCCGTTCACCCCATTGCCACTCATAATCTCAAACAAGTTTCTGGAGTTGCTCCTGGAGGCAGGCTTGTACTTGGAGATGCCGCCCCCACCGTCGATGACCACATTATCAGGGCCTTTGAGGGTGCTTAGGTTGCTAGAGGAGTTGGACAGGGTGCCGTTCAGCTCAAGAGATCCATTCAGGTCGGTGATGCTGCTCCTCCTGCTCAACCCACACATTGTCGACGTTGGCGAGGTTGCTGGTGATGTGGGTATGGCTTCCACTGCCACTGTCCCCTTTGTGGTCCCAAAGGGCTGGTGTGAGTTGTGGTGCAAGACAAGGTTGCCCTTCTTCCTGCCCACAGTGGATGAGCCTCCGAAGACACTCCCGCCGTCACCAATGACGTTCTTGCACCTCTCCAGGGTAGAGGAGCGGTACCTGGTACCGTAGCTCATGCTGGGGTTGGTGAAAGTGGAGGAGGAGGTTTCATAGACAGTGCTTTTGCGAGGAGCAGAAGCAATCCCTCCGAATCTAAAAAAAAAGCTTTTGTAATGACATTTCCAAACTTGTTTAAAGTTGTCACATGAAGGAAGTTTGTACCTAATGCAAAAGTTTCTCCAAAAACATCCAAAATTTGAAAAAAGTGTCTCCTTTTCCCCCTATTAAACCACATGAATTTGTGTACATACTACGTACTACCTTTCCTCACCTGTCCGAGATCGACCCTGACAGTCCGGTTTCTCTCGCGTGGCCGCCCCCGCCGGCCCCGGACTGGAACTTGTTCCGGGAAGCCCCGAACGGGCTGATGAAAGGCATCTTCAGCTCTCTCTTGCTCTCAAAGTGTTTCTTCTTTTTCTCATGATCCTCCAGACTCTTTTTTCTCTACTCCAGAAGCTGATCAATAGTATGATGAGGTTCTTTTTGTATCACAGTTGCCCTTTTCTGCTACGCAGTTCTGTCCTTGTTTTTTTTCACGTGAGAGGTGGGAGGGGAGAAGGAGAAGGAAGATCTCACATCACTAATGAAACGTCACTTGATCCCTCTTCCATTTTCCCACATCCTCCATCCTCCTCCTTCCCCTTCCAGCTGCTGCCCCCCCTCCTTCCTTCTTCCGCGATCCCTTCCTCCTTCCCTCTCCAGCTCGATTGGAGGGGAAAGGAGGAGAATAAATGTAGTACACATGCAATGCACACCACCATTTCCCGGATATTTCTGGTAAAAAAAGGGAGAGGTGCTCTTTTTATTTTTTCTTCTTCTCTGTGCTAGACCCCATCAACAGCTAATGCATTGTGTACTAGAGTGTGTTCCTCTTGCACTCTCTCTCTCTCTCTCTCTCACACACACACAGAGGGCAGAACACAACAGACAGATGCAATCAGCACCACCAGAGTGCCAATTTTTTTTCCTCACCGGATGCAACAACGACGTGTACCCGACAATTGGCTTCCCTGACAAAAAAAAATATGTGAGATCACCTGTTGTTGTGTCGCCTGTGTCAGGTGTGTGCTCTGCTGCCCTCCCTCTCCTCCTCTGACACAATACGAAACGGAATGTCTGGATGCTTTTCTCTCTCGCGCGCGGAATTAAGTTGCTTTCCCAGAAGTCACTCCGAAATTCCCTTTTTTTTTTTTAATCGACCTTCGATTTATTGGGCGTGCGTGAAGGGAAGGAAAGAATTGGGAAGGAGAGGCGCATCAACAGAGCTCCTCTTCAGAGGAGGAAGCTGCAAAGATGCTTGTATTAGTAGTAGACTCTTGTTTACTGTACCGTACAGCAGTGGGCAGATTTCTTGCCCCTCCTCCTCCTTCCCCGGCACTAAAACTACTAATACCTGAAGCTTTTCTCTCTCTCTCTTGGCACAAGATCTGGGAAGAGAAGGAGAGAGAGAGAGAGAGAGAAGGAAGAGGAAGAGTTTCACCAGCTCTCTTTTTCTCTCTTCCTCCTCCTCCTCTGCCTCCTCCACCTCCAAATCTAAAGTCCAAAAACCAGTGCCGCCATCAGAAGTCTAGCTCCACAGCTACTAAATGTGTTGTTTGCTTTTCCTAGTTAGAACAGAGGAAGAAAAGAAGTCCTTCTTGTTTCTTTCAACTCTTCCTTTTTCTCAACTCACAAGCTTTCACGCGTCAGAAAGTTTCGCGAAAGGACCCTGAGTTTCAATTTTCCTAACTCCACTTTATTAATTTCTTTTGTTCAGTCCGGGCAAAGTGCAAAACTTTCTTTCTTTCTTTTTTTATAAAGAAAAAGAACAAGAATAATTAGGAAAAAATTTTGATGGCAGCCAAGAGAGGAGGAAAAACATCTTCTCTGTTCCTG
>JAAUYM010181411.1_pt1 | contig 12315 bp, 11 predicted proteins | sample 7278001 | NCBI WGS metagenome assembly JAAUYM01 (sample SAMN14350224, study PRJNA611818) | marine sediment metagenome | isolation source: surface marine sediment (1.8m) | place: French Polynesia: Moorea | collected 2018-08
CTCAGGGGACTTAGTACACTAGAGCTCACTCGAGTGTCTACAATATCCGAATTTCGGAATTTCTTTCGACAACAATTACGTACCTACATTAACCAGAGAGAGATGGTGCTAAATGCTAATGCGGATTAGTTGCACAACGATACGTAAAACGCACCTGTACACAATTTGGAGCAAATTGTACTTTTACAGTCGATGAGCAGATTTATTTAATTGTCTCGTTTGGCAACTTTTTGTACTTGGCCATTCCTCATTGTTGTACTAGTACAGCAAGAAATTCGATTTGAGCAACTTTTTCTTTTTGACCGGCGACTTGCCTATTTTAAATCGAACGTCGACAGTACAGTAATAGTGACCTCTTTCTCCTTCCTTGTTCTACAGCCCAGATGCCCCCGGCCGCCCGCTGCGACTTCAACCACGACCCGGACGGCCTCTGCGGCTGGTCTGACCCGACTCGAAACTGGCTGGCCATCGGGAGACAGGAGGAAGAGGATGGCGGCAGCGGCGGCGGCGGCGGCGGCGGGGTGTGGGAGCGTCGCACCGGCGGGACCAGGCTCGAGGGGGTGCGGGGCGACCTCTCCGACGGCAACGACGGACACTACCTGTACGTGGAGTACCGCGACGGACAGGTGGGCCTCCACCGAGGCGGGGCCGCGCTCAGGAGCCCCGTCTTCCCGCCACCGCCGAGGTACAACGCAGAGAAGGCCGACGCGGAGATGAGCAAGTACTACGCCAGCTGCAGGGTGAGTAAAGAACGAGAAAAACTGGCATCTATTGCCCTCCACGTCAGGGTTACCAGGTCTCGGTAAAGCGGCTATACGTACCCAACCCGTAACTATAGCCTAACCCTAACGTGTCTCTCTTTTTTTCTGAGTCTCTGCCTCGAAAAGCCCGTGTCTAATTCTCCGCCCACTTGTCTCGAAACCATCCTTTCATGTTTCTCCTCCTGTGGGGGAAAAGGGGAGGGACGAAATAAGTCCTCCTCCCTCCTCCCTCCTCCCACATCTCCTTTCTCATGCACAAGAAAAAACTTTTTTTTCTATTCCACTCAGACGAGCGGAGCGTCTAGTGGTAGAGCAGCAGCAACTACGTATGAGAAAGAGAAGGAAGAAGGATGAAGCACATTTGCATTTTCAGAGAAAGGAGGCCATTTCATAACACTCAGGGCGGCGTGGACAGAACTTTTTCCTTGCACGGGCATCCTTTCCCTCCTTCTCGAGCATCCGTCCTCCGTATTACAGGCCATCCTTTTTGCAAAGAGGACAAAAGAAGGGATAGTGGCAACGTACGTAGCAAGTACGGGATGGCGTAGAAAGAAAAGCTGACATCTTTCCGTCTTTGGCCATCGCGCAACATAAGAATATTTAAATTAGGTTGTCACCCTTTTTTTTGGAACACCCTGTATGTAGGCATGGCCGCCCTTCTCCCGCTCTCTACTTCCTAAAAAAAACTTTTTTAAGCGGCCCTGCCGCTACGAACCAACGTCGCGCAGAAATATATGGGCGGGAATGGTGAAGTCGCGCGCGCACGCGTAAAGACGTTTTAAAAAAAAGATGCGGTATTGTGTAGCGTAGTACTAGTTGAGAGTAAGAGCTCGCTGGTGGAAATGGAGATGGAGGTTTAGACTTGACGAGAAAGTTCAAGCGTGGGGGAGGGAGGGAAACAAAGTGGCTTTCGCGCGTGAAATGGTGCAGAAAGTGGCTTATCCTCCTCCGGAGGGGAAAGATGCAGAGCAGTGCTGACAACTGGCACCCTTTATAGCCAAAAATGGCAAATGTGGCATATTTCTAAAGTGCTTTTTTAGGTACACTCTCTTTTTTATTTGGCAATACTGGTATTTTAACTGGACTGGTATGTTTTCTCCTAAAATTTGACATATTGCCTTCCAGCAAAGTTGGCAACTCTGAAGCAGAGGAAAGCGGCCTCAGGCGAGTAATTTGATTTGCTGTCTGAGGTGGCGGCGGGAAAAGAGGAGAAAGGGCAAACAGCGACTTTATGGAAATTTATGGGATGATGCTGGGTGCCTGAGAAAAGGTGCAGGGGGAGGGCGAGGGGGGTCGGATGCGAATGCGAAACAAAGCGAGACAAAAGTTGATTAGGGATGCTGCAAGGAAAGCTGCCTTTCTGTTTCTTCTTTCTCCTCCTCCTTTGCTACACCCGTTTTATGTGTAATCAAACTACGTACTGTCTCATCGGAGAAAGAAAGGTGTTCCACTTTCCTCAGAGCAGACAGGATATCAGATCCAGATTTTCTTCCCCTTTCGAGAGACAGCCAATCCAATAAGAGAAGCGAGCTATTGTTTGCAGAGGCGGAGCCACTTGACGCTCGAGACAAAAAGGTCACCCTACTCATCTCACGTCTCCTCCTCTTCCTCTCCTGCGCCAGGTCCGCCTGAACTACCACAGCCACAGCGCCGCGACGACCATGATGCCCGGCCCGCTGGAGCTGTTCGTCCGCTACGAGAACGACACGAGCGCCGACAACGGGTTCGTGCCCCAGTTCCAGCTGACGGCGAGGAGGCCGATGAGGGCCGCGGGGGAGGGATGGCAGCGGTGGGAGGCGCCCATGCCCACGCACCCGCAGCTCAGGTACCGTAAGAGTTGCTACTTGCAACCATGCACGAGGTACTGTACTGTATGCATGGAGCGTTATTATATGTAGGTTGTACAGTATACTGAAAGTTGACAGACTATTATACTACATAGGTACGCGTGTTGTTCTTCGTTGCAGTATAACAGTACAGTGTATTATACTTCCCAGGGATTAAATAGTAATGGTAATGCGTTGATGCATTGGAAGCTGTACTATTATCGCTAGTTGCGCTGCAGCCTCCTTGACAGAGAGGAGTGGGGGGGCTGAGCCCAGGACTAATTAACTGGGGCTGCTCAATCCAGATAGTAGAAGTACACAGGGGTTGGGTGGGGAAAGGGAAATGCTTTTATTGCAGCCGCATAAGTACGTACACACACAACCAGACATCTGGCAAATTGACGGAAAGGAGAAAGATGCTCTGTATTACAAGTTCTTGTTTTGACGACGTGTCTTCCATCCATCCCGAATTTTTGTTTACCATCTCTCTCTACTGTATGTATCTATCTCCCGTTCTCATTCCATCTTCACTGCTGCAACCTCCTTCATCCGCAATGACCTACCTGCCTGTGCTTTGCCTTTCTCCCTCCTTCTCTCATTATGCTGCAGTGCAGCAGCAGCCCAATCGCCGCTTCTCTCTCTCCCTCCCTGTACCCGTTCGTTTGTCCGTTCGCCCGTTTCTTCATTTGTTCGCGATGGGGGTGGGGTGGGAGATGGGGGAAAGAGTTGTATGAACAACATTCATGATGGCCGTTGCCCAACTAGTACAGTATACCATATATCGTGATGAGAACGTAGATAAATATTTAAGGCAGGTTTGCAAACAAAAGCAGCACAGCATGTCCAGAAAAAAAACAAGTTGTGAACCAACATCATTCCGTCTTCCCCGTACGTTTATTGATTATTAGTATGTAGAAATTTTCTGCGCTCCTATTGACTTTTCCTGCTTTGTACGCCTGCCTTTCCATTCGTTACATAAAAAGTTTCAAGAAAATGTACGTAGGACGACGACCTACATTCAGGGAAAGACTAATTTTTGCCCAGAGATCTTCCGGTCCGGTGGGTCAAATGCGCAAAGTCTCCCTTCACTCAATGAGAAACGCTTCGTTTGTGGCCTAATGAGATTTACTACAATTGGAAGAGGGATAAAGTTCCTACATCCTGAACAAGGTTTTTTGGGGGGAGAGGCACACGAACAAGGATGACGACGCAGGAAAAAGACTACGTATAATAAAGGGAGAAGTTGAGTCGTGCGAGGACTTATTATTGCCAAACTTTTCTTCCTTCTTCTCTTCGCCGTTGATGCGATCATTTTTTTCATAGTTGCGCAGAGTTGGAAGTTATTATTACACTGTCGCTTCCTGGAAATTCTCCTTTCTTCTCCCCCCACGAAACGTGATGAGTCTGATGACAATCAGGATTTTCCTCCTGTGGATCAGCCCTGCTCGTACAGCTAACAGGATGTGCTGTACCAACAAACTCCAGCAGTGTTGCGTCTACGATGTAACTTAGTATACATATACAAACATACATACAAAGCCAAATTACTTACAATCGACGCTCTGAAATGAAAGCCCTTGAAAATGGAAGTCTCTCGCTTTTCAGGTACTCCCTGATCCTGGTCGGTGACAACTTCATGGGGTCGGAGGCCGAGCTGGCCGTGGACGACGTGTCACTGAGCCCGCAGTGCTTCGGGTTGGGGGTGCCGGAGGAGATGCTCGGCGGATGGAGGTACAACATGACGGACGTGGAGTTCTGCCACTATTACGGGCGCGGGCACTGCGTGGAGAGGCAGGAGCCGGCCGGATACGTCTTCACGCCCTGCGGACAGAAGGGATTCCTCGGGCCGAACCAGGAGGACTGCGCCAGGGCCTACAACCGATCGGAGACCATCGTCGCCATCGGGGAGGACAACAGGAAGAAGGAGGACAAGGTCGGCCCCACCCTGGGCTACACCAGCGGCATCCAGAGGTGGACCGTCCCGGCCACGGATGTCTACACGTAAGAGACATTCTCTGTCTCTCCAGCCAGGACCCTTAAGCCTCTTTGTCGCTAACTAGGGTTTCACTTCTTTGCAATTTTCCGAACCCGGGTACCCGCGCATGCGCGGCAGTTCGTAAGCCTTTTTCCTGTAATCAATTACATTGAAACACAGAGAAATCCTTTTGTTACCCCGAAATGCCCCGTGGGTATTCAACCATTCCTGGCATTAGAGAATCTTGTGGCATCTTGCAGCATCATCGCCAGCGGCGCCTCCGGCGCTAAAGGTCGTCGCAACAAGCGCCCCGGTCTGGCGGACGAGGTGAGGGCGCTGGTGGAGCTGAAGAAAGGCGAGACCGTCTACCTCGCTGTCGGGCAGATGGGCGAGTCATTTTGCGAGAGAAACGGCGTGGTGAGTTTTCTCTAGAACAGTAGAAATCCGCTATAGTAATCTCCAATGTACCTACATAGTAAAAATAAACTCTTTCGTATACGTAAACTTCTTAAGAGACTACCAAAATTTACGTCTTTTTTATATAAACATATACTGTACATGTGTATAATCTCCACTATACCCTACATGTAATAAATAGTAAAAATATCAGCCATAGTAAACTTACAGTACTGTAGCTGACCAAGGACTTTACTACAGTACATGTAGGTATTACTATACTCTTCTAGTATAGTAAACTTTCAATTACCTGCCAGTAACTTTGCATACTGTATACCAGAGTTGAACTACTGTACGTATACTCAGCGTTCTTTCCTCGACTCTTCTTGGCAGCTGCGACAGCTCTGTCTTCTACGCATTCTAGGTACCGAGGCACTGCCTCCGGTATTCTCTTTGAACTCTCATCAAAGGCTCCAAACTAACAAATTTTACAACATACCTTCTTTCTTCTTTTTCTTCTTCCTACTGACACAAGTTCTTCCCTGCTACTCTCACATGGAGGGCAGAGGGTTGCAGGATCAGAAGAAAGAAAGAAGCTCTCCTTACAAGGAATAAGAGAGTATTAATAGTTTTTTCCTTTACTGTTGCACGTGAAAAAACTTTTCCTAGCCACCATTTCCTTTCCGCTGTATAATAGCACAGGAAAGAATAAAAGGGAAAGGCCTTCAGGGCCTTTCCATTCTTCCTTCATTTGGTGTCGACAACAGTGCTGATTAAAGTCTGCCTTGAAAGCAAGTTGTACTGCTGCCTTTGAGTTACAAGGAAATCAAACTCTTTCTAGTTATTACGTAGGAGTAATTCTTTCCGGCGGCGCAAAATCCTGAGATCTCCTATGAAAGAGTGGGTTTACTTACCTGAGAGGTTGTGAAATAGCGGAAAATGGGGGATAGTTCTGCATAACAATTGGGAAGAAGAAGCAGAAACTTCATCAGTGTCAAAAGTGAGAGGAGAGAAGGAAAAAGTTCTTTCTGTGATGGGAGAAGAAAACATTAATCAGCTTGGCTGCGCCGTGGATTTAAATCCCTTCTGCTATTTTGCTCCTCTTCTTTTGAAAAAAATGCTTTAAAAAATCCTGGATACGACTATGTTTAAAGAACCACTTACAGAACCAGATCGCGTAGATCTCCTACGCACGCATTGACTCAACTCCCACCCACCTCTGACACGCATGCAGATGTTATCGTAATCATCATCATCTGCATCTCCCCTTTCGCTCACCTCCTTCTGCTTCAACCCAATCTTGCAAAGTGAAAGCAGAGTACTAGCAGTTTCCTTCGTCTCCTCCTCCTCCCACATCGATCCTACAGTAGGTCGAGAGAGAGAGAGAGACGGAAGGAGGAGAAGGGGAGAAATAAATCAGACAGAAAGGAAGGAGAGGAGAGGAAAGGAAAGGACCCAAGAAGAAGGAGGGGGAAAGGTGGAAAAACTTTTTTTTTGCTGGAGGTGGCGCGAGAAAATATGGCACTTGGGAAGAGACAGCAGCGGCAGGGAAAGAGAAAGAGATGTGCGCGGATGCATGAAGAAAGTCAAGTTTTCCTTTTCCAGAATTTGCCGTACCCGGTCATCCTCTCTCTTGTCTCCAAGGGCAAAAGTTAAAGGTTTCTTTTTGGAATTCATCAGTCGAGGCGGGGGTAAAATTGGGGGTTCCAATCTGTCCCCAGTCGCAACGCCACTTTGCACAGGTATGGGCGACGCAAAGGACCAATAATCCTCCTTCTTCATCACGTGGTTGGACACCACCTCATTTCTCATCCCCGGGGAGGGGGGGGAATTTCAAAGGGCATGGGAACGAGGGATCAATGCAGAAAAAGAGGCTTTCTGCATCATCAAGGTAAAAACGGAGACAATTTTTGATACGCTGTCGGCAGGCAGTTGCAGCCTTATGACGCGTTTTGTTCCTCCTCTTTCTCCGCTTCTTGCGTGTGGCCATCATTTTCACCACCTCCTCCTCCATCCTTTTATCTCATCAGGTAGAAAGCAGGCAGCCCCCAGAAGCAAAGGTCCCCTGGGACAATCGTCAAGGAGAAAGGGGGAGGAGGAGAAGGAGCTCCAGAAAACATCTCCGGCTTCCTCCCTCTTTCTCTCTCTCTCCCACCGCGCTAATGTCGTGTTCACGCAGCCAAGAGAAATGCTTGGCGTACTTGTAGTACAGTAGTACGGTAGAACGAGTAGGTGGTTTGCTTCACTCTACGTACAAGCAGCAAAACAGCAGGAAGAAGACTTTTTTTGTTTTCGTCTACTGATATCTGGCAGACAGATCTTCATAAGCCAAGCAGCACCAGTGATGCCAGTTAAGACTTATAAAAGCCGTATTTTTTAAATCTACCTTGTTGTTAAAACTGTCTGGATGAAGGTTTGTCACAGAGTTCGCCCTTCTTTTGGTGTTGTTTGGTTTACTGTCTGTCTTATATTAAAACTTTGGTTGGTCTTTTTTTTTACTTTGCAGACCTGGCAATCCTGGGTAAAGTGAACGTTTACGCGGCTCCCTTTAACAGAGAAGAGCTTTTAGCGTTATTAATATTAGGTTATACCCGTAATTCATTTCCTTGAAAGCTTCTCTCGCGGCTTTTAACCTTGTTACTTATGACGGAGGGGAGCGATGCAATGAGCAGGGCTTCCGCAAAATGGTTTTTTTTTTCGATTCTTGTGAATTTCGAGATGGGCTGAGAAGATGCGGTACACTCCCAAATGTAGCATCATATAACTATGCATCAAGCAAGTATCTCGATAGGACTTTGGTCATTTTTCAGAACAAACATGTTTATTCCCACGTTCTGTGACAGTACGTAAGGTACAGTTTGTAAAAAAAGTTGTTTGTAGTCAGTATAATAAAATATGTTAATGACACATTTAAAGACATATTCTACAGTACAGTAGTTATCAGAAGTTGAGAAAGATGCGATGTGTAGACCATCATTAGATTATCATACTTAATATCTTACATAATACCATGTTTCAATATTAAGAAACATATCTTTAAAACAAATGTTGCTAAAATTACAACTTTTTGTTTTGCGTAAGTGGAAATTTTTGTCAGGATGTGTTTTGGTTGAAGATTAGTTAGACATGTCGGCTTCTGCGATGGATGTGACAGGAGCATCAGGATGACATGTGCTGCTAAGATTATCAACTAGAAAACAAGCGTCCGTGGTAGCTAAGATGCATGGATGTACGTAATAGAACATCGATGGCAGAAAAGTCTATAGAAACAACAAATTCCAATTGGAATGTTTTACATGTGATCATAGTATGCCGCCGGTTTGGGTCTCACCAGGCAACAAACATACCGTGTGTGCCGCATATGTTCACGTCTCTTTAGTTTCTCCCGGGAGCAGCTTGATGCTGCGAAGCATTCGACCCAATTCAATGTTAATGCCACATCAAGAGGAGGAGAAGGAGGAAAATGCCATTAGTGGAAGAGAGGGGACGAGAAAAAGAATCTCGGTGGGATGATATTTAATTAACGCGATCCCTCCTCTCGGAATCCTAAGGATCTGGTAAAAACTACCAAGAAAGAAGGAACGTTGGCTTTCTGGTGATTTAACCATCAAGAAGGACTAGCTGGATGACTGCGGTTTAAGTCCCTTTTCCTTCTTGCCTTGACAGATTCCGGAGGAAGACTGGATTGGAACAAGTGGTACAACTTTTGTGTCAGACAAACTCCTTCAAAGAGTTTTCAAAGAATGACCACTTTTTTGGAAACAGAAAGCCAGCAAGCTTGATCAACAAAGCGTGAAATGAGGCGTTTGTACTGTAGGTACGATACAACCTCAGAGCGTATTCAGTGCTTTTAAAAAGCCTAAAAAGTTGTATCTATCGTACGTACACAGTATGTATTCTCCGTCAGCAGCACCACGAATTCGTAACGAAGTTCAAGTTCAGGAGTGGAAAGGAAAAGGGAAAAAAAAGGAGGAGGACCTCTGGCAGGAAAAGAAAGAAAAACAACTTTCCTTTCGACGATTGCAAAACTCGAGATTTTTTCCTTCCCGAATGCAGCAGCAGAGCCTTTCGCAGATCTTTCCAATGTTTGTTTGGTGTAGGTATAGTACAGTAGTAGGCAAAGGAGAAGGAAGGGGAGGGGACTGGGGAAGGGCTTTCAGTGCAGGAAAAGAAGGAAAAGAAGAGGAGGAGGAGGATGGATTCGGGTGCAGATTGATGGTCTGCTTCTTACGAGACGACGAGAAAAGGAGGAACCTTTCTCAAGTTTGTTGTTCCCCACCCCCCTCCTTCTCCTCCTCCATCGCCATTCTGATGGCAGCAAGAAAGAAATTTGGAGAAGAAAGGAGGCGTTCAATGCAGAGGCCACTGTTTGTCCGAGAAAAAAACGAAAGATACACACGACAAAGGATGTTGAGAACAACGATCGGTGCGACGTGCCGATTTTCTTTCCCCAAAGCAACCAAATTTTCAAGATCCTTTGCCGCATCGCTGGGTATAACTAAAAAAGAAACCCCCTTGATCCGTATTGGGTCTGACAGGAGGGGTGAGAGTCCATTAAGGATGGAGAGAGGGTGTGTGTGGGGGGGGAGGAGGATCAGGTGAAAGAGAGAGCAAGAGAGACGGAGAAAAGAAGGAAACAAGAGAAGAAGGCCTTCTTTCTTCTTTTCCTATCTTCTTCCATTTTTTCTCCCTCTACAATTCTCGACTGATGATAAATAATTCGTCTGCACCCGCCTCCAAACAGGGAAGAATTGTGTCAAGGAAGCCCTCCACAATGCGGATGTGTCCTAACGTAGCCGGGCACGATTATATAGAGAATCCTCCAAAAAACTTTTTTCTTCCACCTCCATTCCTTTTAATTGACTGTAATTTGGCGCCAAGACCCTACTGCTTGTCTCACAATTCTCGGAGCACAGCAACTTGGAACTACTATGAGGAGAGTAAGACCTTCAAGAACCTCCTTCTGCCTTCCCTCATCCTAGAAAAGACTTGTCTCGTACAAAGTACGCATGCTCACTCTTTCCAACTTCTTTTTGCAATCGCCTATTGTTGCAAAAGAAAGGGGGAAATCTCCCTCCCTCCCCCTCCGGTTCGGATTCAATGGCGCGTGAGTGGAAGTCTCTGGAGAAAGGAAAGGGAGGGGAAGATGGGGAAAGTGCCAGCTAAGGCTTCTCTCCCCGTCTCCTCCTTCTGCTCCTCCTCTCTCTACCTACGGCATCGCTCGCGAGATCTTCAAACGGGGTTGGGAAGAAAAAAGTTATGATTCACCCTTTGCCATTCTCTCCCGGGAAATCCACTCTCCAGCACAAAACGCTGAGGGAGGAGGACTACCTGTCACCAGACCCTGCAGACGTCATGTGTTTGGGTGTGTTTCTTTTTTTTCTTTTTCTTTCGACTTTTCAAAACTGCTACTTTCCCCCAACACTTCTTTTTTTTGACATGTTCTCTCATCTTCCCCAAAGGGCCAAGCCGGAGGAAAGTCGCGTCTTTGTGCGACTTTCGTAGGCCGACCGTTTTGTTGCAAAGGCTTCTCCTTACGTGTACGTACTTTCCTTGGACATTTTTTTCTTTTCTTCAGGACTGGAAAAAAGGGGGAGGAAGGGAGCGTTTAAGGTGGACAAAGAAGTTCTGTTTGCCACCACGGTCAAAAACACGTTCATTACTTAAAAAGGTGTGCTAGGAAAAATGAGACTATTTTTGTGGCTACAAAAAAAAAAACGTCTTGCAAAGAAGAATTATATACCTCTTTTTGTGGTCTGAATTTGAGTGCTGAGCAGCATTCACTACGCACATTCTTTTTCACACAACTGCGGAAAGAGTTTTGCCGTCGTTGTGTTTCCACTCTTTGCTGTGGTGCTTCTTACGTTCTAGAGTATGCCCTGCGTTTTTAAAATTTAAAAGCGGATGCATCCGGACGTTTTTACCAAAATATGTACAGTACAGACAAGTCATCTGAAAAAAAAGGAAAAGAAAAACAGTTTGTCATTCGGATAGCCGTCAAGAACCGCACAATTTGAAATCGACTTTCTTCCGTAAAAATGTGCTGTTCGGTCATGTCCTAGATGCTTGCTTCATTCTTTTCCTTGGCTGCTTTCTTTTTTTCTCCCTTCTTCCCAGGCTATAAGGCTCACTCCTGGCGTTGGGTGTTGGCGGCGATATACCCTGGAGAATATCCTTCTTCTTCTTGGGAAAAGCCCATTTAAGCCTCCTTTGGATCCCCTTCTTCTCTCTCCCTCTCTCTTCGCGTGGGGCCTCTATTTTTCGGATCGAAGGGACTCATTTCGTGAGAAAAAAAGAGAGAGATTGGCAGCAAAAAACGAGAGAAGAACAAAGTGGGGTGGAAAACAAACAGAAATGCCAATTCCGAGAAGCGATTTGTTTTCTCAACTAACGATGGAAGAAGGAGTGGATTTTGTTTTAAAGAGCCCCTTTTTCCATTATTAAATGGGTATCCGGTCTGGCGGGGAAAAAAACTAATATTTAATAATACCCCACTTACCTGTTCTGATATCTTTTTAAAAACATTCTTTTCCTTCTAGTAAACTTCAAGCAAAAAAGCCCCCTTCCGCAGAAAGAGTGAGTCCGCATTTTAGTTTAAAAGTTTCAGCAGAAACATGAATTTACGCCTGTCACAGTTAGAAAAGCCTTTTTTACCCCCTCTATTTTCAGTACGATAGATCAGAGAAAGGTTTACTTTCGCAAAAAATGCGGGATTTCGCCGCAGCTATACACGTACGTATAAAAAATGCCCTTAACCCCTTCCTAAAAAAAATCTTGTTTTTTCCCCTGAAGCGCCCAAGAAGCCCTCTATCAATATTTGAGAGACCTCTTGGCGAGGGAGGCAGCGACGTTTATGCCGGGCGCTCCAGTCATTCTGTCCCCGGCGACAAGGCCGCTGCAGACAGCTGGCGGTGTTTGGTGCTATCCCAAAAGTCACATTGGCTGGGACACCTAGTAGCAGTTCTGGCAGCAAGGGCGGGGAAAAAAGGTTGAGAGCAGATATCGGAAGGGCTTCTTCCAGGGAGGCGGAACTGCCTCTTCTCCATCTCCTTCATTTTTCTTGTCTTTGCAATCTTCTGCAGAAAAAGCTACCAAGACGAAGAAGAAAAAAGATCCAATTACGCCTTTTGTTTCCAGAACTTAATTAAAAAAGCGGGAGAATCCTCCCTCCTCTCTTCCTACGCAGATAATAAACTGGCGAGAAAAAAATGCGACGTCACCAACTTAGTACGTAATAAAAAGTCTGAGCTGCATCCAGAAATATCTCTCTCTGTTTTTGCTTTCAGCTCATAAGCGAGGAGGGTCGCTGCGACGGCAGCGGCGGCGGCGGCCGCCGCCACCTCCGCTGCGCCGCCGC
>JAAUYM010142686.1_pt1 | contig 12313 bp, 7 predicted proteins | sample 7278001 | NCBI WGS metagenome assembly JAAUYM01 (sample SAMN14350224, study PRJNA611818) | marine sediment metagenome | isolation source: surface marine sediment (1.8m) | place: French Polynesia: Moorea | collected 2018-08
ATTTTCAGCCCATTTTTCTGCATTTTTATTCACATTTTTAGCTCAATTTTTATGCATTATTTTGAGATCCCTACTCATGACATATCGCCCAACTTCATTATCGCCTCCTTTGGTAATGTTAGTGCACGTGACATGCTCTCCAGATGTTCTTCGGTCCGCCTCCTGAAGCGAGCGACTCCGGCACCTTCGGCAGTGGGCTTGATGACGACCGCCACCTGCACCTGTCCAGCTACGTGGAGGCTCTCACCTGCGTCCTGCAGTACTCCTCTTCCTCCGTGGCGCCCCCCGCGGCCATGGCCATCGAACAAGTGCTCGTCCACGTCATCTCCACCTTTCCGAGGCTGCCCAAACAGTATCATCGCTTCTCGCTGGTGGCGCTGAGGGACGTCCTTGGGAGGAAGTCCAGGGATCTCATGCCCGGACTGGTGCCAGGGGTTGTATACCAGGGAGTCATCCAGAGTTGCTCCTACCCGATTGTGACCAAGACTGAGGAGGAGCTCCTGGAGTCGGTGGAAAAGATTGTCTCTGTCGACTCTTTCTTTCCCCTCTGGTGCGGACTGATGGAGGTGAGCCAAGGCAACGAACTGCAGGAAATAGTCTTCAATTCTTTCATGGATGCCTGCCTCAAGATACTGGACAAGTTGGATTTCTCCATCAGGAATGACGAACAGGAAAGAGAAGGGGAGCAGAGCGACGTAGAAATGGAAACTCGGGCCAACAAAGCGAAGGACTTCACCGTGATGGCGAACCTTGTCAAACTCTTTGGGAAGTTTGTCTCCTCCTCTCCTCCGTCTCTGTTTGAAGGGTGGATGGAGCCCGTGGGGACGAGGCTGGTGGAACTGGCCACCAAGTTTCCGGAAGTCAGCGGGTTCTACCGCCTGTTTGCCGCCTGCCTCCACGCAGGGGAACGGTCGCGGTTCTTCCTCCTCCGGGACCGGAGGCGGAGCCCGGCCGCACTCCGGTCCTTCTCCTCGTTCCTCCGAGAGTCTCTCGGCAGGTGCAGGGCCTTCGAGGACGAGCTGCTGCTCTCCTGTCTGGTGATGTGTCTGGACGCGCCGCTGGCCCTGGCGGAGGCCGCCGGGATGGACTCGTACGCGGCTCCGCTGGAGAGGGTGTTTGGCAGGTACGGCGGAAGGAACACGGCCCTGGTGCACAGGGCCATCGGATTTCTGGAGAAGGCGAGGAGGGACCTGGGCGGGGAGAAAACCTCGTCCCTTGTGCGACAGCTTATACCGAGCATGAAGAACTTCCTGTACGTGAGTGAGGTGAACGTCAGGGAGGAGAGGGACGACGGCGACGGCGACAGTGAGAGAGATCTGGCATCTCGACGCAAAAGGAGAGGGAGGAAGAAAAAAATTGACCTTCAGATTGAGGAGTCTGACTTTGAACGTGCTCAGAAGAGGATGATGTTGTTCCTCGGGCAGCTGGAGATGGAAGTGCTGGTGACATCGCTCCTTCCCAGCCGGGAGGAGTGCGGCGCCCAGCTGACCGCCCCGAGTCCGGCCCGGTCGCTCTCCTTCGACCTCCCCTTCCATGACGTGAACGTGAGCGTCACGCTGGACGACCTTCTGCCGAGGATCCTCCACCTCTGCAGGGAGTCCGCCAGTCGCAAGGGCAGGGTGGCGGCCTGCGAGGCCTTGCACTCCATTGTGCTGCTCATCATCGGAAGGTGAGAAGTACAACATGACACTGGACAGTAGCACGCATGTAAAAACCAATTCAAGCATTTTTGCCCCCCCCCCCTTGCGCCGGTGTGCTGGTCGGGCGACCCTTCTCCAGCAACAGAGGCCCTCCGTAGCGCTCTATGCGCAAATATTTCCCGTGATGATCTCGCTCTCGGGCAGCTCTGACATTGTCATCCGGGACCTGTTTCGGCCGCTGCTCATGCAGTCCATCCGGTGGTTCACCAACGTCCGCGGGAGCGGGGGCGAGGGCGGCCGGAGCGAGACCGCCTGTCTCCTGGGGGCCATCCTCGACGGGCTGTGCGATGAGGGCGACGCGGGAGGGCGGAGGAGGAGCGCGGAACTGCTGTCGGAGTACCTGCGATGGATGATCAAGCAGACGCCGCCGGACAAGATGCGCGCGAGGATCGCGGACGCCCCCGACGGCCCCGCGGCGATCTTCAGCCGGCTGTGCACCATGTGGGTGCATCCCGGGGCAGTCCGCAGGCTCGGGGCGGGACTGGCGTTCAACAACTGCTACAGGACGTTCAGGGAGGAGGAGCCCCTCGTCGACAGGTTTGCCCTCGAGCTCACCTTCTACGCCCTCAGGAGCCTCATGCTGGACGGCGGGAGGGCCGATTTCGGGGCGGCGGAAGAGGCGAACAAGAGCCTGGTGCACCTTCTCAGGATACTGAAGCAGAAGGCCCCGCTGCTGGAGACTGAGAGCGACTTTCGCCAGCTTCCCAGGGAGGTCGGCGGCAACAGCTTGACTGCCCTGGTGACTTGGCTCTTTGGGCAGCTCGGCAGCAACACCTCAGCCAGGTTCAGACACAAGGCCATCGAACTCATCTACGAACTGACCGACAACCAGTCGAGGAAGAAGGCATTTTCTGCCTTCCTGACAAAGACGGACCAGTCAAAGTCACGTTACCTTGAGGTGCTGACTCAGGGGAAAGGGCTGGTGACGTCGCATGCGGAGGTTGACACCAGGGATGGAAGGGAGCTGTCTGCCTGGCTGGAGGAAATGACCGCTATCCTAGAGTGCGTCACGTGGATGGTCGCCGTCGATTTGTGCAGCTGCAGGGACATCAACCCGGAGAGCCGCATCGTGGCCAGCGTTGGCGCCCTGGTGGAGGTGACGGACGAGGAGTTCCTCTCTGCTGCATTCCAGGGCCAGGAAGGGTTCGGGCTCCAAGAGCTCTTCTGCACCGCCGTCGTCAGAATCATGGACTTCGTCATCGCCGCGAGCGGGAAGGGCGGCAAGACCCTCTGCGGGCGGGTCTGGACCAAGTCCCTGTGGAGGCTGATCGTCTCCGTCGCCCTCTCCCCTTCGCGGATGGGCTTTGACGTGCAGAGGGGAAAAGGGGTGGCGAGGAACCTGGACGAGAAGGTCTCCGCTCTTCTGAACGCGTACAAGAGCAGCCTGTCCCAGATCGCACCCAAGCCGACAGAGTTGAGGGATCTCGAAAAAGTCGTGTCCACAGTTGTTGGAGGAAAGGGAGACCATGAGGCAGCTCAGTATCTGAAGGGTTTTTCGCTGCTCCTAGCGGTTGGCAAGCTGAAAAGAGACGAGGAAAGACTGTTGGACGACGCGCCAGGGAAGATGTACGACGAGAGCATGTCCGAAGGCTCCTTCCAGAGGGAGCGATCTTCAGTCGTGGCCTTGTTGAGCTTGAGCATCTCTGCCTCCAGGGACAGATCTGCCCTGCTGAAGAAGATGGCGGGAAAGTACTTGGAAAGGCCCGCGGCAAGGACCGTGGAGGACGAGTTCCTGGCTCAGCTCCTGAAGGTGCCTCCGATATTCCTGAGGGAGGTCAAACTCGGGGCGAGAGAAGGCCGCGGCGACGACAGGGCGGTCCAGTGCCTGGTCAGGTTCTCGCAGGCGGCACTCCTGCAGGAGGAGGCGCCGCTGGAAGGGTGTGCTCCCACGGTCCGCGATGTTTGGAAGTCACTCGTCGAGACTTCTTCTCAGCACTCGACAATAATCGTGGCCAAAAACTTGGCGGTGGCCTGTCCCTCCATCGTCGGGGACGTGCGGTCGTGGTTCTGCTCCTACCTCGGTGGCAAAGCGGAACTTCGGGACAAGGTGAAGTGCCTGGACCTCCTCACGCTGCTCCTTCCCTCGGCTGCCGCGAGCAGGGCGGAGAGCAAGGAGTTGGAAGGCGCCCTGGAGGCCCTGGCCACCTGCCACTTTCCCATAAGCTCAGCCGAGATCGAAAAGAACTCCTCCTTCTCCAGAGACTACGAGCAGGCCTTCGACCGGCTCTTCACGTGTCTCCGCGAGACCTGCTCCCCGGAGCTGCTCTCCTTTCTCACCGTCGTCACCTGCAGGGAGCCCGACCACGTCTGCTCGGACAAGATGCAGGACTGCCTGGCGGACCTCCTCGGCAGATTTCCCGCCGAGCAGCAGCTCTTGGCAGTTGACAGGATCCACCAGCTCTTCTCCAGAGACGACAGGTGCGGGAACGAGATGAGGCTTTGCATCTTGGACCAGGTCCTCGTCCCGGTCCTCTCTGGGGCGTCGGTGGCGGCGCTGCAGAGGTTCTTTGCCGCCAACGTCCCAGAAGTGCTGGAAGGATTGCTGACGAAACTGTTCGGCGCTGAAGAGAAGAGGATGACAGAACTGGTGAGGAGAATCGGCTCCTGCAAGCTGGTCGGGTGTATGTACGGACGCCTCAACAAGGACTTCGTCCACACCGCTGCCTCCGAGATAGCAAAGAATGCCTACGAGTTCTTGGCAAAGGCAGGCCAGACAAGGAGCCAGTCCCTCACAGGGAAGGAGATGGGCCAGTTCCTAGTGGGCAAACTGGTGAGCTTCAGGTCCGAGGTGATCGATGGTTCTCCGGAGCTACAGGAATACTTCAGGCTTTTCCAGTGTAGCGCGTACAATGCCACCATGTCGGTCATCACCTGCCTCCAAGATGCAGAGAAGTTCTACCTCAACTACATCTTCAAGGAGAACCACTCCAGAAGCGAGCTCATCTGGGCCAGGATTCTGGACTGCAACAAGACCTACGAGTTTCCTCTAGAAGTTGACGGCTTTGCGAAGAAGAGGCGGCAGATTGTCACCATCAGGAAGAGCACCCTGGCCAAGTCTCTCGAGACAGGCTCTGGCAACTTCGGGCTCTCCACCCTGGCCAGCCACTACCTGGGAGACTCTTCACTCAGCCAGGACGTCACCATGTTTGACTTCAGCCAGAGCGTCGTCAACATGTCCGTCGCCTTGAAGACTACAGGAAGTGGAGCTGTCAACGGCAGCAGAGAAGAAAGAGAGGAGGAGAAGGAGGTCAACGTCGGCAACTCGGTGTTTCTCGACAACGAGGACCTTAACAACCACGAGTGCATGGGATCACTCCTTTCCCTGATCGACTACATGAGGGACATGAAAATCTACGATGTTCGGGTAGAAGAAGAAGGCAAGGAGCCAGAGTCGCCGCCCGGATGGATGGACGCCCTGGTCGACAAGCTCAAGGACGATTCTGAGAAGAACGTGAAGTTGTTCGTCCTGAAGCTTATGACGAACAGGCCGGAGACATTTTTGCCTTACGCCAAGTCCATCGGGCCGTGCCTCCTCCACTCGGTCGTTTCGGATGAGCTTTGGAACGGCATGAACACCCTCCGCCTCGACATCATTACCCTCCTGCTCTCCTGGTCGGAAAAGTATGTCCCTTCGGATGACTATCTGGCCAAGAACAATGCCACCTCGCTGCTGGAGCTGCTTGTCTCGTCCAGCTTGAGACAGGCCAACAAGGAGGTGCTCAAGTACCTGGTGGAACTGATCAGGACCGTCCTGAACTTGTGGGGTGAGAAGTGCCTGAACCAAGTCCCGACCAGGGAACTCCACGCGGGGATGCAGCGCGGTCAGTCGAACCCGATGGCGGCGGTGCAGGTCGTCGGAATCTTCCTGCAGGCCTCGGTGCTGCCCGTCACGGAAGCCTCTTCCGTGAAGCCCGACAGGTTCTTTGCCGCCCTTGCCTCCAACTTGGAGGACACTCCCAAGCAGGGCTACGAGCAGGCCTCCGAGGTGTTGGGGATGGCACTGAAGGTGTACGAGGAGAGGGACGAAACCAGCTTCAACGGGCTGAGGGCGATGGTGGTGGAGAAGATGACCAAAATGTCGAAGGCGCCGTTGGCGAGGGACAGAGAGAAGTTCACGAGTTGTCTGTACCACTGCCACAGGCAGTTCCCGTCCGTGGCCAGAGACTTCTGCCCGAGGTTTATGTACAGCCTCAAGTCTGAGAGCGGCGTCGCCCTCGTCCACAGCCTGGAGATGCTCGCCTCCTCGTCCTCCCTGCTGTCTCAGAGCCCGAACGGCCTCCGGAAGGAGCTGGGGATGGTCGGGCTGTCGGATTTCCTGTGCCACTACGATCCAGACTGCCAGCTGGCCGCGCTTGCTCTCCTGGAGAGGATCTTGCCGGAGGTGGCAGATGACGACGACAGCGCGAGACTGATTGCCGAGTACATGACGCAGATTGCGGAGAGATGCACCGAGAGTCCAGCTCGGAAAATAAGGTGAGGGAGGAAGCTGCTATTTTAATAACAACAATGTAATATTGATGATACCACCTTACTTAAATTTTATTCTTTTGTCAGGTTGGCCGCCTGCTCCGTGGCCAAGGAATGCTACAAGAAGTACCAACACAGATCCTCAGGTGAGGGTGCGTCAGCCTGGCGAAAGAGCCTCCCGGTGCTCTGCCGCGCGCTGAGAGACCCCGACCCCTCGGTGGCCTCCTCCGCTCAGGACTTCATGGACGAGGTGCTCCCGACCGGCGCGGGAGACAGGATGGCCGGTGCGGTCAGGCTGCTGGCCAGTGGGGAGGGACAGGAGAGCTTCCTGTCCACGGGGGCCTCGCTGTTGCTCGCGTTGGCGGAGAGGTCCCCGCAGGCAGAAATAAAACTCTCGGCAGACCCGCTGGGTGGAGAGTGCAACTTCAAGGTTAAGAAGAAAGGGTTTTCCCCCCCATAGAGCTTGTTTCTAATGGCAACTGTTTTCTCTCTCTCCCTCTCTCAATAGGAACAAGTCATCGACACTTCCTGGAGATCTCAGAGCCAGGCAGACTCCACTCCACGTTTCGTGGAGACTCTGACGTCCTCGTCGCAGGCCTGGTCGCAGAGCCAAAGTGGCGGCGGCGGCGCATTCGACATGCAAGGGTACGTCAGGGCAACTCAGTCCAGCATGGAGTTCGAGCAGACCCAGACCCAGAGGGGGACGGAAGCCGGAGGGGCCTCTCAGGCGGCGACGGTTTCCTCTTCGCAAGGTCCGCAGGGAACGGCGCCCTTTTCCCAAAGCTCCGGAACCCGGAGGTCGGTGGAGGGAGGTGGCAGCAAGAGAGGAGGCGGCGACCTGCTGAGGATCGGGAGGCGGTTCAGGAAAGCCGAGACCGTCAGTCACGATCGCTCCAAGGCCTACTTTGCCAAGCAGCACGCCAAGAGAGAGGAGAGGAGGAGGCTCTGGGCGGAGGAGAGGAAGGGGAGGAGGCTGGCCCAGGTGACGCTGATGAGGAAGTACCGGGTGGGCGAGTTGCCGGACGTCCAGATCACCGCGGGGGAAGTGGTCAAGGCGCTGAGGAACCTGTGCGCCCGCGACGTTGCTGCCGCGAGGCTGGTCATGCTGCACCTGGGGCGGGCGCTGACAGCGAAGTACCCCGAGGAGAAGAGCAAACTGGGAGAGGTACTGAGAAACGCACTGGTCGAGGAATCCAATGAGCTGTACGACAGGACGGCAGCGGCCACCCTGCTGGAGCTTTGTCGGACGTGCTGCTGCGACCACGCCCCCATGTCTGACGGGCTGGTAGACACCGTGGCCAGCTTGTGCATGAGTCTGCGCCTGGAGCCTCTCGGGGTGCTGCTGCTGGAGGCGCACGTGGCCGCGGACAGGGACGGGGAGGCCGCGCCGTCGGCAAAGAGAAGGCGGGAGGAGAATGTCGGAGGAGGCTCCGAGTTGAGGGCCTGGACGGCCATGGTGGACCTGTACAAAAGCATGGGGGACTTCGATTCCGCCCGCGGGGCCATGTTCGCCGCCGGGGAGGCGTCCGAGGACGAGAAGAGGGCCAAGTTACTGTCGAAAGAGTCCCAGGCCTGCTGGACCGCGGCGAGAGACATCAGCAGGGAGCTGCTGAAGGGACGCGGAGGACCGGAGAAGGGCGCCCGCACCAGGACCCTCTGGGAGTCCCACCTCAACGCCCTGGAGAGCTTATCGTCGTGGGACTGCCTAGTGGAAGAGATGCCGCCCGAGATCGCCGCAGAGCCATCTCGCATCTTGCAGGGAGAGTGGAACACCAGGTTCCTCCTGCCCAAGCTGGTTCGAGCGGAGACGCACAACATGGTGGAGAGGCCCCATCGCAGGAACGTCCTCTTCCCCATGGTCGAGTCGTGTCGCAAGGAGCAGAACTACTTCGACCACTTCAGGCAGCATTTTGGCCAGGAGCTGACGCTCATGTACCTGCTCAAGGGCAAGGAGAAGGACGCCCGCCTGTCGCACGACACGACGGTCTCCGCCTTCCTGGCTGAGTGGGCCGCCACCCCGTTTGCATCTGCCGGAGAGGAAGGAGGGACGAAGCTGAAGGAGCAGCTGGCCAGGCTGAGGCGACTCTCCCAGATGGACTTAGCCATCGGGTCCTTCAGCGACGGTGGCAGGAGGACTTGCCTCTTGGACGACTGGACCTCCTCTGAGCTTCAGTTTGCCGGTTATGCCTCCCTGCAGGAGTGCGACGACCTCGTGAGAGACAGGACCGTCCAGGCGAGGGCGCTGGTGGCCGCGGGGCTCGCACCCGACGAGACAGTGGAGAAAGTCGTTGCGTGCCGAGGGCATTTGGACCTCGCCAGGGAGAGCAACCTGAGACGCCAGTGGGAGGTGGCGGTGAACATCCTGCAGCTGGCTAAGGCGGATCTGACCTCCGTCACGGACAAGGACCTCCGGAGGCGCTACGATCTCCTGTACGCCGACACTGTGGCTGTGAAGGCCGTCAAATCCCCAGAAGCTGCCTTGCCGACCAAGTTCAATGCACTCTACCGCTTCCTCATGGACAACGAGGACAAGGACGACGGATCGTCCGCGCACGGGATCACCAGGGCCAAGTTGCTGCATGCCCTGGAGGAGCTTCTGACGCAGTTTGAACCGAGCACGACCTTGGACGACCTCTCCGGCCTGCTCAGCAAGGAAGCCAAGCAGCAGCACTTCAAGGATCTCAGCAAAGGGGCCAGTGACTTGGAGGGACTTCGAAGGCAGATCCTCCATGAGGTCTGTGGCTCAATGCAGAATGGTCGTGGTGGTGGTGGTGGTGGTGCCACCGGCTCCATGGACGGAGACCGCTGGATGGAACTCTCCGCGATCTGCTATCGTCTGTTGAAGGACTTTGGAGACACCGGAGTGGCGAGGATATTGGTGGACGCGCACCTCAAGGCCATCTCCATGGGGAGTAACAGGGCAAGACAGCTCTTCCCAAACCTGATGGAGGCGGCTGGTGGAATGGACGATGAGACGCTGTCCGTCATGGAGGAGAAGCTGGGAGAAGTGGAACCGTGGCTGTTCCTACCATGGGCAAACCAACTGATCTCACTCGCCCTGACAAGCAAAGGGAGGAGGGGAAGGATCTGGAAGGGGCTCTTGCTGCGGATGGCCAAGGAGTATCCGGAGGCGCTCAAGTTCCCTTACCTCGTGTCGAAGGAGGCGAGCGGAGGCGAGATGCAGAACTCAGAGTTGGACTCGGTGCTCTCCCTTAGCCAGGTCCAGGAGAAGATCTTGCTGGGCCTGTCGCGGTTGTCCCTGCCGGCGGGCAGCCCGTCTGAAATCAAAGATCCGAAGGAGATGAAGATAAAGGTAGACGGGAGAGGAAGGAGGTTCTTCTCCGACAGCCTTGGGGACTACGTGCCCCTGCTGAGAGAGTTCCACTCCGTTGGGGGCGGGTCCATGGAGATTCCTGGCCAGTATTCCGGGTACCAGAGGCCCCGTCCGGAGCGCCACGTCAGGCTGATGTGCTTCCACGAGAAGGTGAAGGTGTTCTCGTCGCTGAGGAAGCCCGTCTTGGTGGGCCTCGTCGGCAACGACGGCAGCGTCTACAGATTCATCGTCAAGTGCGGAGAGGACCTCCGGCAGGACGAGAGGATCGAGCAAGTCTTCGCTGTTGCCAACAGGTTAGTTTTATTCCCAAGTTCAGTAACTATAACTGCGCAGGACTAGTAATTCTTTTTTTTTTTTACACAGATCTTTCCAGACTTTGGGACTGTCGAGGGATCTTCGGATCCGAACGTACTCTGTTGTTCCACTGACCACAAAAATTGGCCTCATCGAGTGTGTGGAGAGCGTGCTGCCGTACAGCCAGTTGGCCAGAATTCCCGCCAACGTCAAGACCATCGGCTGCGAGAACCAAAAGGACTTTCTCAAGCTCATCAGCACGACGACGTCAAGCCAGCGGGCCGAGGAGTTCAGTCAGGAGTTGTCCAAGTACGAGCGCGGGAGGCTGAGAGTTTCCCTGACGGAGCTGAGCAACTGCCCCGAGGGATTCTACTTCCTCCGCGACAACTTCATCCGCAGCCACTCCCTCCACTCGCTGGTCGGGTGGCTCGTCTCCCTGGGCGACCGCCACGCGGAAAACCTGCTGGTCTCCTTGATCACCGGAGAGAGCATCGCCATCGACTTTGGACACGCCTTTGGGACCTCCGCATTTCTCCCTGTCCCAGAACTCATGCCATTCAGGTAAGGTGCCCCTCCCTCATTTTTTTAAACGTTGAACCTTTGAAAGAACTTATGGTTCGGTTACTATCGTGTGGTACAATCACCTTGTCTGTCTTCACCACTGATCATCAGTTGGATTCAGCATATGTGACTAACATCTCTTAACAGTTTATTTACTGTCACATCTTTTCTTCCCTTTTCCAGACTGACTCCTCAGATCGTCGGCCTGCTGGATCCCTCCGGCGTCCGCGGCGCCTTCCGGGAGACGATGATCCGCGCGCTCTCCGCCCTCCGCGCGGACTCCTCCGTCATCACCGCCGCCCTCAACGTGTTCGTGGCCGAGCCCTCCGTCGACTGGTTCAAGCTCGCCCGGAGGCAGCACATCGAGAGGGACGACTTCATCGAGAAGAAGATGGAGACGGTGAGGAAGAAGCTCTGGGGCGAGCACCCGTCCCGCACGGCCTTGAAGGAGTTGGTGCTGGGCGGGCGGGCCGGGAGGCACCTCAAGGAGCTCCAGGAGGCGCTGCTGGGCCCCAAGGAGAGCGTGAGACGTGGGCTCTGGCAGGCCGAGAAGTTCGGCTCCCTGGGCGCGGCCGAACAGGTCGACTGTCTGGTGGAGTGGGCCTCCGACCCTGGCGTCTTGCGGTGCGCTTACGTCGGGTGGAAGTCGGTCTTTTGAGGAAACCCTCTGCGTAGCTTGTGATGGAAGCTTGTGATGCCCCCTCTTTTCCTATTTGTGTTGGCAAGAAAGCGCCATACTACACTTCAGTGATGATCGTGTGATTATTCCAGTCTGTGCCTCTGCTTGTGTCTGTGGTGTGAGAAATAAGAAGCATCTACTACTATTATAAATGCTCGTACACATTACTATCTGGAACAAGCCACTTCCAGGTTTCTCTGTCGGAGGCCGGAGGGCATTCAACAGCCACCATCGAAACAATAAAATGTTTGATCGTGGGAAAGGAGGAGAGGGGAGAGTGGACCAGGCAGTCGGTGATTTTTTTGCTTAATTTTATAGATGCGTGATCGCGAGTGCGAGTTTTATTCTCCACGCCGGCAGGCGGTCGACCACAGCCACGGATCTAAGATCTAACGAACGGGGGGGGGGAATCCACTCCCGTCCCGAGGGAAAACACTTCTCCCAAGACTAGCGCACTATGTCCATGTGTCAAATTTTTTCTTCTTCTTTCTACTCCACTACTTTTTTTTTTTAATCCGACACCACTCTTCTTCCTGTTCCACTTTCCATGCAGCATCGTGATCACCTCCTCTTCTCCTCTGTCCTCGCCTCTGCCTCAGCCTCCGCCAGTTTGTCGTTCCGCACCTGCGTGGCATGGGGTGGGAGACGGACGAGGGAGGTGAAGGGAATCAGTGGAGAAAGATGATCGTTCGTCTTCCTCAGTCCCGAACCTGGAACTGGTAGAGTTCCTCCAGGTCACTGGTGGCCCTCCGCATCCGCATGTCCTGCTTGTACACGGACGTCTCGATGCCGATGACGAGGAGGGAGGTGAAGACGGTGAAGATCCTGATGAAGAGCCCGAGCCTCATGCCCCCCATGAAGGCGCCGACGCGGCCGGCCAGGCGGGAAACCGGGTTCCGCGCGGGGCGGTCCGAGATGGACTTCTGCTTGCCGGAAAGGACAAACTTTAAAAAAAAAGACATGCCAATCTAAGTACGTATCAATACAGCGCTCACCTTAGATGGAAGTGCCATCAATCTGAGTCGACTCAGTAGCATTTTCCTTCTTCTCTCTCTGCGTGCTGCTTGAAGACGTGTTAGGGTCACACGACAAACGACGATGTTGGCCGTCGAGGTCGAGGTTGAGGTCGGGGACAAGATGCTGATGCTGATCCTCTTTTCTGCAAGCCTTCTTTTGTTTTGTGCAATATTGCAAAACGCCCTTTGTTTTCATCCGTTTTCACAAAACAACTTCTTGGGCCCCACGGCAAAGAAAATTTTTTTTTAAATGCAATTTATG
>JAAUYM010059146.1_pt1 | contig 12297 bp, 12 predicted proteins | sample 7278001 | NCBI WGS metagenome assembly JAAUYM01 (sample SAMN14350224, study PRJNA611818) | marine sediment metagenome | isolation source: surface marine sediment (1.8m) | place: French Polynesia: Moorea | collected 2018-08
AATTAATCATGGAAGGGGCCCCAACTACATCAAGTGCATTGCAGCAGTCTTATTTACTTTTTTGCACAGAATCTACTACATGTCCTTTTCAAGCATATGGCTACCACTTTTTAACTTTCCTCCGAAATGCAACATTAGAAGGGTAAGAGGCTAAACGTACCTTTAAAAAAATGTGGCTTTATTCTTAGCACGACACTGCTCAAAAAGTGCGCAACTCCAAATTGTTCACGTCAGAGGCCTTATGTGAGCAGCCCTCACATGAATGCATAATTGCAGGAGCCAACACGCTATAAGGGGGATAGGTGGCGCTCCGACGAAACATTCGTTCCTAGGGAGACTTTCTAAAGGCTTGGCAATTTGATAGGTATTAGCTTTAGAAACAATTCAGTGGACTGTACCGGTAATTGGTATGTAATGCTGGATTTTTATAGCTCCTAACTCAGTTAAACTTTATCTCACTCAACGTCGTTTCATTTTCTGTTTTTAGTACATAAAAGCAGAATCGGAGTTTCCTTTTCTTTCATACCGCAAGCATATGTACGTAATGCAGCGCCCCTGTTATGTTTTGCAGTTCAATTGCCAGTGGAACCTAAATGTCTTGTCGGGGAGAGGGGGGGAGGGCGCGAGCGGAATTGCTGGACAAACATGTCGTATTTGAGGATATCTATTACTGCCAACCCCACACAAAGCGCGCCTTCCGACGGTGCCAAGCAACCTCTCGAAAGGTTACGTGTCCATGATACGTATACTATGAATGTGCTTGAATGCACAGCAGTATATATATAAAGTGGACCTCTTCTACAGTAAAAAAAAAACCTCCACCGACAGCAAATATGAATTTTCTTTAGCCTTGATGCACCAAAGTTTTTGTTGCTGATCAGTTCTATTATGGTACGTGTATTGGAGTTCTACCTACTACACTAGGTATACATACTACTACGTACTACCAATACGGTAGTACAATATTCCTTTGCTTCCCTTGGTCCAGCGGGGGGGTGGCATTTTACAAGAGGACTTTGATAGTACTGTTCAACTACTGTTCCTCTCTCTCCCCTTCAGATACATCAGAGAGGAGAAGAGCGATATTTCGGAAATCAGAAGCGGTCCTTTCCTGGGAAAATTAACTCTAACGCGCCGCTAGTCCATATCGATCGACGCGTCTAAATATTCCAACTCCTCCTCCTCCTCCTCTGCCGTCCCTATTTCGGATTTTTCCTTTCCTTCTTTTTGCAATAATGCGTAAATCATTCAGAACGACTCTTTCTGCCCCTTCTCCCGCCCTTTCCCAGGAAGAGAGAGGAGTCGAGGGAGAAAAAAAAATAGATCGCTTGGAAAGACTTCTCTCTCTTTCGCTTTCTGCTTGAGCCCATGAGGATATAGAAAGAACAAGATTGGATCTTGATATATATATATCTATCGAACTTGAGAGGATGGAAAGAGTGTGCATACTTCTAGGACAAAAAGGTGCTCCAGTGGCCTAGGTACTAGTATGGAAAGTGGAAACTGAACGGAACAAAACGGGCTTGCAGAATGAGAACTGGAAGCCACACTGCCGTTATTTCATGCGTGTTCCTTCTCCTGCCGTCTTTCAAAGAGTAATTGGCAGCTGAGAAAAGGTCAAGAGACATCTATCATTGCTACGTGATGACATTGCTTTTTCTTCTCCATTCAGCGGTAGCAGCTGGCATATCCCATAGCCCATAAAAGCACACATATGGCATATTTGAATGCCATTTGGCACCAAAAGGTCTTACTATTTGTTTATAATATGGCATGCAAAATCTTGTGCCTGCATTAAATAAATTCATAAATCCAGCATATTTCGCTGGAAAATTTGATGGGTACTTCTGGCTCAAGAGTTGGCAACACTGTCTGCTTCTCTTTTTTGTGATGGATTTTGAAGAACTCAACCTTCTTACCCTTCTCCGAAAAAAAATTCAAAGGTCCTCTCAGTTTTGTACACATTGGCATCATTTCTTTTCAAGGAAGTGGAAGGGGAAAGGAGAGTAACTTCCATTAAAATATTCATTATGGCGGCTGTCAGGAGGAGAGATCAAAAGGTGGAGGGAAAAAAAGGGAGAAAAAGAAGAAAAAAAGGTAGGAGGGTGAGGTGGTCTCCCTCTCTTTTTCCTCTATTCACCTCAGATCTAAAATTCCCATGGGAGAAACATGAGTGAAAAATTAGATTTCCAGCAAACGATTTCCAGAAACCTGCTACAGTGCTACATTGCTCCCGTAGCAATTTGGCCCAAAAAATCTGACCCCCGATTGCGGCCGGGTGCTTCCCAAATTGTCACGATGGCAGGGAAACCTTCTCATGAATAAGACAAGTGCTAAAAACAACGCTCTCTTTTTACCCAGAGCGCGGCTGCGACGACGGCCCCTGCCTGGCGTTCGGCGGCGTCTGCGTGGCCTCCGACGACGGCGGCGGCGGCGGCGGTGGCGGCGGCGGATCACGCTGTCAGTGCCCGGACCCTGCCTCCTCCTGCCCGCCCTTCGCTTACAGCCCCGTCTGCGGGTCCGACGGCGTCACCTACGACAACGACTGCAGGCTCAGGGCAGAGGCCTGCAGGGCCAGGAAGCCGATCAGGGTGCAGCATGCGGGAAAGTGCGGTGAGTTTTATAATTTGCATCTTGTTTGGGAGAGGGGAGGGGAAAAATCCGATAATTATTTGCGAGGACTAGAGAATATGATCATCTTTCGAATTTGGTCTGCCTTTATTTCCCATAATTATCTTCCAAAAATGAGTCTCTCACGCGGGATTAAAAGGTCGAGACATTTTTTTTACATAGATACATTAGGTACCTCAGTTTGGTCGTACAGTCAAAATTACTAGTGCTTATTTTTTTCCTCACTTGCACCTGGGTAAGTGCTCTTAATAGCGACGGTGACGCAGCGGCCGTGACTGAATTGAGAGAAAGGAAAAAGGTACACATGGTCACCGGGTCAGCTCTCGGAGCGGATGGGGTGGATGAAAAAATTTTGAGCTTTTTCTTGTGGGGAGAGGAGGGGGTATGAGAAGTTAAGGGGGATTAAAAAGTCAAAATTTCAGCATTGTTTGCATTTTTATTAACAAGTCAGACAATGCTTTCTGGGAGAAAGAGGGTACTAAAGAAATGGGAGAGGGGGAGGTAAAAATCCTCTTGCACAGGTGTGGAAAGCTGGAATGTGAGAAAGTCTCCCCCAAATTGCTCTATATTTTCTGTCCTCTCCTCCTCTTCCCAAAACTCTGGAAGAGAAAGAAAAAACGCCCGCCGAGCTTTAAAGGACAGACACGCAATTGACGCGGACAATTTATTTCACTCTTCTTTTTTTCCGGACGTGACAAACCCGCCGAGGATAATAAGAAAGGAAAGTTCCTCCTTTTGATATGACAAGGCAAAGTCGTCCCAGTACAGTACAGTACAGTACAGTAGACTCTCGATTCGACGAAATTGTTGGTCAACACCAATTGACATCGTACTAAAAATCGAGATTTATTGCAAAATCGAGTCTAAATAAACTCTACCTTGCCCTCCACTACAGTATGTACAGTGCATTTTATTTATTTAGAAATCAAGTTCTACTGTAGGTAGTACAGTAGTAGTAGCCGCAGACACAAATGCCCTTTGTGTGGAGAAGAGTTAGGGAGGGGGAAAACAGACCAGGCAAAATGTTCTCACGCACACATGCGACCGAGGCGACCGAGGCGACCGAGGCGACCGAGTACTCAAGAACTGAAATTAAGGTGGGGGGAGGGAAGAGGGAGGTGAGGAGAGGAAGGGCTTCTTTAATTGCCGACATCCAATTTCCCGTATGCTATACGGGTTCGATTTATCGTGTGTGACCCACTCCTCGCCAGCCCCTGCTCTTAATGAGCTTTCACAATAAGCGTTGAGTGGGGGAAGAAAACAAGAAGATTGAGACTTTTTCTTTTCCTTTGGGTGCTTTCACACACACTCGACAATTTGGCTTACCCACCGCTCCCCCCCCCCTCATCAATGCGACAGTTCAGTTTGTGCCAACTAATAGAACTTTTGCGGGAAACCGGAGTGCGTGGCGTGCGACAGAAATTGGCGCCGGAGCCTAGAAAAAGCATCCAAGTTTTTATTATTTTAAGTGATGATGACGATGATGATGACCCACTTCTATGGAAGGGAGTTGGTGGGAGTTATGCGTCAATTGGAGATTGAGCTTTTTTCTTGGGAAGTAGATGGTAGGTTAAGAAAATAAAGAAGGTGGAGAAAAAGAAATATAGGAAAGATTTGTGGAAAGCTCCGGAAGTGAGACGGTGGGAGAAACACGGAAAGTTTGCAGGCTAGATGAATAAGAGATGTCTTGTTACTCACAATCCCAACAGTAAAAAGGGGGGAAGGCGTGAAAAAGAATGCCTTGTTTCTTTAAAAGAAGTAAATGAAATCTCTCCTCGTTCTCCCTCGCTCCCAGAGCCGAGATTGGACTTGAAACGTACCGTACAGGAGAGAGGGAAAGAAAAAAGTTTACCTGGTAAAGTTTGGCAGCCAAGAAAGAAAGTTTTGTCCCCCCCCCCCAAGAAAAAGAGGGTGGCGCAACCTCCATCGACATTTGAAATGCAAAAGACCAAAGTTTGTATGTCCTCCCTTCTTTTGGGCCGAAAGTCAAAGTTAGCGTTTTTCTTTTACAATGTACCTACGGTACTCTGCTGATGATCCTGTAACTCTTGGTGGCTCCAGCAGAGGAAAGAAAAAAAACCTGTAGTCTCAGTTGTTGCTGTTGCTACCGTATTGGTATGTCGTGACCTGCGGACATATTTCGCAACGTCGCTCTCCCTCCCTCCCTCCACCCTCCTCCTGCCCTGCTGGGGAATATCCCCCCTTCCTCCCGCCCGTGTTTACACGCCCCTCCTCTTCCCAAATAACAAATGCTTATTGCAAGTTTGTGTGATGAGCGAGAGAGAAGGGGAGGACGAAGAGCGGAGTAATTACTACACTGCTATCCACCCCCAATTTCGGCAGGAGGAGGAAGCAAAAAAAAAAAACAATCTGCCATTATGTAGGTACTACTGCCACAGAAGTCAACAAGGCAGGCTCTTGCAATTATTCGAAGAAAGAGAGAAGTAGAGAAGCTACATACTTTTCTTTTTACTTTTTCCTCAGATTTGGCAGGAAATACTTAAATATAGACAATTGATTGCAGACGTCATACGCAGAACCATGCGGAAAAGACTATTTCTGTCATAGCCAAAGACACTTTTTTTGTACGATACTGCAACAGTTGAACCTGGATAATTGGGATAGGTCGGTAGATGTCTATAAGTTTCCCAATTATCCGAGTCTTCCTTTTGATCCAGTGTCTTTCTTTAGAAAGTCCTGTTCCCTAGATTTTTTTTTCCAATTAACGGGTCTTCTTATTAACCGAGTTCTACTGTACCTACACACTAGGTACAACATACCGTTGTATCATTCTCGTGGGCAGAACTGACTTTGGTGCTGCTATAGGCGTAGGCATAAACCCATGTGTTATTTATGAAGTAGCCAATCTGGAAAGAGGGGAGGAAGTACATTTTTGCCAATAGAAAAGAGGCTTTTTCTTCTTCTCTCTCCTTCCATTACCGAGAAAGGCTAGAATTTGAATAACGGTTAAGGGAGAAATAGAAATAGAATGGTGGTAGGTGTCGAAAGTGGAGGAGGAACAGAGGGAAAGAAAAAAGTGTGTTTTTTTGACGAGGTGCAAGTTATGCCCTTTCTCCTCCTTCTCCTCCCCTTCGACAGAGCAGAAGCAAAGGAAGAAAAAGAAGAAGCTCCCACCGATTTTTTTCGATATCGAAAAATTGAACCGGGGAGAGGGAAAAAGGCAAAAGGTATCTGCTACTACTGGTAGGTACGCACAGGGCAGGGGGGAAAAGAGGCAAACAAAAACAGCTTTTTCTTCGGTGCAGTAAGGATTCTCTTTTTTACTGAAAGTGGAGATAGAGGAAAGAGGGGAAGACGACGTTTAGAAGAAGAGAGAAAATTAGTGACTTTCCCTTAATTGCAGTTCTGCCTCCTCCTCTTTTCTTCCCTTTAGTAGTTAGTCCTCTGCTACTGGTGGCTTTTTCTCCTTCTTCCAGCCATGATTAGGAAATCTTCCTAATCGATGTTTTTTTGTTGTTCTTTCTGTCCATTCTCCTCTCTTTCTTAAATTGGGATTTTGCTCTTCCCCTGGCCTTTAAACCTAAACCGTTACCTGTCCGTTTTTTCTAAGAATGTAAAGAGTATTGGGGTAGTGTAGCACAGCTTCTTATCATATGATTTCTCGGTAGAATTAGCAGCCGTTTGTTTAATTATACTCCACCTTTTTTTTGCTCCTCCTCTTCCTGTTGCAATCTGGCCATGAACCAAGATGTGAAGAGACTCCTCCTCCCTCCCTCCTCCTCCCCTCTTTTTCTCTGGTTCCCAAGCTCAGACTCCGGAAGAAGAGAGAGGGTGGTCTCATGGCAGAGAATTGCCCAAAGAGGCATCTCTTCTTTCATAGGCCAACTTGTTCAACTTTGAACCTACTGTACAATACTTCAGGACAAGTGTAATGCAAAGCGAGAATAGGAATCAAACATTACACAATGTCACTTTTGCATAAAGTAGCAACTTTGTGTTATGTTTTAAATGCTCCAATTCCATCAATGATCGTCTATGTCAGACACAGACCTCCGACCGCTTTGGTGCTTTGCTGCCATTAAGAGACAGAGAGAGGGGAGGAAGAGCACTCTTTCTGTTTCCCTGTGCGGAAGAGGAGAAGAAGAAGAGGGGGGAGGAGGAGAAAGACCACGACCGCAAAAAGCAGATGAAAGGAGGGGGAGAGGGGGTCAAAGGTAAGAGGAGGAAAAGGTCAGTTTTTCGAAAAAAAAGGGAAGGCTGGTTGGTCCATGATACAAGTTGTGTTGGCGGCTTAAACTACTTCGGCTGAAGGGGAAGGGGGAGGGTAATGTGGGCTCTCTCATAAATTGGCCCTGGACAGGCGGAACCACCACATGGAAAGAGAGCAAGAGAGGAGGAGGACCTTCTTCATTATAAAAGTCCCATCACCCCTCCCTCTTTGTTTTGTAGTAGGTAGTACTCAGGGAGGAAAGCTCAGGTGATGCATAATTGATCTGACCCCCACCACAGGTCGAGAAATTCGATTATTAGTACTGTAGTACTATATACAGTACAAGCTCTGCTTCTCTTTCTCTTCCTCTTCCTCCCCTCGTCCACTGCATAGTACTACAACAACCTCCCTCCTCTTTGTCTCTTTCCTTTCAGGGGAGAGGCCGGGTTATAGGGGTCTTCCTGTAATACCTAATGTGCTTCACCTACCTAATGTGAAATTCAGTAAGCTACGGCTGTAGGTAGGTCGGACTGCGAAATTCACCACACCCGAAGAGTGTGGTCTTGCTCTCTTTCACTTCTTATTGAAAAATGCAGTGTTTAGCTTTCGGGCACTGTCTACTACCGTACCTGGTATGGTAGCAGAGTTCCGAATCCTACTGGGTGCCCCCCCCCGCGCACCGCGCCCATTAGGCGCACTGACTAATTCAGCGGGGAGGACAGGACACGAATAGAAGTTAAAAAGGAACCTCCTCCGCTGCGTCAGCAATACGTGGAGGTGCAATCTCGGGTCCCTTATTTTGGTGGACAGTTCGTCAACCGCGCTACTAGGTACAGTGGCATTAGCAGGAGGATAATTTTTTTTTAAGTGCTGGTCACATGAATTGTTAAAACTGTTTTTCCCACAAGAAAAGCTGAGAGTCGTCCTGATACGCACTTCTCTTCACGGAAGCTTGAAAGTTGTTTTTCTCCGTCTCTCCAAGCCGAGAACTTAAATCGAAGTTTTTTTTTTTGTACGCACTCTTCTCACCTTTGCATGTATGCTTTTTCTTTTTCTTTTTTTGAAAGCGACATGTGCATAGCCAGAGTTAAGAGAGGGGTGGACCTCCTTCCTCTCCTCGGATGACGTACGCGATAAACCAGATCGATGAACCGCGAAGCTGATCCTATTTTGGGAAGCCCGAAGGGCGAAAATTCGGATATTTAATCTCGGGAAGACCACAACATCGCATTTTTTCCCCCCTCCGTCCTCGAAATGGCTCCTACGATAGCTTTCTGATCCATCCTGGATACTATTACTACTTCGTCCGTTAGGCGCCGTGGACCCGTGCACCCAGATGAGCTGCCCCAAGTTCTCGCAGTGCCAGCCCTCCTTCGACGGCGCCTCCGCCAGCTGCCTCTGCCCGCAGCACTGCCCGGAGCCGGAGGACGCCGCCGTCGTCTGCGGGTCGGACGGGCGCGACCACCCGAGCGAGTGTCACCTGGAGAAGGCCGCCTGCGACCGGAGGCAGGTGGACCTGGTGGTCAGGTACGCTGGCAGGTGCAACCCGTGCACCGGACTGCGCTGCGGGCCCTCCAAGGAGTGCCACCTCTCCGACGGCGACGAAGAGGAGTTGGAGGCGCGGAGGCCGAGCTGTCAGTGCGACCTCGACTGCCCGCAGGACTTCGCGCCCGTTTGCGCCAGCAATGGAAAGACGGTGAGCAATCTATCATTTATTTAAAAACAAATATCTTAATTTTCCGTGGTGAATATTGACATGGGAAATTTGGGTATAAGTACAACGTTAACACAATAAAAGGATAAAACTAGGAAACATTATAAATTTGTTGACATAGTAAATAGAAAGCCAATCTTTTCATTTCTTTTATTAGTATCGCCACGAGTGCTTTATGAGGCTAGAGGCCTGTCGCCTAAGAGAGTCCCTCCACGCAGTGTACAGCGGACACTGCAGTTCAGGTAAGTGAATCAAACTTGAGATGGAGAATGAATGAATGTATTCGGCATTTTTGGGAAAAACAATTTTTTCCAGGCCTGAATCAATGCCGCCTTCTGTCTTGCTCCCACGGCGAGCTGTGCCGCACGACCAAGCAGGGCATCAGCTCCTGCTCCTGCCCCGAGCGCTGCGAGAGGCTGGTCAGGCCCGTGTGCGCCACCGACGGACGCACCTACGACAACGAGTGCGAGATGCGCCGCGCCGCCTGCCTCGACCGCCGCCCGGAGGGACAGGTGCGGGTCAGGTACGTCGGCACCTGCGACTCCTCCGGCGGCGGGGGCGGTAGCGGCGGCCCCTGCACCAAGCGGTCGTGCGCCCACCACTCGGTGTGCGTGGAGAGCGAGGACCTGGCCTTCTGCGAGTGCCCGGACTGCCCGCTGCACCACGAGCCGGTCTGCGGGTCGGACGGGCTTACCTACGAGAACGAGTGCATGCTGCAGAGGTCCGCCTGCACCCAGGAGACCGACGAACTCAGGGTGGTGGAGAGGGGGCCCTGCAGTAAGTTTTTTCCTGTCTTGCACTCCTTCTGCAGGCGTCATAAAACTATTGTTTTTCTTCTTTTTTCTACACGTACAAAAGCTGGCTGCGCCAACGTGACGTGCGACCTGTACGCCGTGTGCTCTCCATCCTCCTCCGCCACGCCCCCGGTCCCGGCGGCCCCGCCCCTCTCCCCATCGGACGCCCACTCCCCTCGCGCTGCCCCCACCCCGGTCCCGCCGGGACACTGCGTCTGCCCAACGGACTGCTCGCAGTTCCACGACGTCGGTGAAGACTCCGACGACGGCAACGTCGACGACGGTCCCGTTTGCGGCACCGACGGCCGCACCTACGACAGCGAATGCCAGCTGATGATCGAGGCCTGCAGGAAGCAGCAGCACATCGTGGTGGCAAACAGGGGGAGCTGTGGTGAGTGGCCCGACGAAACAGCTCATATTTATTAAACAAATTTCTGTTTCCACCACATGCTCGTATGCTTGCATTCATTAAAATGAAATTTGCCATTGGTTGGGAAGATGCTGTAGTAAATTCCACTGATTACAAATTCCAAAACTGGTTCCAATATCAGTTGCTGCAAAAGCTTGACCTTTATAAAAGCTTCTCTGATTTTTAAGAAACCTAAGTACACTTACACTTTACACTTTTAAAGTTAAGGAACATGGCAATAAGTCGTCCATTAGTACCTACGGACTAGACAGTACCTAGTAAAAAACATTCCTCCTTCATCTCCAGACCTCTGCCAAGACGTCCGCTGCAAGCATGGTGCCCGCTGCGACCAGGGAGTCTGTGTGTGCCCGACAGAGTGTCCAGACGAGCAACAGCCCCTTTGCGCAACTGACCTCGTCACGGTAAGCAGTGGAAAGAGAGACCGAGACTATCTCTCTCCTCCCCCCTCCCCCGTTCCCTCCCTCCTCCTCCTCATACCTGCACACGCAATCAAAGTAGTAGGAGAGGTGTACCGGTGCATTAGTAAACAAATGCATGTCATGCAAAGCGAAAATGGCCATCAATAGTTCGTAAACTGGTCTTTTTTTGTAATCCTGCTACATACGTATCTATTTAATTTTTTTTAGTACGCGAACGAGTGCGAGATGCTGAAGCGATCCTGCGAGTTGGGCGACGCCGGCGAAGGCGTCTCCTTCCTCCACCACGGGAGGTGCGAGGGGGAGGACGTGGACGCAGCCATGGGCAGAGGAGAAGGAGGAGGACGCAACGACCAAGAAGGTAGGAAAAAAAAACATGATTGGGAAGATTCGTCCCGACTTTCTTTTGAGAAATTTTTTTCAAAAAAGTAATTTTTGACCACTCGAGCACATTGCACCATCAAGCACCACTTCTTCTCTTTGCAAGGCGCACTTTCTTCACTGCTGCACATTTTCTAACTAGCAAACTACTACCGTACTGCGTATTACTATATCACGTAAGGCCACTTCTTTGCACTGTATACTAGACCTGTTTCGCAAGACCCCTCAGTCGCCGTTTTTCTGCGAAATTGAGAGCAAAGCGTAAGGAGGGAGGGAGGTAGAGGAAGAAAAAAAGTTTCTTCGTTTACCCCCCCCCCTCTCTCCCTCCTCCCCCTTTGCTGCTGCCCTCTCCGCGTGTCAGAGACGAATGGCCCAATTGGCCCCTGGCTAGCGAAAGAAAAATGAATTAGAGACGAAAGTGGAGAATTCTTTTTGCTCTTTCTCCCTCTCCCTGCGGAGTTGAACTGGCTGAGAGCGAAGCGAGTACAAAACGGCAAAAATAGGCAAAAAAAAGGTGTTGCAATCTTTTTTTTCTCCCCTCCGCCCACCTCAAGAAACCGTTCAATTATTTAAGCAGAGAGAAAAAGAAAGGCCTGTCGGCGGGATTGCCAAAAAAAGGCTCATATACGTAGCACACATACGGAAATAGAAGAAAAAGAAAGACGTCCAAGAAGAATCTTCCACCTCTCACTCTCTCTTTCTCTCCAAACATCTCTTTTTATTTCCCTTCCTCCCTTACAAACACACACACAAAAAAGAATCTCCTCTGTCTTCGTTTCGTCGCCCCCTCCTCCTCCTCCCCACATTCCCAGAGCAGACATCACGCGACAGAGACAACGCCGACTGCGACGACTTGGAGTGCCCCGACCAGCAGGAGGAGGGGACTGGCTCCTCCTCCTCCTCCTCCGTGTGCGGGTCCGACCTGGTAACCTACCGGTCCGAGTGCCACATGCGGCTGGCCGGCTGCCTCCAGCGGAGGAGGATCGACGTCAGGCCTAGGGAGCTCTGCCAAGGTCCGGCAATAGGCCCCAATCCTCTCTCTTTTAACCTGGAACGAAGCCGACAGGTCATACAGAATGCAACTTGTTGTTGTTGATTTTTTTTTAGACAAAGTTTGTTATTTTCAGGTGCTCTTCTCAAACAGAGTTGTCTAGTTACTGCACAGGGTTGTGTGCTGCACAGCTCTCCACCTAGTTGTCTCGCCGCAGGTCTTTGAACAAAGTCTGTTCTTGTTGTTTGTGTGAGGCAATTCTCGGAAGCAGGCTGGGCTAAAATTGGAAGCGAACGGAAATAGATCTGCAAATGAGATGCAAGCAATTCTCCGCCCTTCTTCCTCCAAAAAATAAATAAATAAAGCCAAAGTAAGGCGCTAACCTTAACACGGAGTTAAAAGATAAAGGTCACTGATACGCCGCAAAATATTGCAAAGTGCTTTGCCCTCATTAATTTTAGCTCCCACTCTCCTTCTCTTTTTAGGACATGCTACTGCCGTACATACGTACAAGTATTACGGCTTTAAAGCGGGGCATAAAATCTGAGCCCTACCTGACTATTTACTTTGCAGTTTTTCTTTCCCACTGGCGACGTCTTTTCGTCTGTGCCGTGTAAGCTGGAGGGAGGGGGGGGGGGAAACGTTAGAGGAGTGCAGTGGGGGGCGCGGGGGGGGGGGGGGGGGGGGGGGGGGGGGGGGGGGGGGGGGGGGGGGGGGGGGGGGGGGGGGGGGGGGGGGGGGGGGGGGGGGGGGGGGGGGGGGGGGGGGG